>JNSL01000123.1_pt1 | contig 14147 bp, 9 predicted proteins | sample 210691 | NCBI WGS metagenome assembly JNSL01 (sample SAMN02808685, study PRJNA238866) | freshwater metagenome | biome: fresh water; feature: freshwater reservoir; material: water; isolation source: water column of the freshwater reservoir Embalse de Amadorio in Spain | place: Spain: Valencia ...
AACTAAAGAGCAGGTCCTGGCTGCAATTGAAGGGTTCCAGTTAGGTAACTACGAGTACCTGACATACAAACCAAAAGCGACCAAGAAGGTATTGAGCAAGCTCACACTTCTTACCCCTCTAAAGCCAACCGCCAGCGAGCTTGCGCAGCTAGAAGTCGTGGCCACTGCGGTTCACCGAACCAGAGACATGGTAAACGCACCAGCCAATGATCTATACCCAGAGGTGATGGTGGCAGCTGCAAAGAAGTTGGTAAAGGGTTTACCGGTAAAGATCAAGGTTTGGGAAGAAAAGGACCTACTGGCCGATGGGCTTGGAGGAATTCACGCAGTTGGAAAAGGCTCTAACCGCCCACCTCGATTAGTAAAACTTGAATACAAGCCAACCGGGGCCAAAACCTCAATCGCGTTAGTTGGCAAGGGCATCACCTTCGACACCGGAGGGCTGTCCCTAAAGCCTGCCGAATCAATGGTCGGTATGAAATACGACATGACTGGCGCAGCTTCTTGTCTTCAGGCATTGATTGCGATTGCGGAGCTGGGTCTTCCAATCAAGGCGACCGCGTGGCTGTGTCTAGCTGAGAACATGCCATCGGGGGGTGCCACAAGACCAAACGATGTCATCAAGATTCGAAATGGTAAGACTGTTGAAGTTCTAAATACCGATGCTGAAGGTCGACTAGTTCTGGCCGATGGTCTATCGATGGCTTCTGAAGAATCCCCAGACTACATAGTTGACGTTGCAACTCTTACCGGAGCTGCCACCGTTGCATTGGGAAATAGGTATGCGGGACTCATGGGAGATGAAAAGGCCATAAAGAAGGTGCAGGATGCTGCAGCTACCAGCGGTGAGCTGGTTTGGCACATGCCACTGCCTGATGAGCTTCGACCGCTTCTGAACTCAGATATCGCCGACATCGCCAACGTGAAGATTGGAAATCGCGCCGGTGGAATGCTGATTGCTGGTTTGTTCCTAAAGGAGTTCATTGGAACTGAGGGCAAGAAGGCGCCTTCGTGGGCCCATTTGGATATTGCGGGACCTGCTAACAACGACGGCGCTGCCTATGGACACACACCCAAGGGGGCCACTGGAGTCACGGTTCGCACCCTAGTTCAGCTAGCCCGCGACCTTGCTTGATAACGGTAGTAAACTTAGCCCGCATCCATAAAATCCCTGCTCTAAGGAGAAATTCGCGTGGCCGATCACTCATTTGATGTTGTAATCCTCGGTGGAGGAAGCGGTGGCTACGCAGCTGCACTTCGCTCGGAGGTACCTGTTTGCACCGCGGTTGTATCCCAACCAAGGCCCTATTGCACTCAGCTGAAATCGCGGACAACACGCGCGAAGCGGAAAACTTTGGAATCAATGCGACCTTTAACTCAATCGACATGCCAAAAGTCAACAGCTACCGAGACGGCATCATCGACAAACTTTTCAAAGGTCTAACCGGTCTGGTCAATTCCAAGAACATCACCGTTGTTGCAGGAGAAGGTCGCCTAACTGGGCCTAAGACCGTGACCGTAAATGGCGATAACTACACCGGAACCAATGTTGTTTTGGCAACTGGCTCTTACTCAAAGTCTCTTCCTGGTCTTGAAATTGGTGGACGGGTAATCACCTCAGACCACGCCCTCAAATTGGATTTTGTTCCAAAGAGCGTGATTGTTCTCGGTGGTGGAGTCATCGGTGTTGAGTTTGCTTCTATTTGGCGCTCATTTGGATCTGAAGTGACCATCATCGAAGGCTTGCCTCACCTAGTTCCAAATGAGGACGAAGTAATCTCCAAGGCCCTTGAGCGCGCTTACCGTAAGCGCGGAATCGATTTCAAGCTTGGAGTTCGTTTCAGTGGTGTGGAGCAGACTGATTCTTCAGTGACTGCCATCCTAGAAGATGGAACACGTGTGGAAGCAGAGCTAATGCTAGTTGCCGTTGGACGGGGTCCAAACACCGCTGGCTTTGGCTATGAGGAACAAGGCCTGACTATGGATCGTGGATGGGTAATCACCAACGACCGTCTGAACACCAATCTTCCTGGCGTCTATGCAGCAGGCGACATCGTTCCAGGAGTTCAACTTGCCCACCGCGGCTTCCAGCAGGGAATCTTTATCGCTGAAGATATCGCGGGGGTAAACCCGGTAGCAATCGACGAAGACGGAATCCCAAAGGTCACCTACTGCGAACCTGAAATTGCATCCGTTGGTTTTTCTGAAGCCAAGGCCATTGAGAAGTTTGGGGCTGAGAACGTTTCAACTTACGAATACAACCTAGCTGGCAACGGAAAATCCCAGATTCTTGGCACAGCAGGATTTATCAAACTGGTTCGCAGGAACAATGGTCCAGTTCTTGGTGTTCACATGATCGGCTCTCGCGTTGGCGAGCAAATCGGAGAGGCACAGCTGATTGTGAACTGGGAAGCCTATCCAGAGGATGTTGCGACCTTGATTCACGCTCATCCAACCATGAACGAAGCCATGGGTGAGGCGCACTTAGCCCTCGCGGGCAAGCCTTTACACGCCCACGCCTAGACTTTAGATAGATAAACAAGGAGTTAGAAACAATGAGCGAATCCGTAGTGCTACCAGCCCTAGGTGAATCAGTCACCGAAGGAACGGTCACCCGCTGGCTAAAGAAAGTTGGCGACAGCGTCAACGTTGACGAGCCCCTTGTAGAAGTATCGACAGACAAAGTAGACACCGAGATCCCATCCCCAGTTGCTGGGGTAATCGAGCAAATCCTCGTTCAAGAAGATGAGACCGTTCAAGTTGGAGCGGTTTTGGTCATCATCGGTTCGGGTTCGGGTTCAGCTGCACCAGACGCTCCAGCCGCAGCAGCACCTGTAGCCCCACCAGTAGTGCAGGCTCCCCCAGCACCAGTAGCACCTCCGGTTGTTGCAGCACCTGTTGCTCCTCCGGTTATCGCAGCTCCACCAGTTGTTGTAGCTGCTCCAGTTGTTGCACCTCCCGTTTCACCTCCCGTAGTTGCAGCGCCGGTAATTTCTGTTCCTGCGGCTTCATCAACTGATGCCGGATACGTCACCCCACTGGTTAGAAAGTTTGCTCAAGATTCAGGTGTAGATCTTTCTCGAGTTTCTGGAACTGGAGTTGGCGGTCGCATTCGTAAAGAAGATGTGATGGCGGCAACTTCTACTCCAGTTGGATCTTCTGCCGCGCCAGCCGCAGCACACGTGCCAGCGCCTGTCAGTGCACTTAGAGGAACTAGCGAACCGATGTCTAGACTGCGCAAGGTCCTTGCCGAGCGTGCGGTTGCATCAATGGTTTCTTCCGCTCAGCTAACAACCGTCGTTGAAGTAGACGTGACTCGAATCGCTGAGATGCGAAAGAGCATCCAAGCTCGCTTCACCGCAGCTACCGGCACCAAGTTAAACTTCATGCCGTTTTTCTTTCTGGCAAGTGCCGAGGCTCTTCGCTCTCACCCGAAGCTAAACGCTTCAATCGAGGGCGAAACTATCAATTACCACCCGAGCGAGAACATCAGCTTTGCTGTTGACACCGAACGTGGCTTGCTTACTCCAGTTATCCGTGATGCAGCATCCCTCAGCTTGGCTCAAATAGCGCAGCAGATTGCAGATCTAGCTTCACGCACTCGCGAGAACAAACTAAAGCCAGACGAGATGATGGGTGGAACCTTTACCCTCACCAACACTGGATCTCGCGGAGCCTTGTTTGACACTCCTGTTGTGTTCTTGCCTCAGGTAGCCATCTTGGGAACTGGTGTGGTCCAAAAGCGCCCGGTAGTTATCACCAGCAGCGACGGTCAAGAGTCAATTGCTATTCGTTCGATGGTTTACCTTGCACTGAGCTACGACCACCGACTAGTTGACGGTGCGGACGCATCCAGATATCTAATGGACGTAAAAGCTCGCCTTGAAGAAGCAAACTTCCAAAACAACCTAGGGATTTAGTTCCTGCCCAATTTCGACTAAGTTTCCATTCGCGGAAGCATCAAGGCGATAGTGCAACCTTTTTGAACGGCCATCCTCGCAGTCGATTTGGCCCGTTACACTTTGAGTCGATCCAAGTGTTTGTTGGATTTCAAGGGTGAGTGTTCCGAGTTCTGATTGCACCAGCACCTCCGCTGAGCTAGTTGGTCCCCGTCCTTCGAGACTTGCTGCTACCCAATCTCTAAGTTCACCAGCGGAAAGATCCAATGCGCAAGAAATCTCCGCTGGTTTGGATTGTTCTAAAGATTCTTGCTCCGGAACCATTGCCGGTACAAGGAACAAGCCCATACTCAAGAGTGCTATTAAAACCGGACCAAGCAAGGTGAGAAGTTCAAACCGCTTCTTGATTCCCGCGGATACAAAACCAACTTCGGGTACATGCACCTCTTCGCTAACACTTTGCTTTGCTAGTTTGGTCAGACCCAAAAGGAGTTGGCGGACTCTTTCAAGATCTGGCGCAACTAGCCAGATACTTCCAACTTCTATAAGTGAATATTCAATTTGTGATTCGTCAAACACTTTGGCAATAGTTGGCCAGCTTGGTCCAAGAATTCTGCCCCGGATAAAGAGAAATTCAGACCCGAGTTGATCTTGGGCCAGGTAAACGCGAAGCCTGGGTGCAGAAATGGGTTTTCCAAGATAATACCCTTTCGCAACCAAAACACGTTCATGTATCTGCCTCATGGCTTCAAGCTTCCCAAGGGATTTGATGCTCGAAATGGTGGAATTTGCTTCTTGGGATAACTCTTAGAATTGAGAAGTGCCGGAATTTCTAACCGCAGGACTTGATCCCGATTTCGTGCCGTACCTTGATGGGCTAGCTCTACAAAGAGCCATCCATAAAGAGGTAGTGCAAGGCACTAGGCCAGACACCTGCATTTTGCTTGAACATGAAGGGGTCTACACTGCTGGAAAACGCACCGAGGATTCCGAACGACCAGAAGATGGCACAGAAGTTATTGACGTTGACCGCGGCGGAAAGATTACTTGGCACGGTCCAGGTCAGCTGGTTGGCTACCCAATCATGAAACTTCCAAACCCAATCGATGTGGTCGGATACGTTCGCTGGCTCGAGCAAGTGCTTATCGATGTGTGTGCTGACTTTGGCCTTGAAACCGAAAGAGTAGAAGGTCGATCAGGAGTCTGGGCACCAGTTGCTGGAACGCACCTAAAGATTGCCGCTATTGGTATTCGGGTTGCCGATCACACCACAATGCACGGCTTTGCTCTGAATTGTTCAAACTCTCTAGATCCCTACGACACCATCATCGCCTGCGGCATTAAAGACGCAGGTACCAGCACAATTACTGCCCTAACCGGCAAGCTAGTCACCCCAGGTATGGCAGCCGAGCGGGTAAAGGCACGTCTTCGAGACATTGCTAAAGTTGAGATATGACCCAGACCGATCCTGGAACTAAGCCTGCAAAGAAGATGCTTCGCATCGAGGCAAGAAACTCTGCCGTTCCGATCGAACGCAAGCCAGAGTGGATCAAGACAGTTGCGAAAATGGGCCCGGAGTACCAGGCCATGCACAAACTGGTCAAATCAGAGAACTTACACACCGTCTGCCAAGAGGCGGGATGTCCAAACATCTATGAGTGCTGGGAAGATCGCGAAGCAACATTTTTGATTGGCGGATCTCAGTGCACCAGACGGTGCGACTTCTGCCAGATTGATACCGGCAAGCCAGTAGCTTTCGATCCAGACGAGCCAAGAAGAGTTGCGGTCTCTGTTCGTCAAATGGAGCTTCGCTACGCAACTGTCACCGGTGTTGCAAGGGACGATCTTCCAGACGAAGGCGCTTGGCTGTATGCCCAAACCATCAAGCAAATTCACAAAAAGTCTCCAGGCACCGGAGTTGAGATCTTGGTTCCAGATTTTTCCGGAAAGCCGGAACTACTCCAGAAGATCTTCGATGCTAAGCCAGAAGTTTTCGCACACAACGTTGAAACAGTTCCAAGGATTTTCAAGGAGATCAGACCAGCATTTAGTTACGAGCGCTCCCTAGATGTATTGACTCAGGCCCGCAACGCAGGGATGGTCACAAAGTCCAACCTGATTCTTGGAATGGGCGAGACTCGCGAAGAGATCTCGCAGGCCATGATTGATTTGTTTAACGCTGGAACTGACATCTTGACTATTACTCAGTACCTGAGGCCAACGCCAAAGCACCACCAAGTAAATCGTTGGGTAAAGCCACAAGAGTTTGTTGAGCTGAAGCAAGAAGCCGAAGCTCTTGGCTACCTAGGAGTACTAAGCGGTCCCCTAGTTCGCTCTTCTTACAGAGCAGGTCGACTCTGGGCTCAGTCCATGAACAAAAAAGGTCTTCCCGTTCCCGCAAACCTCCAGCATCTGGCCGATGCAGCAGCCAAAGATGGCTTCGCGCAGGCCGTCGCTTAAATAAAATAAGGAAATCATGGCAGAAAAAGCACCAAAGGTTCAAAAAGAGCCAGGCAAAATTAAGCAGCTTTGGCAGGTCTATAAGCTCACCGCGAAATCCGATAAGAACTTTGTACTTGCCGGCACCCTTGGTTTCATTGCTCCGCTAGCAATTGGTGTTCTGGCTATCGTCTTGTTCTTTAGAGACTCTGCACTAACTGTTTTTCTCTGGTCAATAACCACACTTTTGTTTAGCTTCCTAAGTGCCCTAACTGTTTTGTCACGCCGAGCTGAAAAAGCTGCCTTCATGCGCATAGCAGGCCAGCCAGGAGCAGTCGCAGCCGTTATTAGCTCAACTTTGAAGCGCGGATACTCAACCAGTGACATGCCAGTAGCGGTTGATCCAAAATCTAGAGATGCCGTCTATCGGGCCGTTGGCAAGGCAGGAGTGGTCCTGATTGCCGAGGGCAACTCAGCTCGAGTCAGACAGCTAATCGAAGATGAAAAGCGCAAGGTCTCAAGGGCGATTCCAGGAGTGACAATTCCAGTGGTCTGGGTCAATCAAGACTCTTCTTCGACCCCGCTGCACGCTCTGACTAAGACCATTTACAAGCTCAAAAAGGCCCTGAATCGCAGCGAGATTTCGATTGTGAACAAGCGTTTGGCCGGATTGGGACTAAACATCCCAATCCCCAAGGGCATTGATCCAAACCGGATGCGCCCTGGCCGCCGGATGTAAGTTTTACATTCCTGAAACATTTCAAGAACTTTCTGAAACATCCTTCTAGCTAGAGTTGGGGCTAATCGGAGCTTTTAGAGCCTCACCAAGACATAACCGAAGGGACCCAATCATGTTCAAGACCGCCTCAGAAGTCGTGAAGTTCATCAAGGATAACGACGTCAAATTCCTAGATGTTCGATTCACCGACCTGCCTGGAGTTCAGCAGCACTTCAACCTGCCTGCTGCAATGATCGATGAGCAGTTCTTTATTGATGGTCAGCTATTCGATGGCTCGTCAATCCGGGGTTTCGCTTCGATTCATGAATCAGACATGCAGTTGATTCCTGATGTCACAACCGCTTACCTCGACGCGTTCCGCGTTGAGAAGACTCTGATTATGGTCTTTGACATTTACAACCCAAGAAACGGTGAGATCTACGGACGCGACCCACGTCAGGTTGCGAAGAAGGCTCAGGCCTACCTAAACACCACAGGTATAGCTGACACTGCATATTTTGCTCCAGAAGCAGAGTTTTTCATCTTTGATGATGTTCGCTACGAGAACAAGCAGAACACCGCCTACCATTTCATTGACAGCTCAGAAGCTGCTTGGAACTCCGGCCGCAAAGAAGAAGGTGGAAACCTCGCCAACAAGACCCCTTACAAGGGTGGCTACTTCCCAGTGTCACCGGTTGACCAGCATGTAGACATGCGAGACCAGATCGTTCTAGAACTTGAGGCAGCCGGTCTTTCAGTTGAGCGCAGCCATCACGAAGTTGGAACTGCAGGTCAAGGAGAAATCAACTACCGATTTAACACTTTGCTAAATGCAGGCGATGACATTCTGAAGTTTAAGTACATCGTGAAAAACGTTGCTCAATCATTTGGCAAGACCGCAACATTCATGCCTAAGCCACTATTTGGCGATAACGGTTCTGGAATGCACGTTCACCAGTCACTCTGGAAAGACGGTAAGCCACTGTTCTATGACGAGTCTGGCTACGGCGGACTAAGCGACATGGCCCGCTGGTACATCGGTGGAATCCTAAAGCACGCTCCAAGCCTGCTAGCTTTCACTAACTCAAGCGTGAACTCCTACCACCGACTAGTACCTGGCTTTGAGGCTCCAGTGAACCTGGTTTACTCGGCTGGAAACCGCTCCGCTGCAATTCGAATTCCGATGACCGGAACAAACCCGAAGGCTAAGCGAATTGAGTTCCGTGCTCCAGATGCATCCTCAAACCCGTACCTAGCATTCGCAGCAATGCTGATGGCAGGACTTGATGGAATCAAGAACCGCATCGAGCCACACGAGCCAGTGGACAAGGACCTCTACGAACTGCCACCAGAGGAAGCCAAGCTAATTCCTCAGGTTCCAGGAACTCTAGAAGAAGTACTTCAGGCTCTCGAGAAAGACCACGACTACCTACTTGCAGGAGACGTATTTACCAAGGACCTAATCGAAACTTGGATCGACTACAAGCGTGAGAAGGAAATTGCGCCTCTTGCAATGAGACCTCACCCTTACGAGTTCGAACTTTACTACGGCGTTTAGTCGAAGAACAGCTTCTCAAAAACAGCGCGTCCGCGACGGGTGGCAGCTAGATAGTCTTGCTCAAGACTGCTAGCTCCCCCTCGCGGATAGCCATTTAACCGAGCTATTCCCTCAAGCTGCTGCCTATCCAATGGAAGAACATCGGTTCTTTTGTTCAGGTACAGCATCGCATTTGAGCGAATTGAAGAAGATAACACCCAAGCCTCTTTCAATACTCTGGCATCAGAATTATTGATCAAGCCACAAGCTTCCATTTGCTCAAGTGCAGGAAGGGTGTGAGGGGTTTGGATTTGTGGGTTTGCGCTGGCGTACTTCAACTGAAACAACTGCACAAGCCATTCGACATCGCTAATCGAGCCTCTACCAAGTTTCAGGTGCCGCTTGGGGTCAGCTCCCTGCGGAAGTCTTTCAACTTCAACTCGCGCTTTGATTCGGCGAATTTCAACAACGGCGGCCTGCTCAATTACTTCCGGGTAGCGATACTGGTCGATTAGCTCTACGAACGCCGAGGCAATTGACTGCTCACCAGAAATCAGTCTTGCTCGAAGAAGCGCTTGGGATTCCCAGGTGCCAGCCCAGCGTTTGTAGTAGGCAGCATAAGAATCAATCGAGCGCACTATCGGGCCATTCTTGCCTTCTGGTCGAAGATCCAAATCAAGCTCGAACTCCAAGCTTTGATCTGCCGAGAGTCTTCTAATTTCCGAAACAAGGATCTCGGCCTCAGCTTGAGCTTTATTGACATCGTCTCCAAGCACCCGGTAAACGAACATCACATCGGCGTCAGAACCAAATCCAAGTTCGGCTCCTCCGAAGCGACCCATGGCAACTATTGCTAGCTCGTGACAAAGGGGGCCCTGTCTTTCAATCAGGAACTTGGTTGCAATTTCTTGAATTGCGATTAGGTAACTCTCGGTTAGATCGGTTAGACCCTGTGAGGTGCGCTCAAGATCAATGATTCCAAGAGCTGCACCCATAGCCACTCTCAGAGTTTCCTTGCGTCTGATGGCTCGAATGCTTGCCGCTGCTAGTTCAGCATCCTCGTGTCTGGAAACAATTGCTTCGAATTGTGCATTTAGGGAATCGAGGGTGTCTGGCTCCAGTTCGTCTTCCCTGTCGAACCAAGCTGCCGCCTCCGGCATCTTTTCAAAAAGACTTGTGGCTAAACGACTAGTTGAGAAAACCTGAGTCATTCGCTTGGCTGCTCCGGAAGAATCTCGAAGCATACGAAGGTACCAGTGCGAATCCCCTAGGTCCTCGCTGAGTCTTCTAAATGCCAACAGCGCAGCGTCTGGATCGGTACCCTCAGCAAACCATTGAAGTAAGACCGGCAAAAGTTGTCTTTGGATTGCCGCTCTTCTTGATAAACCAGTGGTGAGCGCACTGATGTGAGCCAGTGCCCCTTTGGTATCGCCGAATCCAATTGCAGCCAGGCGGTCCTGAGCCTGTGCACTGGTGAGCTCAAGATCTTCTTGGCTGAGTCCTGAAACTGCGCTCAGAAGTGGTCTATAGAACAGTTGCTGATGAAGATCTCTAACTTCAAGTTTGACTTTCTCCCAGCGGCTGATTAGTTGCTCGGCAGTTAGCTCGACAGATACCGCACGTGCGATGCTGCGCCTAGCGCGCTCGTCAGTTGGCATCAGGTGAGTTCGACGCATTGCCGAGAGCTGGATACGGTGCTCCAGCAGTCTTAGGAAGCGGTAGTGAGCACTAAAGCGCTCGGCATCGTCGCGACCGATGTAGCTTCCATTTGACAGGGCCTCTAGGGCGCCGAGAGTGTCCCTGACTCTGATCGACTGATCATTTCGCCCGTGCACCAACTGCAACAGCTGAACCGTGAATTCGATGTCCCTGAGTCCCCCAGGGCCAAGCTTTATTTGTGCGTCGACTTCGCTTGTCGGAATGTTATCGGTAACTCTCTGTCGCATCTTTTGGACAGACTCGACGAAGTTTTCCCGAACCGTGCTTTCCCAAACCTTCGGCCAGATTCGAGCTATATAGTCCGCACCAAGGGTCTGATCGCCAGCAATTGGCTTGGCTTTTAGCAGCGCTTGGAATTCCCAGCTCTCGGCCCAGCGTTCGTAGTAGCTCTGATGTGAATCTAATGATCTAACCAGTGCTCCAGATTTTCCCTCCGGACGCAAATTTGCATCCACTTGCCAAAGCGGAGGTTCGGTAGCAACTTCGTCCATAATTCTCATCATTCGCGTGACAAGTTTTGTTGCAATCTCCATGGCCCTTGAGGATTCAAGAGTTCCTGAAGGCTCAGCAACAAATATCACATCAACGTCAGAGATGTAGTTCAGCTCCCGCGCTCCACACTTTCCCATACCAATAACGGCAACTCTTGTCGCTGAAACTTCTGATTCCGGGAAACAAACCGAGTTTTCTGGATTGGAGATTTCTTGACGAGCTAGCACAAGTCCGGCATCGAGTGTTGCCCCGGCAAGATCAGCCAAGCTTGCAGCAACTTGGCCTACCCCAGCAACGGGATCAAGCTGCTCAATATCAAAGCTCGCAATTTTTGTTAGCTGTTTGCGATAGCCGATGCGGATCTGGGCGACCGAGCCAGCCTGAGCCAAAAGCTCTCTGGAGTGATCCTCTAGAGTCGGAAGGCTTGGCTTGCCTTCAAGCAAACTTAGGTACTCAACGTGGCGATCTAGGAACTCAAACAGCGCACTTGATGCCCCGAGAACCAAACAGAGTCTTTCGAGGTGGTTAGCCTTTGCTCCGAAGGATTTGAGTTGGCTGGTGTGGTTTCTGGATAGTTGAAGCAACAACTCAAGAGACTGATCTGGATTTTGCGCCTTGGCAACCAACGCCAGTGCCGGTCTAACGCGATCTCCTAAAAGCTCAACAAGCTCTTCGAGGTTTTTCAGGGCCGGTTCTAAATTGATGAAACCGTAGCCTGCAAGCTCAGAGAGCGAGGTGTTGCGCTCGAGAGCCATGAGTTTCTAGAGGGTCTCGAAGTTCTGCTTGAGCTCGAATGGAGTCACTTGTGCTCGGTATGAAGACCACTCGGCCTGCTTGTTTGCAAGTACGTAGCTAAAGACTTGCTCACCTAGTGTTTCGGCAGCAAGTTCTGACTCTTCCAGCTTTCTGATTGCGTGATCTAGAGATTGTGGCAAAGGCTGAATTCCCATGGCACGGCGCTCGGAGTCAGTTAGATCCCAAACGTTATCTTCTGTTTCGGCCGGAAGCTCGTACTCGTTCTCGATTCCTTTTAGACCCGCAGCAAGCAAAAGAGCATAAGCCAAGTAAGGGTTAGCCGCAGAATCAATGGCGCGGTACTCGATTCTTGAGGATTGGCCTTTGTCTGGCTTGTAGAGCGGAACGCGAATCAAGGCCGAACGGTTGTTGTGGCCCCAGCAAACAAAGCTTGGAGCTTCACCGCCACCCCATAGACGCTTGTATGAATTCACGTACTGGTTCGTGACAGCAGTAATTTCAGGAGCGTGACGCAAAAGACCTGCAATGAACTGCCTTCCGACTTTGGATAGGTGATACTGACCACTGGCGTCGTAGAACGCGTTGGTGTCACCTTCGAAAAGTGACATGTGAGTGTGCATTCCAGAGCCTGGGTGCTCAGTGAAAGGCTTTGGCATAAAGGTTGCGTAAACGCCCTGCTCGATTGCAACTTCCTTGATTACAGTTCTGAAAGTCATTATGTTATCGGCCATGGTCAATGCATCGGCGTAGCGAAGATCAATCTCGTTTTGACCCGGACCGCCCTCGTGGTGACTGAACTCAACTGAAATACCCAGCTGCTCGAGCATCGATACGGCGCGGCGCCTAAAATCGTGAGCTGTTCCACCAGGAACGTTGTCGAAGTAACCTGCCTTATCGACCGGAATTGGACCTTCTGGGCCAATCTGAGAAGACTTTAGAAGGTAGAACTCAATTTCCGGGTGAATGTAAAAAGAGAAGCCGAGATCGCTGGCCTTAGCCAAAGCTCGACGAAGAACGTTTCTTGGGTCAGCCGCCGCCGGTTGACCATCCGGAGTCATGATGTCGCAGAACATCCTGGCGGTTGGGTCAATTTCTCCGCGCCACGGAAGGATCTGGAAAGTTGAAGGATCTGGCTGAGCCAGCATGTCGGCTTCATAGCTTCTGGAAAGGCCTTCGATGGCGGAGCCATCAAAACCCAACCCTTCCGCGAATGCGCCCTCAACCTCAGCTGGTGCAATAGCGACCGACTTTAGGGTTCCAGCTACGTCAGTGAACCAAAGTCGCACAAACTTTACGCCGCGCTCTTCGATGGTTCGAAGCACAAAATCGCGCTGCTTATCCATGAAAATCCTCTTCCTTGCCTGCTACTAGGCTAATGGTTATGCCCGCCGTTCGCGTAGCCATGGCCCAGATAAACCCTACAGTTGGGCATCTTTCGGGCAACAGCGCAAAAATCCTCGAGATCGCTAAGCGCGCTCAACAAGCCGGTGCCCAGATTGTGCTTTTCCCAGAGCTTGCCCTAACCGGATACCCCATCGAAGACCTTGCCCTAAGCCGCGATTTTCTCAATGCCAGCGAACAAGCCCTCAAGGACTTGGCAAAAGCAAGTGATAAGGCTGGCCTTGGTGAGATGACTCTGGTGGTCGGTTATCCAGGTTTTGCTGAAAACCCATCGAGCTGGGCAATCGGGGCCAACAAAGCTGCGCTTATTTCTGGTGGACAGATTTCTGGGCACTACGCAAAGCACCACTTGCCAAACTATTCAGTGTTCGATGAGTATCGGGTTTTTGTGCCGGGCCAAGACCTACTCACCTTTGAAGTCAACGGTATGAAGTTCGCAACCGTTATCTGCGAAGACATTTGGCAATCCGGTGGACCAGTTGGACAGATCAGCGCATCGAATGTTGATCTAACCCTCGTTCTGAACGGCTCACCATTTGAAACCAGCAAAACGGATTCACGACTTGAGCTTGTACAGTCTTTGGCAAAAGCCCAAAACTCAGCCGTTGCCTATGTGAATCTTGTCGGAGGGCAGGACGATCTGGTTTTTGACGGAAACAGCTTTGTAGTAAATAGCTTTGGAGCTGAAATTGTGCGAGCTAAACAGTTTAGCGAAGACCTTTGCGTTTTTGATGTTGAATCAAAATCAAAGATTGCTTCGGTATCTGAAACTGCTGAACCGCTGATCAAGAACCAGCAAATTTGGGACGCTCTTGTTCTTGGGCTCAGGGATTACGTTGCCAAAAATGGATTCAAATCAGTTGTTCTTGGTCTATCTGGTGGAATCGACTCTGCGGTCTGCGCAAGCATCGCAGTTGACGCACTTGGTGCAAAGCATGTCTTTGGCGTTGGCATGCCAAGCAAATACTCTTCTGAGCATTCATTAGTTGACGCGCGAGCACTCGCCCAGAACACCGGTCTTGTTTATTCAGAGCAACCAATTGAAGCAATGGTTGATACCGCAATGAGTCAACTAAATCTGGATGGGCTTGCTGCAGAAAATCTTCAAGCGCGAGTCCGAGCAGTTATCCTGATGGGGCTATCCAATCAAAATGGTCACCTGGTGCTCACAACCGGAAACAAATCT
>JNSL01000125.1_pt1 | contig 14086 bp, 8 predicted proteins | sample 210691 | NCBI WGS metagenome assembly JNSL01 (sample SAMN02808685, study PRJNA238866) | freshwater metagenome | biome: fresh water; feature: freshwater reservoir; material: water; isolation source: water column of the freshwater reservoir Embalse de Amadorio in Spain | place: Spain: Valencia ...
CGGGTGCCGCAAGTTCTGCTGTTGCAGCAACAACATGGGGAGTACCTGCAGCACCAACCATTGTTTCCTCCACTGCGCGAGACGGTGCGTTAGATGTTGCGTTTGTGTCAGGGGCAAATGGCGGCGACTCAATTTCAAACTACGAGTATTCAATCGATGGTGGGGCAACGTGGATCACCCGTAACCCTGCGTCAATAGTTTCGCCATTGGTCATTTCAGAGCTCACGAACGGAACCTCTTACCCCGTGCAGCTTCGTGCGGTTAATTCGGTAGGAGCAAGTTCTGCATCGGCAACTGCAACATTGAAGCCACACGCTGTTCCATCTGCTCCAGTGATTACGAACCAAAGTGCTGCAAGTCAAACCATCACCATTGCGTTTACTGCTGGAGGAAATGGTGGCGAAGAAATTCTTGGCTACGAGTACTCAACGGATCGTGGTGCAACGTGGTACCCGCGCACAGACTCGGGTGGCACGACCTCTCCAATGACCATTACCAAGTTGTCAACGAATGGCACTACTGATTTAGCGAATGGCACCACGTACAACATTCAGGTGCGGGCTCTCAGTTTGGTAGGAAATGGTTCCGCATCTGCTGATGTTGCGGGAACGCCTGCAACCACACCATCGGCACCTACGAACTTGGAAGTTGTGAATGGAGACAGGTATCTCTTAGCGAATTTCATTCTGGGCTCTAACGGTGGTGCTGCAATTAGTTCGTACCAGTACTCAACGGACAACGGATCTACTTGGAGAACAGCTTCTGCCACAACTTCGCCGCTCACCATTACCACTGCATCTTCAGATGGTGTGACAGCGCTAAACAATGGAACCGCGTACACCGTATTGGTGAGAGCAGTCAATGCTCAGGGTGCAGGCACTGCTTCATCATCGGTTTCAGGTACTCCACGAACCAATCCAGATGCGCCAGGAAGTGTCGTCGTTTCTTCTGGTGACGCAACAATCTCAGTGGCCTTCGTTGCAAATGCCAACGACGGTGGCAGTGCGGTAACGGGCTACGAGTACTCAACCGATGGTGGTGCAACGTGGCGTCTGCGCGACCCCGGAACGTCGATGACCAGCAGCCCGATAACGATCACCAAGTTGTCAAGCGATGGTCTTACAGCATTGACAAATGGCACCGCCTACGACGTACTCATTCGTGCGGTGAATACTTCTGGCCCTGGCGAAGAATCTGCAACGCAGACTGCTATTCCGGCAAGTGCGCCAAGTGCTCCTGCGATTACATCAATTACGCCAGGGGATAGGAAACTCTCGATTGCATTTAGCGCAGGTAATAACGGTGGCAACGCCGTTGTTCGCAACGAGTATTCACTCGATGGTGGATCAACGTGGGTTACTGCACCAAGCCTGAATTCGCCAATCGTGATCACTGGTTTAACCAATGGAACTGCATATGCGTTGCAGGTGCGCCAAGTAAATGCATTGGGCAATGGAGCCTCTTCGGTAACGGTTGAAGGCATTCCGAGCACGATTCCTGCTGCCCCTACGGTGACATCAGGTGCAACGGGTGGAAGCGACATCACCTCGTATCAGTATTCGACAGATGGCGGAGCAACGTGGAGCAACCGCACTTTCGGTTCGACTGAATCGCCATTGTCAATCACCACTCTGTCATCGGATGGCTCTTCTGCATTAGTGAATGGCACGTTTTATTCGGTGAAGATTCGCGCAGTGAACTCAGCTGGTTCAGGAGTAGCGAGTGAGGCAGTGCGAATTGCACCGCTCACTGTTCCAAGCGCACCGGTTATTTCGTCTGTAGCGATGCGTAACTCGTTTGCGCTTTTAACGTTCTCTGTTGCTTCGGACGGCGGCAGCCCAGTCACTGCTTATGAGTACTCGCTTAATGCAGGAATTACATGGACTAATGCATCTTCACTTGCGAACCCGATGCGGATTTCGGGGTTGCGAAACGGAAGCAACTATTCGATCATCATTCGTGCGCTGAATATTGCAGGAGCTGGAAATTCATCTGCTACTTCATCCATTGCACCAATTGGTCCACCAGATGCACCACGTATCAACACGCTTACGCCAGGTGACCAAACTCTTGAAGTTGCGTTCACCGATGGTGCAACTAGCGGTTCTCCAATTACTGGGTACGAGTACTCAATTGATGGTGGAAACACGTGGCCAGCGGCAGGTGGTGCAACATCGTCACCATTTACGATCACGGGCTTGACCAACGGAACTATCTATACGGTGCGCATTCGTGCGGTGAACGCGAATGGTTCGGGAACATCTTCGGATCCTGTGGTGTCTAAGCCGTACACCGTTCCGAGCGCACCAGTAATCACACAGATTGATGTTGACGGCAACAATGCAACGCTTGAGTACACCGCACCAGCGTCAAATGGCGGTCAGGCAATCACGTCGTACGAGTACTCGATTGACAGCGGTGCAAGCTGGGTGAGTACAAACTCGGCATCAGTTTTCTCGGTGCAAATCTCGAACTTGGTAGAGAATCAGGATTACCAAGTGGGAGTACGCGCCGTTAACTCCGCCGGTCCTGGTGCTGTGGCAACTGTCAGCACGCAGTCAATTGTGGCGGCTCCAACTTCACCGTCATCACCGCAGGTTCCGGCGCTGCCAGAAGCAACTCCTTCGACAACCATTCCAAAGGTTCCAACGACTACACCGACTACAACTCCTGTAACCAAACCACCGGTGCCGGTAACCGTTCCGGCTTCAGTGCCAGTTCCTGATGCAACGCTTGAAGTGTTGCCGGGAAGTGGTGGAGTTCCAGTTCCTCCGGGAAGCGGCGCTGTCGTTGTTGATGGCAAAGTTGCTGACCTTATTGTCACCGTTGCGCAAGACGGAGTGGCATCCATTGAATTCCCAGGTGAGTTCGTAGTGCGAATTACGCCACGAAACGCAGATGGAACGATCATCCCACCAGGTGAAGGAAATGCAATACGCGCATACCGAGGACGCACAGTGGAAGTTGGCGGCGAAGGTTTTGCACCAAACACAGTTATTGAAGTATGGGTTAACTCTGAACCAATTCTTCTTGGAACAGTTACTACAGATTCCGAAGGAAAGTTCTCGAAGACATTTGATTTGCCTGTTGGGTTGCTTCCAGGGCAGCACACGTTGACATTGGGTGGCACAACGAAGAAAGGTCAAGTTGTTAAAGCATCCGTTGGATTAATAGTTGAAGAAGATTCAATTGTCTCGCCACCAGCATCTGAAACAGTGAAGCCAATTGAGTCATACGATCCGCAAGGCGACGCCGCAGGAACCATGACATTGATTGTGAATGCGCTTGTGTTGCTGGCTATTGCAGGAGCTGCAAGTCGCAAGGAGGAGGAAGATGAAGATCGCGGTTCGGGTGATGTTTCTGATGTGTCAGTGAAACAGATGGGCGTGGATGGTGATGGCGCAGACAAATTGAGACTGCCACGCATTTCTCTTGCAGATCGCATCATGGCTAGATCGCCAGAGATAACTGCTCATCGCTCGCCAATGATTGGTCGTGTTCTGCAAGATGGCACGTACTTGCGTTCGCTACTCGGCGCGCTGTGGTTGTTGCTACCTGTTGCTGGAGTTGCGCTTGGTCTTGCTGCTGCATTCAATACAGACTTTGAAGTGGTAATGCCGTCGTTGGCTCTGCTCAGTGCACTTGTTGTAATTGGAACACTCGATGCCTTTGCCGGATTCCTCGGTGCAATGACATTTGCGACTGCAGTACTGATTGGTGGAGGAGTCACCAGTTCAGATTCAATTCGTGGACTTCTTGGAATTTGGGTATTGAGTTTTGCGGTTCCAATGTTGGCTAGTGCTTCGCGACCATTCCGTCGCAAAAATGCAAGTGGTCTGGCCGGCACGTGGGACCGAAGTGCAGACTTTGTTCTGATTCTGTTGTTTGGTGCACTTGCAGCGGGTTCGATGTTCTCATCGCTGCCTGGACTGACCGGCTTCCGTCCAGAGTTTGCGGGAAATGTCGCACATATTCAGATTGTTGCCATGATCGTGCTTGCTACGCGTTTTGTACTGGAAAATGCAACGGTGAAGCTGACACCTGCTCGCTACCACGAACTAACCGACCTGGCTCTTCGTGACGCATCAAATGCTCAGCAAATTGTGTCTTCGCTAATTCGCACAGCGGTGTATCTCTTTGTTGCCGAAGTGTTCATTGGTAACAATTGGGCGCTGTGGGTAGGGGGAGCGTTGTACCTTGCGCCGAAATTGGTTGGACTTGTGGTGGAGAAGTTCCCGAACGTTGAGCCGCTGCATCGTTGGATGCCACGAGGCATATTCAAGGTGACGGTGATGATGTTGATCGCCCGTATTTGGGGCTTAGTTCTTACAGATTTGGTTTCGGATCCTGCGCAAATGATTATGTTCAGCTTCGTCTTCATGGGCACGCCAGGCGTGGTGGCAACAGTTCTTGGATGGTTCGGAAGGTCGAGCACTCGTGCATGGCCACAAACATGGTTCACGCGAATCGCGGGACTCATCATCTTGATCATTGGATTCCTGATGGTGCGTGGAGTGTTGTTCGCATTCTAAAAATGTGTTAGGCGTACCTACATCTCGTTAGGTATCGCTAAGTATTAATTGAATATTCGTAGTGCGATTATCTGCTTTTTGTCACATCACAAAAATATTCCTTGCTTTGTTGATTTATTTAGCCAGATGCAAATACGGATAACTGTTTGCCGACAAGCCAAAGTGCGTACCGTTTTGGTGTACCAACGGAGGTAAACATGTCAACGGATTCCACTGTCAATAAGGCAAGCGATTCGGCATTTGCAAAATCCATGCTCGGAATGATGATGATTGCGGTAGCGGTCTCAGCACTCGTACTAGGGGTAGTCGCTGTCGTAGCGATGAACAGTGGATCATCTGCTGAGAGTTCTTCTAGCGCTTCAGAATCTTCTGTTGTTGAGGTGACACTGACCGAATTCAAGGTCACCTTTAGTCCAAGTGTGGTTCAGGCGGGCGATGTGACGTTCACCGTTACGAACGATGGGGCAGTGGATCACAACTTTGCTATTCCCTCGCTCAATGTTCGAACCGCAATGTTGAAGGCAGGCGAGAGTGCGACTCTCGAAGTAAAGGGTTTGGAAGTCGGTGAAGTTGAATACCTCTGTGAAGTTGCTGGCCACAGTGCAGCGGGGATGACCGGAAAATTGAGCGTTGTTGAAGCTGGTTCTGCGATGGATATGTCGTCTAGCAACTCAATGACTACCTCGATGTCTTGGCAACAGATGGACAAAATGATGGAAGACGTTGCGATGACGTTTCCAGCAAAAACTTCGGGTATCGGCAACGCAGAACTTCCGTTCACGATGTCAGATGATGGCTTCAAAGTGTTTAGTCTCACTGCCAAAGTTGTGCCCTGGGAGGTGGAACCGGGCAAATTTGTTGATGGTTGGTCATATAACGGAATGATTCCTGGCCCAATTATGCACGCCAATGTTGGCGACAAGATTCGGATTGTATTGAAGAATGAATTACCGGAGTCGACCTCGCTACACCTTCACGGTGTGCGAGTTCCTAACTCAATGGACGGCGTAGACCCATACACGCAGAAACCAATTGAACCCGGCGCAACATTTAGTTATGAGTGGACAGCAACGGAACCATCGGTCGGTATGTATCACTCTCACCACAATGCGCAAGTCCAGGTGCCAAATGGGCTTGCCGGCGCAATATTGATTGGGGATTGGAAGGCAATGGCCATGGCAGCCGCTGGTGGTCGCACAAAAGATGCCAACAATGTTGCTGAGCAAGAAGTAGTGATGGTGCTGAATGACAGCGGAACGATCGGTCTTTCGTTAAACGGTAAATCGTTCCCTGCGACTACTCCGTATTCGCTTGCAATTGGCGAATCCATGGTGGTGCACTATTACAACGAAGGCAACATGACCCACCCGATGCATTTGCATCAACCTTCGGGTTTGGTTGTTGCAAAGGACGGCATCATGCTTGAATCGCCGTTCTGGGCGGACACTCTCAACGTTGCCCCTGGTGAACGCTGGACTGTTGTGTACACGCCAAAGGATGCTGGTGTGTGGGCTTGGCACTGCCACATTCTCACCCACGCAGAAACCCCTGAAGGAATGCGCTACATGGTGACTGCGCTGATCGTTAAGTAACTAGCACCCCTCGTTGCTCACTCGCGTTATTTGCGCGGGTGAGCAAACAGGAACCGCAAAATCTCTTCGGTGTACCCATTTACCCATCCGTGAGATTGGTCTTGGTAATTCACCAATTGCGTTTCGACACCATTCGTGCAGTTCCAGGTATACCGTTCCTCAATTGCATCTGAGGATTCCTTTGGATTTCCTGCACATGAGTTTCTGTAAGCCATGTCTTGAACTGTGTGAAAAATGCTAGGTGTTTCAAATTTTCCTCCACCGTGGAAGGGGACGGTGGAGTCAAGATTGCCGTGTATATGAAAGATAGAAACTGGTTTTGTTGGGACACAAGTGGGGTCCATTAGTGCACCAGTTACAACTGCAATCACAGTGATCTTCTCCGAAAGATCGCAAGCTAAGCGGTATGCCATCATTCCGCCATTCGAGTGGCCCATCACCCAAACGCGGGACTGATCTATTGAGTAGCTCTCAGCGACGTGGTCAAGAACAGTTGACACAAACAGCATGTCGTTTTCCTGGGACGTGGTTGCATTCGCGCAACAAATTCCGGCGTTCCAGGACGAAGCCTCTTCGTATACTGAACCATTAAGCCCAGCAACAATGAAGTTCATACTTTCTGCCCACGAAAGTATTTGAGAATCTGTAAATATGGTCTTTGCGGTTGAAGTACGGCTGTGTAGTGCCATCAGCAGAGGCGTCGACGTTTCAGCAGAATATTTGGATGGAACATTGAGGTAGTAGGTGCGGGGTTGCATTCCTTCAATGGTGATGGTGTGCAGGGTTGGATCATTTGGGTCAACAACGTCGGTGTAATTGATCACCGGCTCGGGAACGGTTGTGGTGGTTGATGTTGTGGACGTTGATGTTGTGGTCGTCGTAATGGTTTGGACAGCAGCGCGTATCCATTGTTTGCGACCTGCCTTTATGCGACACACGACAATGACTGGTTTCTTGTTTATGTGAGTGGAGACCCGAGTTCCAAGGGTGGTCTTTGCGCAGGATTGCCCAACCGAGACCGCATTCGCTGAAACCGCAGGAATGGCTGTCCATACCAAGACTGCGCTGAGGGCGATGAAAAGTTTTTCCACTACCCATAGGTTAGTGAGCAGTAACTAAGGTTGAGAAGTGAACCCCGAGCAACCGAAGCTGGCGACAACTCATACAAAACTGCATAATCACAACGCAGTAAATCGCGACTTTGATCCTGCAGATCTTGAACGTGTGCGCAAGGGGTTTATAGCCAAACGCGAGAACGGTTTAATCACCGACGAAAAGGGTCGCTTCGTTGGCAATAGCGACAATTATGAATTCCTTCGCGATGGACGGGAATGTCCAGAGACGGTTAACCCTCAGCTTTGGCGACATGCAACGTTAAATGCGCATCACGGATTATTCAAGGTTGCCGATGGCGTATGGCAAGTGCGTGGCTACGACATTTCGAATATCACGTTTATTCGCGGAACGAATGGTTGGGTAGTGATTGATCCGCTGACCAGTGAGCACACTGCGCGTGCGGCACTCGAACTGATGGAAGAGCATGTTGAAAAATTGCCAACCACGGTGGTGATCTTCACACATTCGCACGCTGACCACTTCGGTGGTGTGCTAGGTGTTACGACAAAGGAAGATGTTGATGCAGGACGCTGTCAGATTGTTGCGCCCATTGGGTTCTTGCACGAAACAGTTGGAGAGAACGTCATTGCTGGTCCAGCAATGGGCAGGCGTGCGACCTACCAATTCGGCCCGATGCTTCCACCTGGACCAACAGGCCACGTTGACTGCGGGCTAGGTACAGGTGTGCCAATGGGCCCTCCGGGATTGCTCGCGCCAACTACGGACATCACATTTACGGGAGAAGAACTTGTACTTGATGGTGTGCGAGTGATTTTCCAACTCACGCCAGAGACCGAAGCACCTGCTGAAATGAATTTCTTCTTTCCAGACCATGGCTGGTTGTGCTTGGCGGAGAATTGTTCGCAAACCATGCACAACTTGGTTCCCATTCGCGGAGCACTTGTACGCAATGCACTCAACTGGTCAAAGTACATCAACCAAAGCATTGAGATGTTTGCAGCAAAAACAAACTTACTTTTCACTTCACACAACTGGCCAACATGGGGAGTAAGCGATGTTCGTGAGTTCCTCGTCTTGCAACGTGACTTGTACAAGTGGATGCACGATCAAACCATGCGTCATGCAAACCATGGAATGATCGCAGTGGAAATAGCCAACATGCTTGAGTTGCCAGAAGAGTTTCAAGCCCACGAACACACTCGCGGGTTCTATGGCGACCTCGTGCACAACGTCAAAGCGGTGTATCAGCGATATCTCAGTTGGTATGACGGAAACCCTGCCAACCTCAATAAACTTCCACCGACCGAAGCGGGAAAACGGTATGTGGAACTTGCTGGCGGAATTGAATCGCTGTTGGCGTCGGCCCGCAAATCATTCGAAGCTGGCGATTACCGATGGGTCGCCGAAGTGGTGAATCATGCAGTGTTCGCAGACCCTTCGAATGCAGATGCGCGAAATCTGCAAGCAGATGTATTGGAACAGTTGGGTTATCAGGCCGAGTCATCCACCTTTAGGAACGCTTACTTAATGGGAGCTCAGGAACTGCGAAAAGGGCCTCCGCCACCAACGTCTACGCACGTGCGGGCGCGCAGCTTGATTCGCGCGATGACCATTGAACAAGTGTTTGACGTGTTGTCGGTGCGGGTGATGTCAGAAAAAATCGGTGGGCTTTCGCATTGTGTGAACTGGACATTTACTGACATGGCGGGAACTCCCGATCATCAGTGGGTGCTCGGTTTGTCAAACCGAACGATGTATTCAACTCAAGGTCGTCACGAAGCTGCCGCTGAAGCGACCATCACTATTTCGCGAGCATTGTTACTGGAAATCATTGCTCAAGTGACCACGTTTGTGGACGAGCTCAGTGCGGGAACAGTGACTATTGAGGGCGATGCCGCTGCATTGCTGAACATATTTGGCAACCTTGATACGTTCGCAACTGGCTTTGCAATAGTCGAACCGTAAGTCTTAGTTGACGAAACCGTTCGCCGTCATTGCCTTGCGGTAAGCAAGAGCAACCGCATCAAATTTCATGTGTACTTCTTTGGTGATGTCGTACGGAACTTTCTTCGGAATCTGTGATTCGACGATCGTTTTGTCTTGATTGAAAATCATGTCTTCAAAATCTTGCAGCACTGAAGCGGGTTGGTCGTAGTTGTAATTGCGACCAATGATGAGAAAGCCACGTGAGTGTTCTTCGTCAATTGGTTGCGAGACGAAGAAGTACACCATGCCTTCTTTACCGCCCCAACCAAGATGCAGCAGCAAAGTAAATGGCGTGTGAATCTCGTAATGCGACGTGCGCATCGGTGCTTCGGTACTTGCATTGGCAAACACGGGGAAGTCATTGGTGTTTGGTGCTTCTGGACGGATGATGTCGTACTTCACCACGTGTCCTTCAGTGCGAACTTCGTAGTCGGGCACAACAGGACGGTTGATGTCGCCAAGTAAACCTGGGTGCACCCAAGGGAAGTGTCCGAAGTCGGTAAAGTTCTCTAGTTGGCGCGAGGAATGAGCATTCCAGTCGTATGGCCCACAGTTCACCCACACCCAGTCGCTCGCACCAAATTCTTCGATCATTGGAAGTGGTCGTCGTGGTTCGTCTAGTGACACCCAGATCATGTTGTATTGCTCGACGCATGTATGTGCGGCAATCTTTGCTTTTGACGGAACCTTTGCTGGGTCTTCCAACTGGGGAATGTGTGTGCACTTTCCGGTCTCGTCGAATTGCCACCCGTGGTAGGGGCACATAATGGCGTCGCCCTTTACGCAACCGCCACTGAGTGCAGTACCTCGGTGGACACAAATATCGCTCGTTGCGTGTGCGGTTCCTGCGCTGTCCCGCCAGAGAACTAGTGGTTCTCCAAGCAGTTTGACCGAATGTGGGGAAGTACCAAGCTCACCCGAATATGCAACTGGATGAAGTGTGGAACGCACCTCTACGAGCGTAGTAATTCCATTCGCAACTCATCAGCTAATTGAGGGGTGGCGGCGACAATTCCACTCCAGCGCAATGATAAGTCGGGTGTGTAGACCAGATCACGGCCATGCAGATCAATCAACACTCCGCCTGCAGCACGAATGATGATGTCCAATGCTGCTAAATCAACAATGCGGTGAATGTCTCCGCCCGGATCGCAGAATGCATCAATTGCCCCATCGGCGACGAGGCATCCTTCAAGAACGCTCGAACCGAGTACGCGTACACGATCGATTCTTTTTGCTACTCGTGTCCATGCATCAAACGTTTCAGCTCTCGGGCGAAGCATTGAAACAGCAGCTCCATCTAATGATGTGCGTCTAGTAGTGGTGTTGTGAATCGGTGAATCTGAAGTCGACCACCAGTAGCGATCCCCATCAAGCCAAACTGCAAGCCCTTCCACAGCAAAACCGTCTACGACTCTGGCAGCGGAGAAACATGCCAAGGGAACTCCAGCGGCAGCATTTGCTGTTCCATCAAGTGGGTCGACAACAATCGTTTCTGATGATCCACGATCAATCCAACCGATTTCTTCCGACAACACGTTCACGTTGTGACGTTCGAATACATCAAGTACTGGTCGTTCAACATATTCGTCTAAGAAATATGTTGGAGTTCCATCACCGCCGGTACCGATGAGCGTCAGTCGTTCCTCTCGCGAGAAAGTAGACATTGCATATTTATATGCAACAAGAGCAGCCTCGGCGCTTTCTACAAGCACAGGGTGGATTCCTGATGCAAACTTCATGACGATGCACCAATGAGGCTCAGCCGCTCTGCGTTTTCAGAATCTCCTGTAAGCACGCCGAGGACTGAAGGAAGGTTTCCATGGAATCGAATCAAAGCCAAGTCAGCACGTTTTCCAACACAGATTTCGCCACGATCTTCCAAGCCAACGGTTTTGGCTGGGCCAGATGTGACGAGTCGAATGGCCTCTGGAAGGGAACACACTTTTCGTTCTACGAGAGCGGCGACGGAGCCGAGCAATGATGTTGGGAGATAGTCCGAAGCTAAACCATCACACAGTCCCTGTGCAATGAGTTCCTGCGCACTGACATTTCCACTATGGCTTTGACCTCGCAATACATTTGGTCCGCCGCATACGGTTCGAAGTCCGGATTCTTTTGCTAGACGAGCCGCTTCATTAGTGGTTGGGAACTCGGCAATTGAAGCTGACCAATCAACAGCTTCCCGAACGTCTGCACCAGTTGCTGGATCATGTGCCATCAATCGAATTGTGCCGAGCGATGCGTGCTCCGTAAGCCAAGGCAATGCTTTCTCACGGTTACCAATTAGGGCATCGCGTTCGCGAATAGTTTCATCAACAATTCGACGAGCTTCGTCCTCAGAAACCTTGCGATTGCCGATGATGTATCGCTCTAGTGCTGTGCGGTCTGTGTATTGACCCTGCCCTGGAGTGTGGTCTTCAAATGAGATGAGTGGCACCCGTGAAAGTTCAGTGTTCCGAGCCTGCGAGAAACGAGCAATCAGGGCTGGATATCCGTCGGGGTCGCGGGCGTCAAGCCTGTACAAAATGTGATGGTCGATAAGTGCGGTAAGGCTGTCTGAATAGTCAATGATGGTGTCGCACAGTTCGTTTGCCATTTCTACAGTTCGCCCCCACTTGGCATCGTTTTCAAAGCCGATGCCGTGAAACATGGTGGTAATTCCTGCTGCGCGCACACGACTCTCAAATGATCGAAGTGCAAAATTGCTAGGTAAATATGCATTTGGCCGAGGACGCAACTCCTGTTCGTAACCATCGCTATGGGTGTCAATAATTCCAGGAATACAAATTGATCCACCACCATTGAGTGAATCTTGTGCGGCTTCTCCTCGTTCGGAAATGTCAACGATGACACCGTCTTCGACGGTGATCGTTGCATCATCAAGTAAGGAATTCGGGAGAACTGCCGTCACGTTGGTGATGGAAAAAGTTTTGTTGCTCATCGTGCCACTCCTTCTAAGCGTGCCAATGTTTCCTGTGGGCTACCTTCGTAATCAACAACACCACTGCGAAGCACGATGACTCTGGATGCGAGCCTCTCCATGGCGTCAATATCGTGAAACACTGCAAGTACTGCAACTCCTTGGTCGGTCAATGTGCCAATCAGTTCAAGTGCGGATTCCCTGTTCACAGGGTCAAGTGCGGAAACTGGTTCATCGAGCAGAAGTAGGCGAGGTGGAGAAATGGTTCCAGCTGCGAGGTTTACTCGCTGCTTTTCTCCGCCCGACAACATGGAAGCGCTGACATCCCAGAGGGCTTCGTCTAGGTTCAATCGTTGGAGCGAGTAGGCAGCTGCTTGCTTTGCTGTATCGGAATCCATTCCGCGTTGAATTCCCGCTTTTGTAACGATTTCAAAAGTCGATCGGCGAGGTTGAGCGCGTAGGAATTGTGAAACATATCCAATTTGAGTACCACGCAACGTGGCCAATTCTGAATCGGTAAGTGAAACCAGGTCGACAAAAGAATCATCGTCAAGCTTCAAAAACACTTCACCGCTAGATGGCTTATAGGTGCGATAAATCGATTTGAGCAGCGATGACTTTCCTGCGCCACTGGTTCCAGCTAGTGCAACGTGTTCGCCGGCAGATACCTTGAGCGAGACCCCATTCAGTGCTTCGACAATTCTGGAATCTATGGTGTGAAGTACAAAATGTTTTCGTAAATTGCGAACGTCTAGAACTGCATGATCAGCATTGTTGATTATGTGGCTCATGCTCGTGCAGCCGATACAAGTTTTTGGCTATATGGGTGGTGAGGGTCCTCAAGAAGCTGGTCGGTGAGTGCACTTTCCACCACGCGTCCGTGGTTCATGACAATGCAACGGTTGGTGAGCATTTCGATGACCGAGAAATCGTGTGAAACCACAACGGCTGCTAGGCCAAACTCTTCAAGCAGACCGCGAATCAGGTCCAATACCCCAGCAGCAACGCTCGCATCAAGTCCCGTTGTGGGTTCGTCGAGAAGGACGATAGGCGGGCGGTTTGCAAGTGCCTTTGCTAATTGCACACGTTGTTTCATGCCACCAGAAAACGACTTGACCACATCGTCCATTCGATTAAGAGGAACTTCAGTGCGGAGCAGCAATTCGCTTGCGCGATTACGGATAGAGGAAAAGTTTCTCCACCCAGCCGCAGTGAGGGGTGAAGCGATGTTTCCGCCTGCGGTCACATTGAGGTCGAGACCCTCTGCGGGGTCTTGATAAACCACAGCAATTTTGTCAATCCGCAGTTGCCGACGTTCAGACGGTGTAAGCGAAAGCACATCGATCTGCTCATTTGGTGACGTGCGAATCTGTACAGAACCCGCACTCGATGCTTGATCACGAGCAATACAACGCATAACGGTGGACTTCCCCGAACCAGATTCACCGACAACTCCAAGTGCTTCACCCGCGGCAACTTCGAACGATACGTCCCATGCGGCAACTATGGCGCCCGTAGCAGGATCTTTTGAAGATCCGATTTCGGGACCGGTTAGCGCGAGTCCATTTTCGGACAGATTTCCAAAAATCTTTCCTAATTGATGTACTTTTAATACCCAATCAGGTGACACAACTGATGTCATGAGTTTCCCTCCAAATTTCGTTCGCACCAATCGGTGTCACTGCATACCCAACGAGCTTGCGTGCCAGGAATTTCCACAAGGAACGACGAACTGCTGCCACACTGTGAACAGGTAGCTCCTTCGGTCATTTCCACTTCAAAGGGCACATCTTCGAAAGTGAGTGGCTCTACCCTTGTAAATGGCGGAACTGCATAAATCCGTTTTTCACGACCAGCACCAAACAGGGTGAGGAATCGTGATTGATCAAGTTTTGGAATGTCCCAGCGAGGGATTGGCGTGGTTGCAATCACGTATCGATCGTTCACTAAACACGGGTAACCCGTCGTTTGAGTGA
>JNSL01000127.1_pt1 | contig 14063 bp, 14 predicted proteins | sample 210691 | NCBI WGS metagenome assembly JNSL01 (sample SAMN02808685, study PRJNA238866) | freshwater metagenome | biome: fresh water; feature: freshwater reservoir; material: water; isolation source: water column of the freshwater reservoir Embalse de Amadorio in Spain | place: Spain: Valencia ...
TTCACAAAGGCCCAAAGCCAGACAAAGGCCAGGACCTCGAGCCCGATGGCGAAAATGAGGGCATTGCGGGGCTGAATCAGCCCAGTTACCAAGGGGCGATTGCGGGTTCGGCGCATGAGCGCATCAATGTCCCGGTCGACGTACATGTTGATGGCGTTGGCACCACCAGCCGCGCCGGTTCCACCCACCACGGTTGCCACCATGAGCCACCATGACGGCAGACCACGCTCGGCCACGATCATCGTTGGCACGGTCGTGATGAGCAGAAGCTCAATGATGCGGGGTTTTGTGAGGGCGACGTACCCCCGCAGCCGCGCTGCGAGGGGTGGTTGCGCGACCGATTCCATCACGGCTGATGCTAGGGCGGCGGATCAAGACGCGGACAATCGCGGCGCTGCTTGGCCGGAATCATCGGTGGTGACCAATGGCGCGGTGGGGAGTTTGCGTTCGCTCCCGTACGATCGGGACCGTGCGTTTGCCACGACTCTCCCCTCGGGCCTATCGCCGCATCACCCTCGTGGCCCTGCTCGCGCAGGTGTTCATCACCATCAGCGGCGCTGCTGTTCGCCTGACTGGTTCGGGTCTCGGATGCTCCGATTGGCCGACCTGCGAAGAAAACCAAATCGTCGCGCCCCTCGAGTACCACGCCATGATCGAGTTCGTAAACCGCACAGTCACCGGTTTCGTCTCCGTCGCCGTCATTCTCGCGGTGCTTGGTTCGCTTCTACGTACACCGCGTCGTCGCGATCTCACATGGCTTTCACTTGGCCTCGTCGCCGGAGTCATTGGGCAAATCATTCTTGGCGGTCTCACGGTGCTGTTCGAGCTTCATCCGCCTTTTGTAATCGCACACTTCCTTGTCTCAATGGTGTTGATTTGGAATGCGTTCGTGCTTCATGAGCGTTCGAAGTATGCGCAAGCACCAGCTCTGCCCGTAGTTCCGCGCAACGTGCGCGTTCTCAGCCGAATCATTGTCATCGTTGCTGCATTCACGTTGTTTACGGGAACAATCGTGACTGGCACCGGCCCTCACGGTGGCGACGAAACAGTTCCCCGACTTTCCTTCGATATCGGGAGTGTTGCCCGATTGCATAGCGTCACCGTTTGGATTTTTCTTGCACTCACCATCGCAGCACTATTTGCACTCCATAGATCTGGCGCGCCAGTGAACGTTGATCGGCGTGCGAAATATCTCGTTGCAGCGATCCTTGTGCAAGGGACGATCGGTTACGTTCAGTACTTCAACGGAGTCCCACCCGCCCTTGTACTTCTTCATGTTTTGGGCAGCGTCATAGTTTGGATTTCTGCTTTGGCGTTTGACCTTTCTCTCGTTGCGCGCCCAGTTGAGTCCGATTCAACTGAATCGCTCTCAACGACGTCATGACACAACCAACGGCCGCCGATGTTGCACCAGTTGAAATTGGTGAACCATCGATAGATACAAATCTCGACATTGATCGACCGTGGATCGTCCTCGTGTGGAATGACCCGATCAATCTCATGTCGTACGTGACCTACGTCTTGCAGAAAGTTTTTGGCTACAGCCGCGAGAAGGCGGAGTCGCTGATGCTTGACGTTCATGAGAAAGGTCGCGCTGTCGTTTCGAATGGTTCGAAAGAAAAAGCAGAGCTTGATGTTTTCCGTCTGCACGAACATGGTCTCTGGGCCACGATGCAGCAGGACTGACATGGCCTTCGGATTCAAGCGCACAATTCAACGCAAAGGGCCAGACCGATTCATCATCAACCTGCGCGAAGACTTACGCGAAGTGATCGCCGCCGTATGCGAAGACGTTCTTGGTGCACTCGACAATGAAGATGCTCCCAATCGAGACCCGATGCTTCGCCGTGTCTTCCCCGTTGCGCATACGTCTGACGAATCGGTGAACGAGGCCTATCGAGACCTTGTTCAGAGCGACCTGCTGCGAACCCGACGCGAAGCGCTTGAGAGGGTGTCGGCCACTGCAAACGACGCCGAGCTCGATCGGGCGACGCTCGAGACCTGGATGATCGGGCTCAATACCGTCAGGCTCATTCTCGGCACTCGCCTTGATGTGAGCGAGGACGGGTTCCCTCAACTGGAAGCCGATGACCCCGAACTCCCTGCATGGGCCCTCTATGAGTTCCTCGGAGTGTTCGTGGGCATGGTCGTCGACGCTCTCGCTCGCACCTCCTGACAGGGGCCCGTCCCAGCATTGGGGGCCACGCTGAGGGTGCTGCTATGGTCTGCAGGCCCTAGCGGCACAAGAGCCCCCATCGTCCAGCGGCCTAGGACGCCTGCCTTTCACGCAGGTAACACGGGTTCGAATCCCGTTGGGGGTGCGCAGCAGTTTCTGGTCCCGTGGTGCAGTTTGGAGTGCACGCCGGCCTGTCAAGCCGGAGGTCGCGGGTTCAAATCCCGTCGGGACCGCCAACTGCCGCACCGGTTCGCCGGGGCGTCAGGGACGGAGACTTGGTCTCCACGGTCGGGTAGCTCAGTTGGCAGAGCGGCCGCCTGAAAAGCGGTAGGTCACCGGATCGACGCCGGTCCCGACCACAGTGAAAAGGCCCGGGCTCTGTGCCCGGGCCTTTTGTATTCCGTTCTTGGAGTGACGCTCAGCGAGGTGGCTGCACTGCAAGGAACGACCAGATTGCCCGACTGGAATCGAATCCCTCATAGGGGATGCCGACGAGACTGCGAGCAGCGGGTGCCGCGTCGTCATGACCCATCCACGCATGGGACGCACCCTTGACAGTCACGAATCGAATCGAACGCTGCTCAGAACACGCACTCCAAGTGCGAGCCACAACATCGGAGTTTGTTGGATCAAGTGTGTCCGTCGGACCTTCGCCGCATTGATCAAACGTCGCAAATGCAAGCGGAGCAGCACGGGGTGAGGGGAACACCACTCCAGAGACGCCCGAGCCTTTTCCTCCATCGACTGGGATGTTGGTATCGGCGAGGCCATGAACATGAAACACACTCACTGGTCGCGCCGGTTCACAAGGGACCCCAATCGCTCCTGACTGCACACCGATTGCCGATATCCGATCACTGAGCTCACAAGCGAGCCGATAGGAGAAGATCGCGCCGTTCGAATGACCGGAAGCAAAGACTCGGCCGGTGTCGACTGGCTGTGTGCGCTCTAACTCGTCGAGTAAGAGTCGGATGAACTCAACGTCATCGACGTCACGTTCAACTGCTGCCCCACAACAGACGCCTCCGTTCCAGACCAGTTGAAGTTCGTTCGAACCGCGCGCGCTCGTTCCGTCTGGGTAGGCGACAACAAACCCATTGGATTCAGCCAAGCCGTTGTAGCCACTGTTGCCTTCGAAGCCGCGGCCACGACCTCCTCCACCATGAAACGCGAGAAGGAGTGGTACCCGAGCTCCTTCTGCCAATGTCGATGGCACATAGACCCGATAGGTACGAGTTCGACCATCAGGTGTGCGCAACGAACCTTCAGAAACGGTTCCTGCAGGAACAACTGCAGCGGCAGTATTTGCATACGGCTCGTAGACCGAGCTCTGCGTTGTTGTCGTGGTTGAAGGTGATGACGAAGTCGTCGTTGACACCTGAGATGAGTGACTTTGCGAACATCCCAGGAGAAAGACACTCAGCCCAAGCGCGAACGCTTGAAGACGTCGATTCACCGAGCGAAGGCGTCCTTCAAAGCTGACGCCACCTGATCTTGCGCTTCAGAAGCAACGTCGATTGCTGCGTCCATTGAGAAGAACCCGTGGAACATGCCTTCATATTCGACAAGGTCGACGTCGACGCCTGCTTCAACCAACTTGGCTGCGTAGGCGTTGCCCTGATCGCGAAGCGGATCGAATCCGGCAGTGACAACAACCGCAGGCGGTGCACCAGCGAGGTCCGCAAGGATTGGCGAGTAACGAGGATCACTGAGGTCTTCAACCGTGACGGTGTAATGGTCGTGGAACCAATCCATGGCGTTGCGGGTGAGCATGTAGCCCTCAGCGTTGTCTGTCATCGAAGGACGATCACAGGTTCCATCGGTGACCGGATACAAGAGCGCCTGCTGAATAACTTCGACGTGCTCGTGATCGCGAGAAATGTTGGCGACAACGGCGGCGAGGTTGCCGCCGGCACTATCACCAGCAACTGCGAGACGTGAGGTGTCGACATTGAGCTCATCGCCGTGGGTTGCAACCCATTCGGTTGCCGCCCACGCATCGTCGATCGCCGCGGGGAACTTTGCTTCGGGAGCGAGGCGATAGTCGACAGCGACGACGACACACTCGGCCTTCGAGGCGATGGTGCGACAGCAATGATCGTGCGATTCAAGATCACCAATGACCCAACCGCCGCCGTGGAAGAACACCGTCACGGGAAGACCAGCGTCGTTACTCGGTCGATAGATGCGGACGGGGATTTCACCACCCGGACCAGGAATGGTGCGATCGGTGATGCTCGCCAATTCAATCGGGCTCGGCATCGCAGTCATGCCCATGCGTTCGCGAAGTTCCTCGGGGGTCGCCCCTTCGAACGTAAAGCCGGAATCAGCCATGAGATCGAGAATGAACTTTGCTTGCGGATCAAGTGCCACGTGAGTTCCCCCTAGAAGCGGTGTGGGGCCCAACTGTGGCACAGCCAACCAAGGGCCGTCCCGCGAAACGAACGGCGATTTCGAACTAGATGCCGAGAACGCCGGGAACCTCAGCGTGGTCATCAATGACAACATCGCCTTCTGGTCCGTGATCGGGATCGTCGTCTGTCACGCCTCGGTAGCGCAACGCCAACATTCCCATCCCTTTGGCTCCAGCAATATCGGTACGCCGCAGATCGCCGATATGGGCTGCACGCGTTGGATCAATCCCGCCTAATCCCGAGAGGGCGTGTTCGAAGATCGCCGCATCAGGTTTGTACACGCCGACTTCATCCGAGAACGACCAGTGATCGAACAGTTGCAAGATGCCGTGAGCTTCGAGATAGTCACGCAGAACCGGCGATGGCGTGAGACCAACATCGCACACGATGCCCACGCGAAGTCCGGCATCCTTCAACACTCGCAACGTTGATTCCAAGTTGTCAGTGAGACTGAGTTGCATCTTGCTCGGCGCCGACAAGTACGCGTCAATGACGCGAATGCGCACCTGCTCGTCGGTATGGCCGAGAACTTCGAGCACTGTTTCGGCGGCGTGAAGACCAGTGAATTGCTCACCGAGTCCCCATGACGAGTCGAAGCGCTTCCATGCTTCATCGAAGGAGGCGTCAATCTCATCGTGATCTGCTGGGAGTCCGTGTGATTCGAGGACCTCTGCGATCGCGAGACGCCGCTGCACACGGGTCGCAGCGGTATCGGCCCGAACGAGCGTGTCCCAGAAATCGAATGTGATCGCGTCAAACCGCGACACGTTGTTCAGCGCTTTCGAATGACACCGTCGCGCACTGCAGCTTCAGCAGCGGCAGCAGCAACGAGAGGCGCAATGCGCTTGTCGAACACCGACGGAATGACGTGATCAGGGGCGAGATCTTCATCGCTCACTGCGTTCGCGATTGCGTACGCCGCCGCAACCTTCATGTTCTCGGTGATCTGCGTTGCACCGGCGTCGAGCGCACCACGGAACAAACCGGGGAACGCAAGAACGTTGTTGATCTGGTTCGGGAAATCGCTTCGGCCAGTTGCCATAACTGCAACACAGCCTTCGGCTTCTTCCGGACGAATCTCGGGATCGGGGTTCGCCATAGCGAACACAATCGGATCCTTCGCCATCGTCAATACATCTTGACGATTGATGAGGTTCGGTCCGCTCACACCAATAAAGACATCGGAGCCCGGCATGATGTCGGCCAACGAACCCTGACGGCCTTCGGGGTTGGTGTTCTCGGCGAACCACTGCTTCGCAACGTTGAGGTTGCCACGACCGTTGTACACAGCGCCTTCGCGATCGACACCGATGATGTTGCGTACGCCGGCATTCATCAGGATCTTTGAGATAGCAACTCCAGCTGCGCCAACACCTGCGATGACGACGGTGAGGTCTTCCATCTTCTTGTTAACGATCTTCAGAGCGTTCATGAGTGCAGCAAGCGTGACGACTGCGGTGCCGTGCTGATCATCGTGGAACACCGGAATATCAAGAAGTTCCTTGAGACGATCTTCGACCTCGAAACACGCCGGAGCGGCAATGTCTTCAAGATTGATGCCACCAAATGACGGAGCAATGTTCACAACTGTGCGAATGATTTCTTCCGGATCTTTCGTGTCCAGGCAGATCGGGAAACCATCGACGCCGGCGAATTCCTTGAACAGGAGGGCTTTCCCTTCCATAACGGGCATTGCGCCGTAAGGACCAATGTCACCGAGACCAAGAACTGCGGTGCCGTCACTCACGATGGCAACGGTGTTCTTCCGAATGGTGAGTTCGTGCGCGAGGTGCTGATCCTTCTCGATCGCGGTGCAAATGCGCGCAACACCAGGCGTATACGCCATAGACAGATCGTCACGGTCGTTGACAGCAATTCGACTTACGACATCAATCTTGCCGCCCGCATGAATTGCGAACGTGCGGTCTTCCCATTCGAGAAGTTCGATACCGGAAACGGCACGAACAGCTTCAAGCACTTGCTGCTGATGAGCTTCGCTTGAACAGTTGACGACGACGTCTTCGTCGAGCGATTCCTTCTTGGCCTCGAATCCTTCGAGCGACCAAATGTTTCCTCCTACCGAACCAATAGCGGTAGCGAGACGACCGAGTGCACCGGGTTCATTCCCGAGACGGACGCGAAGACGGATGCTGAAAGCGGCGGTAGTTGAGTCGGCCATAGGGCGGAGACGCTACCCGTCAGGCCTATGCCCTCCCCAAGTCGGGGTTCAGGCCCCCAAAGTTGCCCGATTCCGAACGGTCAAGCGCCTTCGTAGGGGAACCCAAGTTCGGGAGCAGTCACCAGCGCCCGGAACGCAAGCCCTTCGGCTTCAGCCATGGCCTGGCAGGTGCCGCCACGGTCCACCACAACCATCACCATGACCGGCTCGGCCCCGAGTTCACGGGCCACATGCACCGCTTCCATGGGCGAGGTGCCTCGGGTGACGGTGTCGTCGGTGATCACGACCTTGTCGCCCGGTTCAAGAGGGCCGGCAAGACGCCCAGCAACGCCGTGGTCCTTGGCTTCTTTACGAATGGTGAAGGACTTGAGCGAACGGCCACGAGTCGCAGCAACCGCCGCAATTCCGTAAGCCACCGGATCGGCGCCCACGGTGAGGCCTCCGATCGCCGTGACATCTTCGGGAATGAGTTCGAGCGCGAGGTCGGCCACAAGCAGCAATCCGTCGGCTCGACACGCGGTCTGCTTCGAATCAATGAACCATGAACTCTTCTTGCCTGACTTCAGCGTGAAGTCTCCGGTTCGAACTGAATAGCGAAGAAGGTGATCGATCAGTTGCTGCTTTGTCGCGTCACTCATGCTCAGGAACCTACCGTTCCGCAGCCTCTGAGGGGAGCGGTTTCAAAAGTGTCAGACAATGCGGACGGTGCCGTCACCTTCGACGATGCGCCCGATGACGGTGGCCCGATGTCCAGCAGTGCGAGCAACATCTAGCGCCTTAAACGAATCAGATTCAGGAACAACCACGATCATGCCGACGCCCATGTTGAACACACGCGCCATTTCATCGTCGGCCACCGAACCCAAACGCTGAATTTCATTGAAGATCGGCGGAACGTCCCAAGTACCCCATGTGACCTCGGCGGCCGTTCCGTGCGGGAGCACCCGATTGAGATTGCCGGGAATGCCACCACCGGTGATGTGGGCAACACCGCGGACATCGACTGCCTTCTGCAGCGCAGCAATTGCCGGCGAGAAGATCACCGAGGGGGCAAGCAGTTCATCGGCAAGCGAGTGATGTGCGCCTTCGTAGGCCGGACCATCAAGCGGAAGCTGGGCACGCTCAAGAAGCACGCGACGAGCAAGCGAGAAACCATTTGATCGAAGATTTTGCGAAGGAAGGCCGATAAGAACATCGCCGGGTGCAATCGTTGCGCCGGTGATGAGCGCATCACGATCAGCGATTCCCACCGCAAAGCCGACGAGATCAAACTCCCCCGCTTTCATTGCGCCTGGATGTTCGGCCATTTCGCCGCCAACGAGAGCACAGCCGGCTTGGCGACAACCGTCAGCCACACCTTCAACGAGTTGATCGATGTGGTCAGGGTCGAGTCGACCTACGGCGATGTAGTCGAGAAAAAACAGTGGCTCAGCGCCCTGACACACGAGATCGTCGACACACATCGCAACGAGATCGACACCGATTGTGGTGAATCGCCCCGTTGCTTGAGCAACGAGGGCTTTCGTGCCGACACCGTCAGTTGACGAAACAAGTACGGGCTTCTTGTAGCGAGCCAGATCAAGGGCAAAGAGTCCGCCGAAGCCGCCAATGTCACCAATGACTTCAGGTCGGAACGTTGAGCGAACATGCGACTTAATGCGGTCGACTGCTTCTTCGCCGGCGTCGATGCTGACACCAGCACCGGCGTAGGTCTCGCCTTGGGTTGCGTCGTCAGCCATCGTTCTCTTCCGATGAGGTGAAGGAGAGTGCATCTTGTGCCGGAAGCGTGGGCGCAACCTCGAGCGTGTCGGCAAGACCTGTCGTGTTCTTTGCTGCTTCCGATGGAAGTTCGAGAATGTGCTTGCCGAGTTCGACGGGAATCTCGACGGGATAGTTGCCGGTCAAGCACGCGTCGCAGAATCCTGCGCCGACAGCGCCTGTAGCTGACACCAATCGATCAAGCGTGAGATACGAAAGTGAATCGACATTGAGATATTCACGGATTTCGTCGACGCTCATGTTTGCCGCGAGAAGTTCTCCGCGAGTGCCGGTATCCATGCCATAGAAACATGGCCACTTGTAAGGCGGTGATGAAACTCGCATATGGACTTCAGCCGCACCCGCTTCACGCAACATCGACACCATGGCGCGAGTTGTAGTGCCACGAACGATGGAATCGTCAACCACGACGAGTCGTCGACCAGCGATGTTGTCGCGCAACGGATTCAGTTTCATGCGCACACCGAGGGCGCGCATTTCCTGATTCGGAGCGATGAACGTGCGGCCGATGTAACGGTTCTTCACCAGGCCTTGACCAAATGGAATCCCTGACTTGCGTGCGTACCCCTCAGCCGCAGGAATGCCGGACTCGGGAACACCCATAACCAAGTCAGCTTCGACTGGGGCTTGTTCGGCGAGTTGCTCGCCCATACGAACGCGTGCCTGATGAACGCTTTGGCCGTAAAGACGCGTGTCGGGTCGAGCGAAGTAGACGAATTCGAACAAGCAGAGCTTTGGATCGACAGCCGCTGGTTCAAACACGCGCACGGCGCGATAGCCAGTGGCGTCGATGACAATCATTTCGCCCGGTTCAAGTTCACGAACCAAGTGCGCACCGACAACATCGAGTGCAGGGCTTTCAGATGCGAGCACCCATCCGTTATCGAGCTTGCCAAGACAAAGCGGACGGAACCCGTTGGGGTCGCGCACACCAATGACATGGCCTTCGTCCATGGCCACAACAGAGAACGCGCCCTTTAGACGAGGAAGGATCGCCTGCATCGCGCGCTCAAGTGCACGATGGTCGGAGCTTTCATCGGGGTTCTTCGCGAGTTCTGAAGCGAGGAGTTCGGCCATGACATCGCTGTCAGAGCTCACGGTTCCCGGGAGCATGCCGAGTTCATCGGCGAGCTCAGCGGTATTTACAAGGTTGCCGTTATGCGCGATTGCAACGGTGTGCGCACCAACATCGCGGTACACCGGCTGCGCGTTGTGCCACACACTTGAACCGGTCGTGGAATAGCGAGTGTGTCCGATTGCAAGATGACCGGTGAGTGCAGCAAGCGTTCGATCGTCGAACGCGTTCGACACCAATCCGGTGTCTTTTACAACTGTGACCGTGGAACCATCACTGACGGCCATGCCGGCAGCTTCCTGTCCGCGATGCTGCAACGCGTACAAACCTAAATACGTGAGATGCGAAACCGCTTGACCCGGTGCATACACACCGAAGACGCCACACGCTTCTTTCGGTGTGTCGTCATCAGGGTTTACGAAATCGGTTTCCATGAGTCAGTCCTGCGCCGTTCCGGCACCTAGAGCAGACGGAATGTGATTTGTCCAAGCATCGACAACTTCGGAAAGCGGAAGATCGACAAGCCCCTTCACGCTGAAGCGATCGCCGCCAGCAACGCCGATGCGTGAAACTGGAACACCGGCTTGTTCGCAGATGTTTTCAACAATTCCCATTGATTCAGGATCGACGCAGACCACAACACGTGATGGACCCTCAGCAAAAAGTTCAGCGGCATTCGCAACGCGAGCGGCTGTCACACCAATGCCAGACTTTGCTGCCATCTCGGCAAGCGCGACACCGAGGCCGCCACCAGAAACATCGTGAATACCCGCAACGACATCACCGATCACCAATTGGCGAACTACGTCGGCAACCTTCAGGTGATGCGCAGGATCAAGGGTGGGAAGGGTTCCGCCACGATGACCCCGAGCGCGCGCCCAGCGAGAACCAGAAACTTCAGGCTGGGTGACACCGATGAGCATGAGACGACCTTGCTCAACAAGACCAACACCAGGCGGGCGACGATCGAGTGAATCGATCACGCCGAGCATGCCCACAACTGGAGTTGGGTCGATGTCGGTGCCCTGAGATTCGTTATAAAGACTGACGTTTCCGCCGATAACTGGCGTATCGAAGGCCACGCAGGCCTCGGACATTCCGTCGATTGCTTCGGACAACTGCCACATCACTTCGGGGTGTTCAGGGTTGCCAAAGTTCAAACAATTCACGACCGCAAGCGGGCGAGCGCCAACGCACGCGAGATTCAACAGCGATTCAGCGACCGTGAGTGCGGTGCCCTGGCGGGGATCAACCGCACACCAGCGATGATTGCCGTCGGTAGTGAGAGCAATGCCACGTCCAGTGTCAACACCAGAGGTCGGGTGCTTCAAACGAAGCACTGCTGCGTCGCCGCCTGGACCTTCCACGGTGTTGAGGAATAACTGGTGGTCGTACTGCGAGAACACCCAGCGCGCATCGGCAAGGAGTTCAAGCAATTCGGCACCGGTGTCGACCGACGCGGGCGCGGGTTCCGTGCCCATCGTGCGAGTCGCAGCATCAAAGATTGCCGGTGCAGCCATCGGACGGTTGTAGAGCGGCGCATCTTCGTGCAGTGATGCAGCCGGGATATCGCAAAGGACTTCGCCATCGAAACCGTCACGAATGCGAAGGCGACCGCCCTCGGGATGTCCGGTAGCGGGACCATCAGTGACGATGCCGATAACGGAAGAACGAACTTCCCAGCGCGCACAAATTTCGAGCACCCGATCAAGGTCGGCGGGCTCGACAATGGCGAGCATTCGTTCTTGGCTTTCCGAGGTCATGACCTCGAACGGTTCCATGCCTGCTTCGCGACGAGGAATGGCGTTGACATCAACATCCATACCCATGCCACCGCGGCTGGCGGTTTCGCTTGTGGCACACGCAAGACCTGCGCCACCGAGATCTTGGATGCCGACAACAAGACCGGCATCGAGAAGTTCGAGGCAAGCCTCGATGAGGCGCTTTTCCTCGTAGGGGTCGCCAACCTGCACCGAAGGGCGCTTTTCAGCATCGGTCTCTTCATCGGAGAAACCCCCAACAAAACCGCAAGATTGCCAACGCCTGTGGCCTGTCCGAGCACGAGTCGCTCGGTAGGAAGAACCCCGAGGCACAACACGTTCACAAGTGGGTTGCCGGTGTAGGTGGCATCGAACACGGTTTCGCCGCCGATGGTGGGTACGCCCACCGAATTGCCGTAACCGGAAACGCCGCTGATGACGCCTTCGGCAATCCAGCGACTGCGAGGGTCGTTGAGCGGACCAAAGCGAAGCGGATCCATCAGTGCAATCGGACGTGCGCCCATGGTGAAGATGTCGCGCAAAATGCCGCCGACGCCTGTGGCTGCACCCTGGTAGGGCTCAATCGCAGAGGGGTGATTATGCGATTCGATGCGGATCGCTGCAGCAATGCCGTCGCCAACATCGACAACGCCGGCATTTTCGCCGGGACCAACGAGTACCCACGGAGCTTCGGTGGGAAGACGCTTGAGATGCACGCGAGATGACTTGTACGAGCAGTGCTCGGACCACATCACCGCAAACATCGCCAACTCAAGGTGGTTGGGGTCGCGGTTAAGGATCTTGCGGATGTCTTCGTATTCGGAGTCAGTCAGGCCGAGGGCACGGTGAATCGCGTCATCCATTGGTTGCAGGCTAGTGCGCCGGAACACCACAATTCGCCGGGATTCGACGTGACCGTTGTCGGTTTCGCGCTGGTGTGATGGACTCAACGCTCATGAGCGACCAGACCTCGGAACCTTCTGGGGAGAAGCCGCGTATCGGTCTTCCTCCCGGCACGATGACGGAGAGCCACAGGCTCGCGCTCAAAGTCGGTCGTGAGCGCGGGCAGATCGTGCGCCGCTACCTCCACGCTCTCGAGGCAACGAAACCGAGGCGTGGCCGGCCTGTGACCCCCGAGGGGCTCAAGAAAAGTATCGAGAAAATCGACGCCAACCTTGCGACCGAAAAAGACCCGTTACGCAAACTTGATCTGGTGCAATTGAAGATCAAGAAGCAAAAAGAGCTTGAAGAGTTCGAGTCGCCGATTGATCTCGTAGCCCTTGAAAACGAGTTCATCGGCGTGGCCAAGGACTACAACGATTCGAAGGAACTCAGTCCTGAGGCTTGGCTTGAACTCGGCGTTCCACGCGAAGTCCTGCGCCGCGCCGGAATTCTGAGCTGAGAAGTTTGGGCGCTGTCGCTTAGGCAGAAAGCAACGAGCGAAGCAACGGCAATCCGTCAGTGCTTCCAAGCAGTTCGCTGGTTGAGCGTTCCGGGTGCGGCATAAGACCAACCACATTGCGACCTTCGTTGCACACGCCGGCAATGTCGTCGACCGAACCGTTGGGGTTCACGACATAACGCAACACGATGCGATCTTCATCGCGAAGTTGCGCAAGCGTTTCGGAATCGCAGGTGTAGTTACCTTCGAAATGATTAATAGGAATGCTCAGCACTGCGCCCTTGTCGGCGGCGCGAGTCAGTACCGAGTTTGTGGTCTCAACCCGCAACTGTGCAGGTGCGCAAACAAACTTCAGACCAGCGTTCTTTTGCAAAGCGCCGGGAAGAAGCCCGGCTTCGGTCAGCACCTGAAAACCGTTACAAATACCGACAACTGGGCCACCAACAGCAGCGAATTCAGCAACGGCAGACATCACTGGTGAGAAACGCGCGATGGCACCGGGACGCAAGTAATCACCATGTGCGAAACCACCGGGAACGATGACGGCATCGACACCGTTCACCGTTGCATCGCCATGCCACAGAAGTTCAGGCTCGCCACCAACGAGGCGCATGGCCTCGAGCATGTCCTGCTCGCAGTTCGAACCGGGGAAGACGACGACCCCGACGCGTGAACTCACGATGCGACGCCAGCTGGTTCGAGTTCAACAATCGCGTCTTCAATGACGGGATTGGTGAGGAACCGACGACAGAGATCTTCCGCTTCAGCGCGAGCTGACGCTTCATCAGCAGCATCGATCTCAAAACGAATGCTCTTGCCGACACGCACGCCGCTCACACCTGCAAAACCCAGCGTGGGCATGGCTCGTTCGATGGTGGAACCTTGGGGATCAGCGATCCCAGGTCGAAGACGGACTTCGACGTGCACCGAGAAGATCATGCGCCCATGTTCGCACATCGACGCGCGCACGCGACGCAGAACTGCATCCGGTCGATCGTCACCCGCACCATTCGGCGAATGAACGACCAGTGATTCGCTCGTAGGCATCGATGTAGCGAGCGCTCGTTGTCTCGACTACCTCAGCCGGAAGCGGTGGCGCGGGTGGCTGCTTGTTCCAATCAAGACCATCGAGGTAATCGCGCACCGGCTGCTTATCGAACGAAGGCGGCGTGCTGCCCGGCGTCCAGCTTTCCGCCGGCCAGAACCGCGAGGAATCCGGGGTCAGAACCTCGTCACAAAGAACGAGTTCGCCATCGATCAGGCCCAGTTCAAACTTGG
>JNSL01000128.1_pt1 | contig 14035 bp, 10 predicted proteins | sample 210691 | NCBI WGS metagenome assembly JNSL01 (sample SAMN02808685, study PRJNA238866) | freshwater metagenome | biome: fresh water; feature: freshwater reservoir; material: water; isolation source: water column of the freshwater reservoir Embalse de Amadorio in Spain | place: Spain: Valencia ...
GTACTCTGGAAAAGATATCCGGGTACAAGTTATCCCTGGTACAAGTTCAAGATCACTTGATGCCGAAAGACTGATCAAAGAGTTACGCGCGCTCGATAAACCTGATGGCCTGCTCATAGGTGGAGTTGCAGCTGACTTCACTGATTCGCAAGGCGGCATCGCTCGAACGCTTCCATGGGCACTTGGTTGGGTGGGCTTTGCTGTCTTCATTCTCATATTTGTTTTTACCGGATCAATAATCTTGCCAATTAAGGCTGTTCTTCTCAATGGCTTATCTCTCGTTGCCACACTGGGTGTCATCACCTGGATTTTTATTGACGGAAATCTCAAGTGGCTCGTCGGTGATTTCACAGTTACCGGCACTTTAGATACCGGCTCGGTAATTTTGGTAGCAGTTGTTGTCTTTGGTCTATCAATGGATTACGAACTCTTCTTACTGTCACGCATCCGTGAAGAGCATCTAGCCGGAAAATCAAATGTTGAAGCAGTTGCGGTGGGGCTGCAGCGCTCTGCTCGAATTATTACCGCAGCAGCACTTTTGCTGGCAGTTGTATTCGCAGCTTTTATGACAAGTGGAGTCACATCTATCAAAATGCTTGGCTTCGGAGTCTCCTTCGCGGTACTTCTGGATGCAACTCTCATTCGCGCACTCCTGGTCCCTGCTCTCATGCGCTTATTCGGTGAACGTAACTGGTGGGCGCCTAAGAGTCTTCGCAGATTTACTCTCACTCACTAAGAGGGCTTACCCTTAGTCCATGGATCTCATCGCAACCCTGCAATGTGCTGATCAACCTGGCATTGTGCATGCGATGACGAGCGCAGTTCTTAATTGCGGTGGAAATATTATTGAGAATCAGCAATACACCGATCACACCACAAATACTTTTGTGATGCGCACTCGCTTTGAAACCTCACAAGGCATGGCGGCTGCGCAAACTAGCCTGAATGGCGAATTAGGAAAGTTCTCCCCCGCTCTGCATATCCGTGAAACAGCAAACAAGCCGCGTGCACTTGTCATGGTTACGACAGAGAGCCACTGCCTGCGCGACCTTATGTATCTACTTGAACTCGGCGAACTACCGATCGAAATTCCGTTGGTAGTTTCCAATCGCCAAGATCTTAAGCAACTAGTTGAATCACACCGAATTCCCTTTATGTGCCTGCCAATTGACTCAAACAACAAAATTACGCAAGAGAAAACTCTTATCGCTAAAATGAACGAGTTAAAGATAGATTTCGTTGTCTTGGCACGTTATATGCAGATCCTCTCCGCTGATTTTTGCAACGCCATGCCAGGAAAGATCATTAACATTCATCACTCGTTCTTACCTGGATTTAAAGGCGCAAAGCCTTATCACCAAGCGCACGAGCGCGGCGTAAAGATTATTGGCGCAACTGCACACTTTGTAACTGCTGATTTAGATGAAGGCCCAATTATTGAACAAGATGTTGCCCATGTGACTCATTCTTCAACTCCAGATGAGTTAATTGCTCTTGGTCGCGATATTGAAAGACGAGTTCTTGCCAAAGCAGTAAAACTCTATGCCGAAGATCGCATCTTCATTGTTGGGCAACGCACAATAATTTTTAGTTAGTTTTAGGTAATTGTGTCCCCGGCGGGAGTTGAACCTGCGACCTACCGCTTAGGAGGCGGTTGCTCTATCCACTGAGCTACGGGGACTTACGGGAAAATCAATTTAACTTGGCAAAGGTTATCTCTATCGCTAACCTAGGCTTAACACGCTCAATATCGGTCGTGTGGATTAGAAAATGAAAGGCCACCCATGAAAGCGCTCGTTATCGGCGCAGGCGGAGTTGGCAGGGCAATTGCAAATATCGCATCGCGAAGATGCTGTAGCAAGAGTTAAGGACCCTCGTTTTTCGGCAGCTGAAGTAAATGCTGCCGAGCTAGAAGACATTCGCGCCTTAATTCGTAAGGCGAATCCAGACATTGTAATTAACGCAGTCGACCCTCGCTTTGTTATGCCAATTTTCTTGGCATGTGAAATTGAAAATAAGAATTACATGGATATGGCGATGTCGTTATCTCGTCCACATCCGCATTACCCAAATTCTGAAACCGGAGTTAAGTTGGGTGACGAACAATTTGCGCGCGACTGGAACTGGTGCGAGCGAGGTATTTACGCGCTAGTCGGTATGGGTATTGAACCTGGAATGAGCGATGTCTTTGCTAAATACGCATCAGAACATCTCTTCTCACGTATAGATGAAATCACTGTTTTAGATGGATCTAATTTAGTTGTTGAAGGTGCTGATTTTGCGCCATCATTTTCAATCTGGACCACAATTGAAGAATGTTTAAATCCACCTTTGGTTTGGGAAGATGGTCGTGGTTGGTTTACGACTGAACCGTTTAGTGAACTTGAGGTCTTTGACTTTCCGGAAGGAATTGGGCCAGTTGAGTGTGTAAACGTTGAGCATGAAGAAGTAGTTCTGATTCCACAGAAAGTCGATGCCAAGAAAGTGAATTTCAAGTACGGTCTTGGTGCGCAGTTCATCACGACTTTAAAGACAATACATATGCTCGGATTAGATCGTAAAGAAACGGTTGAGGTTCAAGGCCACTCTGTTTCACCACGAGATTTACTAGCGGCGTCACTTCCTGATCCAGCAACGCTTGGTTCGCGCATGAAAGGAAAGACTTGCGCAGGAACGCTGGTAAAGGGTTTGGACAAGAACGGTAAGCCTTACGCATGTTATTTATACAACGTTGTTGATAATGAATGGTCTATGGCGAATTATGGTGATCAAGCAGTTGTATGGCAGACCGCGATCAATCCAGTAATTGCAATGGAACTCTTGCATAACGGAACTTGGAAACCCGAGGGCGTAAACGGTCCAGAATGGTTTGCAGCTAAGCCCTTCCTTGATCTTCTGGAGCAATACGGAACCAGCTGGCATATACGTGAAGAATCAAACACAGGTATCTCAGTTGAGGAGTTAGCCCTTTAATAAGTGGTGAACTCAAATGGCAAAAGAACTGCAATTTGATGTCGTAGTTATCGGATCTGGTTTTGGTGGTTCGGTTACGGCGCTTCGCTTGCGCGAAAAAGGCTATTCCGTTGCGGTCTTGGAGGCGGGCAAAAGATTTGCAGATAAAGACTTTCCGAAAACTTCTTGGCGAGTAAATAAATTTCTCTTTGCGCCACAACTTGGCTGCTATGGAATTCAGCGAATTCATTTTCTACCTGATGTTTTAGTTCTTGCTGGAGCAGGCGTTGGTGGGGGTTCACTGGTTTATGCAAATACTTTGTATCAACCAGGCGACAAGTATTTTCAAGATCCGCAATGGGCACAGATCACTGATTGGAAGCGCGAATTAGAACCTTGGTATGACCAAGCGCGCCGCATGCTGGGCGTAGAAGTGAATCCTTACTTTTCTCCGAGTGATGCTGCGATGAAAGTAGCGGCAGAGAAAATGGGCGTCGCAGACACATTTAAAATGGCACCGCTCGGAATTTACTTCGGAAAAGGTGAAGGTAAACCGGCGAGTGATCCTTATTTTGGTGGCAAAGGCCCAGATCGAGTTGGCTGCACAAATTGCGGCGAATGTATGACTGGTTGCCGCCACAACGCGAAGAACACTCTGCCAAAGAATTATTTGGGGTTGGCCGAAGGTGCTGGTGCTGAAGTATTTCCAATGACAACGGTCACTGAATTTTCAGAACGCAGTGATGGCAAATGGGAAGTTAAAACCGTAAAAACAGATAACTGGGATGGATCCCGCGGAACCACTTTTATCGCAACAGATCTAGTTGTTGCAGCTGGCACGTTTAATACTCAAAAACTTCTGCATAAGATGAAGCGAAAAAATTTGCCACAACTCTCAGATCGATTAGGTGAATTGTCGCGAACAAATAGCGAGGCGCTAACTGGTGCGCTAATGGATAGCCGAGAAATAGACTTCAGCCGCGGCGCTGCGATTACATCTTCTTTCTTCCCTGATGAAAATACGCACGTTGAGCCAGTGCGTTATGGCAAAGGCAGCAACTTAATGGGACTGCTACAAACGATAATGACTGATGGATTTAACGGGAAAGAACGGCGCAGGCATTGGTTAAAGCAAGTTATTGCTCGGCCTTCCTTATTAGCGCGCCTTATCAATGTGCGTCACTGGAGCGAGAAAACGGTGATTGCACTCGTAATGCAGGATGTAGATTCTTCGGTAACGGTTAAAGGAAAGCGAGGCATTTTCGGCTTCAAGTTAACCTCCAAAAATGACAGTGCGCACCCGAATGCGACCTATATTCCTGCGGCGAATGAAGCGGTGCGACATGTTGCTAATGAATATGGCGGAATAGCTGGCGGTCACGTTGGTGATCTAATTAGCGCGCCATTTACCGCGCACTTTGTTGGCGGATGTGTAATTGGAAGCGATGCTAAGTCTGGCATGATCGATGCCTACCATCGCGTCTTTAACTATCCGACTTTGCATATCGTTGATGGTTCAACCATCACCGCCAACTTGGGCGTGAATCCATCTCTGACAATAACCGCCCAAGCAGAACGAGCAATGTCGCTTTGGCCTAATAAGGGTGAATTAGACGAACGTCCCTCACAAAGTGAGCCGTACAAGTATCTTCAAGCTATTAAACCGAATGATCCGGTTGTGCCAGTCGGTGCACACGGTGCACTGAAATAAATAGCGGAGGCGATATGAAAAAGTGGGCGCTAGTTACGGGTGCATCTTCTGGGATCGGTGAAAGTTTTACGCGATTACTTGCTGCCGAAGGATTTAATCTAGTGTTAGTTGCTCGGGATCAAGTCAGGCTAAACGAGCGCGCTGCTGGATTGAAAGAAAAATATGGAGCAGACTCCATTGTGCTTGTTGCAGATTTAGCAACTGAGCCAGGCTGTACCAAAGTTGAAGAGTTCATCGCCAACAATGAAATAGAAGTCTTGATCAATAACGCTGGCTTTGGAATCAATAAACCCTTTACGATGAGTGACTTGGCTAAAGAGGAAGAGGTTTTAAAGGTTCTGGTTCGCACTCCAATGAGGCTGATGCACGTTGCACTTCCGAAAATGAAGCAGCGTAACTCCGGAGTAGTCATAAACGTTTCCTCGGTCGCTAGCTACATTGCAGGTGGGGCCTACAGCGCTTCGAAGTCATATCTGACTGTCTTATCTGAATCTCTGCATACTGAACTTTCTGCGACAAATATAAAAATTTCAGCGCTCTCTCCTGGTTTTACTCGCACTGAATTTCATCAACGTGGCCGGATGAAGATGGCTGGCCTTCCACAATTTATGTGGCTAAATTCCGATGTTTTAGTTGCGAAAGCTTGGAAAGATGCCCTCGCAGGTAAACCAGTATCCATACCTGGGTGGCAGTACAAACTATTGGTTGGAATTATTTCACTTATGCCTAGGTCATTAGTCAGGCGGGTAGGGATGAACCTACGAGTTAAGCAGCGATAATTCACACGATTTTCTCTGCTTGCCTCCTTAATATGGGCCTTGCGGTTGGCTAATATGAGCCCATCATCAATGGAGGTTTCTATGTTTCGCAAGGTTCTCGTGGTTCTCGGTACTGCAGCTCTAGTTGCTTCGACAATCACTGCCGTGCCAGCAAGTGCCGCGACCAAGATCAGTAACGGCGTCGCCTGCAAAAAAGCAGGTGCCACAACTAAAGTCAAGGGATCTACATACCGGTGCGCAAAGAATGCTTTTGTTAAAAACGCTAAATTAACTTGGTTATCTGTTGATTGTGTAACCACGACAAATACTTATCTAAAGGGCAGAGCAAATTTGCCAAAAATAAAGTTAGCAACGGATTCAACTATCGCCAAATTAGATGCTGATATTCAAAAGCAAGCAGCAGAGGTGGAAAATGCGAAGAAATTAATTCCTGAATTCCAGGCAAAGATTGACACCATTACTGCACAGCTTGTGGTTCTAAGAGCAGATACAGCCAACTTAACCAAAAATAAAAAGACTATTGATGCCTTTGCTTCGGCTGTTCGTAACTACGACGTTGCGATTAAGGCTTACACAACTGTTGGAAAGCAGAATGAACGAAGTCTAAAAACCAGGGAACTCGCACTAACCCAATACACAAATTCACAAGCTGACGTTAAGGCAAACCTTGATTTGGCCAAGTTGGTCTGTAGAAAAGGTCTATAAAGCCAGTCAAGCCTCAGGTTTCCCCTATTAAGATCTAACGAGGTGTTACTTTAACTTTTACTGGTGTTAATTCACCGGATCGCTAAGTGGCTGCCTGCAATCTTCTTGCTTGCACATATTCTGCTTAGGACATTTATATCGGAACCATCAATAGCAAAAGATTTACTTTTATATAACGCAATAGTTCTAGTTATTGTGATTGGACTGTTTCAAGCACCTCTTCACAACGATCCATTAGCTATTGCATTTATAACCCTTGCAATAGCATCTTGGGGTATTGGAGCAACGACATCTAGCCTAAGTCAGTTCTTTAACTTAAACGCCAATGAGCAATTGATCTCCAACGTTGCGTACTCGGCGTTCTACCCATTCGCTTTTATTGCAATTCCACGGGTGATAGGCAGAGGAAAGCGGTTGCAAGCGATAGAGCTTTTAGATTCCGCTATTTTTGGGCTGGGATTTACCTCAATCATCTCTGCTTTATTACTTAAAGAATTGGTTGGGGGCTCTAACTTGGGCTCCTTCTTCTCAGTCCTATTTGCCATTTGTGACATTGCTTTATTGGTTATCGTTCTCGCCAGTTTCGCTCTTTACAAAACTTCACCTCGGTTGATGCTAATGATCTCCGGAATACTTGCCTTCACCCTTACCGACTTCTACTTCTTGTGGTCACAGATTCAAGATACCTACCAATTTGGTCAATTTAGCGATGAAGGTTGGTTGATTGGGCTCGTTTTAATCTCCCTCTCACTTTGGTACCAGTCAAATGAGAGTAAGTCCCAGGGCAATATTCATCCTGCGTTGATTGCAATCTCAATATTTATTAGTCCTGCGCTGTTATCCGCTATTGCAATTCGTCCCGAATATTTTCCTTCTTACGTAGTCATTCCTACAATAGCAACGCTATTGCTGGCATTTATCAGAATGACTTTGGTTATCCGCCAAGCCAATAATTTGGGAGAAGAGAAAGTTCTGGCACGCACTGATGAGCTAACTGGCTTACCTAATCGACGTAGATTAATCGCTGAACTATCAACCTTTAATGAAGTTGAGGGGGCTTTACTTCTCTTGGATCTAGATGGGTTTAAGCCGGTAAATGATAGTTATGGACACGAAATGGGAGATCGTATTTTGCGACAAGTGGCACAAAGGTTTAGCCGTTCTCTTCCGAGCGGCGCCATTTTGGCCCGATTAGGTGGTGACGAATTTGGGGTAATTGCCGAAGGTAGCGATGATGCAACTTTAGAGTTGGCGAGTGCGCTGAAAGCGACTTTAAGTTATCCATTTATTATTAATGGAAAATCCATTTCCATTGGCGTCAGTATCGGACACGTTCGTAATGATGGAAAAGGAGATTTACTACATCGAGCAGATTTAGCAATGTATGAAGCAAAGCGCACTAGCGCGGAAGCTCGGGCTTATCTGCCTTAATTTCTTGCAATCGAGCTAACGATTCCAATCTTTCAAGTGCGTGATCGACAATACGTTCGCAATATCCTTTTGAATAACCATCTAAATACAACCAAGGCTCATGAATTTCATTGGCAGATAAATGAGCTAGCTCGGGGACATATTTACGGATGTAATCGCCGTTCTCATCAAAGCGCTTTCCTTGTTCAATGGGATTAAAGACTCGGTAATACGGAGATGCATCTGTTCCAGTTCCGGCAGTCCATTGCCAGCCGTGAGCATTGGATGCGACATCGTAATCAACTAAATGCTCGGCAAAGAAGCGTTCACCTAGCTGCCATTCCAGGTGCAAGTCTTTTACTAGAAATGAGGCCACAACCATTCGTGTGCGATTGTGCATCCATCCTTCAACAATTAACTGGCGCATTGCAGCATCAACAAATGGATATCCTGTTTTACCTTCGCACCAGGCTTGGAACTGTGCACCAGGCTTGTCATATCTCATCTCGCTAAAACGGGGTGCGTAATACTCGGTATCGGTGTTTGGATTGTTGAAGAGAACATCGGCATAAAACTCGCGCCAAGCGATCTCTTTCCGGAAAGTATCGTGGGCTTTACTTTCCCCGAGATTGGTCAAGAGAGTTCGTGGATGAATTTCACCGAACTTTAGATATGTACTCATTTTTGAAGTGCCATCAATACCGGCAAAGTTTCTATTCTCGTCGTAATTATCTAAGCCACTCTTTGTAAAGGCTTTAAATCTTGCAAGCGCAGCTGCTTCACCTGCTTCGATAACTTGCACATTTGTGGGAATCGGAAAGTCAGGAAAGGCGCGATATTTATCTGGCGGCGTTGGCGCAATTATCTTGCTTGGAGTTTTAGCCGGTGCGCGCCATCCATGCTTTAACCAAGCACGATAGAAAGGTGTGTAGACGCGATACGGTGTGCCATCGCTCTCTTTAATTACTCGCCCTGGCTTTACCGCATAAGGACTTCCAGTTCTGATCAGTTTGATACCGGCAGATTCAACGCGAAAATCTCGCGCTGCTCCATATCTTTCATATTCATCTGAGATGTGAACTTCATTAACGCCATAAAGTTCAATTAACTCCCGCAAAATTTCTACTTGATCGCCTTCAACAATATGTAATTTGTTTCCGAGAGATTGATCGAGCGCCCGCAATGATTGACCCATGTACGCTAAAAGTTTTTCACCCGCTTCAGCAATTTGGGATTTGTCTAGAATGAATAGCGGAATAACTTCATCCGAAGATTCGATCGCCGCCAAGAGCGCAGGGTTATCACCGATACGCAAGTCTCTGCGAAACCACATTATGTTGCGGCGCGGAACGGACATTGCACTATTGTCGCACTATGGAGTTGGTTAAGAGATATCAGATTCGCGGGGTCCCGGGTGAGGTCTCACGCTTTGATTTCGACGGTCGCACCGTTGAATTATGGGCACCACAGGAGCCAAGTAGCCACCTACTTATCGCGCACGATGGCCAAAATGTCTTTGATGGCAAGACTGCAACACACCGCGGCAAGACGTGGGAGATGGCGCAACACGCTTTTAAAGTCAGCCACGAGTTTGGAATTACTCCACCGGTAATCATTGCAGTTTGGCACGGCTCAACAAAAGCCGATCCGATGGGCCGAGCAAAAGATCTCTCCCCCCAACAATTCTTCCTAGAAGATGTGCCGGTAAACCTGCCCAATATCTCCAAGGAAGATTTACTTCACCTGCGCGGAGATCAATACTTAGAAAATATCTTTAGTGATTATGTTCCGCAAATTCTTCAATCTTTGGAATTAGAAATTAGCCCAGAGAACATAGCTTTGATTGGTTCCAGCATGGGTGGATTATCTACTCTCTACGCCGCTTATAAACAACCTGATAAATTCAAAACAGCACTTTCACTTTCTCCTCATTGGATTATCGGTGGTGATGCACTGGTTCACAGAACTGTCGCAGAACTACCGAAACCCGGCAGCCATAAAATTTGGATGAGCCGCGGAACAAAAGCGCTAGATGGCCAATACGAGCCATTCCAAGATTTAGCAGATGACTTGATGTTACAAAAGGGATATCGCAGAGATGCAGATTTCATCAGCAAGGTTTATAAGAAGACCGGCCACAATGAAGCATCTTGGGCAAGTTATCTAGACCAACCGTTGCGTTTCTGGCTCAGAGGTTAAATTTTTACTTTTACTATTTTAGAGAGCAGCACTTTATTCTTGGCATCAACGGTTGCCGCTATCACTTCGATCGTACTTCCTTTTTTGAAATCTTCCGGGTGTAAGTAAACGCGATAGAGGCCGCCTGTGGTGGCATCGCTAGCAAATGTTCGTCGATCAGCGGTGCCAATTGACTTCCATTTCCCGCCCTTAACTCTGACGCTAAAAGTGACTTCGGCGTATTTAGCGCCTGATACCTGGGCCGATATCTCACTCCAGCCAGAAGGTAGCGACGTCTGCTTAATCTTTGGGGTTGAAATTTTTATCACTCCGGCATTAACAACTGGAGCTTTCGCTTTAGCAACGCAGTAATTTCTTTGGGTGATTGCTAGTGCAATCTTGCTATCGCTAGTAATCGAGCAGCTTCCAGATAAGACCTCCCATTCTCCCTTGAGGGAGCCAACTTTGAACTGGGCTTGTGCCGGAGTATCAGAACCGTTTAAGGCAACAACATATTCAACTCCGTTTAGATAACGTGTTACAACGAAGAGTCCATTTTTTGCGTATCGGACTTCTTGTGTTCCATTACGCAGCGCTGGATTAGCGGCGATTACCTTCTGCAATTCGGTAATTTGATCCTCTAAAGGATTCTTAACATCAAAAGCACTTGCACTCTTTATTGGAGTAGATCCAATGCGCACTTCATTTTGCCAATCGACCACTTGAGTAGCGAACATATCTTGGCGAGCTTTCTTATCTCCCCCGGTGCCCGTCATTCCCTTTTCATCTCCGTAGTAAAGGACCGGTCCTCCACGAAGTAAAAAGAGCGCAGCGTTAGCTAACTTGGCACGCTCTAACAATGTTTGACTTTCACCTGCTGACACTGCATTACTCAAGAAATATCCAATGCGCCCCATATCGTGATTTCCAAGAAAAGTGGCGAGACCATAAGCATTGGTCGTCGAAGTTGTATAAAGATCATCGCGATTAAATAGCTCGGCTAAGGATTCAGCAGAGACGCCGAATTGCACAAAACTCTTTACCTGCTTTTGAAAATCAAAGTCCAAAACGCTGGGAACTTCTCCACCTGCCACGTAGACAGAGAGAGATTGTGCATCGGTATCAGCTGCTTCACCAAAGATAGGAAAGTCTTTTTTGCCTGCTGCGAGTGCCGCTGCTTGGATCTTTGGAATAAATGCTTTCCAGAACTCTGGATTTACATGTTTAAAGGTGTCAATTCTCATACCGTCGATATCAAATTTGGTAATCCAGTTGGTCCAGACATCTATCCACCCACTTATCACTTTCGGATTCTCAGTCTCTAAATCATCAAGGCCGAAGAAATCACCATCTAGGACTGTATTTCCGATACTCGGATTGTTTCCGAGGTTGTGATAATTACTAATTAAATTCAGCCATTCTGGTTTCTTTATATTTGCTTCAGCCGCATTTACCTGCGGCCTTCCGTTGCTGTCGTAGTAAATTACATCAGCAGTGTGATTTACGACAACATCAATGATCACCTTCATATTTAATTTATGGGCTTGGTCAACCAACTCTTTAAATTCTGCCTCGCTACCCAGATGCGGATCCACAGTTGTGAAATCAATTCCCCAGTAGCCGTGATAAGCAGATGAGTTTCCTTGCACAGATTTTTGAACTACGGGTGGTGTGATCCAGAGCGATGTAAAGCCCATCGACTTGATGTAATCCAAGCGCTTAGTAATGCCTTTAAAGTCACCACCGTGCCACCAACCAATATCATTTGGCAGATATCCGCTTACTGAAATAGATTTATCGGTACCGCCGTAATCATTGCTTGTATCGCCATTTTCAAACCGATCAGTCATTATGAAATAGACCGACTCATCACTCTGTGGTCCGCGAATCATCGGCTTTATAAAATCTGACTTAACTTCTGCATATGAGTTTGAAGCGGTTGCCAAAACTAGAGAGATTGTTATGGCGGTGAAAAAACTTACTTTTTTCAAATCAGCCCTTTGTTGCGCCTGCAGTTAAGCCGCCGATAATGAAGCGCTGCATGGATAGGAAGATAATAACCAGCGGAATTGAAGCGATAATTGATCCTGCGGCGAATGGTCCCCAAGTTTGCTCGAATTGACCGCCCACAAATTGCTGCAGTCCTACTGCAACTGTTCGTCTTTCTACATCCTGTAAGAAGAGGGAAGCTAGAACGAACTCATTAAATGTTCCTATAAATGAAAGAACGGCAATCACCGCTAACACTGGTGCTGCAAGCGGAAGGAAGATCAACCAGAAGACTTGTGGAACTGATGCGCCATCTAAACGCGCTGATTCATCGAGCTCAAGAGGAATCGAATCAAGGAATCCCTTAAGGAGCCAAACGTTAACGCCAAGTGCGCCACCGATATAAATCAAGTAAAGGCCCCAGATGCTACCCAACCCAAATGTTGGTGTAATCAAGAAGACTTGTTCCATAATTACATAAATTGCAGAGAGTGAAAGGAAGCTTGGGAAAACTTGGATCAGAAGTAATGCTTTAAGTCCGACTTTACGTCCCTTAAACCTCAAACGACTAAAGGCGAAGGCTGCCGCGGCGCCAATGGCAACGGACGTTACTGCGGTTGCCGTTGCGATTATTAGTGAGTTCTTCATCCAAGCCCAGTAAGGGACCAGTGGGTCAGTAAATAGCAATATGTAATTATCAAAAGAAAATCTCACTGGCAGTAACGAGCTAGAAGAAATTCCACCGGTCGGATCAAATGAGGTAATAATCACGACATATATAGGAAAAGCAGTGAACAGCACAAGAGAAATGGCGAGAGCGTGCTTCCAAATATTATTTGTTCCTAGTTTTTTACTCATAGGTTGTCCATAACCTTTGACTTTTTCAAGGTATACATCGACATAGTTCCGACAATGACAAACATAACCATAGAAATTGCACTTGATAGTCCTAGATCTTGGAAGTTAGAACCGAATGCAGTTTTATAAGCATAGGAAATCAAAATGTCGGTTGCGCCTGCGACTTCGCCATCAATCGCATTCGTGGGCCCACCTCCGGTTAACAAGTAGATAATATTAAAATTGTTAAAATTAAAGGCAAAACTAGCTATCAATAGCGGTCCAAGTATCTGCAGAAGTAGCGGAAGCTTGATTGTGTAGAAAGTCTGCTTCTCAGTAGCTCCATCAATGGATGCCGCTTCTTCCAGCTCGGCAGGAATAGATTGCAGTGCGCCGCTCCCGATTAAGTACATATACGGAAAGCCCAACCAAAGATTTACAAGAATCACAGCAAATCGGGCCAGCCACGGGCTTTCAAACCAGTCAATATTTAGACCTAAAAGCATATTTATCGCACCGTACTCTTTATTGAATAGACCACGCCAGATAAGGATGCTCATAAAACTTGGAATTGCATAAGGCAAGATTAAAAAACCACGATAGAACCTGCGGAATTTAATTGGTGCTTCTAGCGCAAGAGCTAGCGCCATGCCGACTGCAAACGTGGTGCCAACCGAAAGAAAAGCGAAGGCGATCGTCCAAATAAACACTTTAATAAATGGATCTCGAAGTTTTTCATCTAAGAAAAGTGATTTAAAATTATCAACACCGGAATATGCTCGCCAACCTGGATCCAGGCGTGATGAGGGATCATCTTTTACAACGAAATTTCCATTACCGTTATCGACATATGTAATTCCAAGTTCGATATTTTCTAATTGGTCAGTAACGGGGTCATAGACAACGCTTTGCACCAATCTTGCAGCGACATTCGAACCTTGAGGCGCTGCAAAAGAACCATCACCTAGTGGAAAGCGAAGAGCAGTGATCGCGGAGTCTTCATTGGCAAATTCTTCATCTGTGAGGGTCGTGATTCCTTTGGCACCAGTTATATAACCTGAGAAATCTCGAGAAATCTCTGATTGAGCCGCTGGTCTTACCCCATTTTCATCAGCATATAAAAGTTCCTTGGTTACTTGGTTTTCAAGAATTCCGGCGTACTTTCCGTTGCTGGTCTTGCCGAGGAAGAGGTCATAAGCGGTTCCTGCGGAATCAGGGATAATTCCGTTATTTATGATCTCTCTGAGCGCAGCCTCTTTGCCGATTTCATTGCCGGTTTTAAAGTTGTAGGTAGACATCAAAATTGTATAACCGGTTGGGGTGATTACAAATATTGAGAAAAATATCAGACCGACAGAGAGAAATTTTAGGGGGATTGAGCCCTTGGTTATGAAGGAATAATTTAAGAAAATTAGTGCGGCAATTACAACACCTGCAATTATGAATGAGTCTTTATTTATAGCAGCGGAGATTA
>JNSL01000095.1_pt1 | contig 13867 bp, 17 predicted proteins | sample 210691 | NCBI WGS metagenome assembly JNSL01 (sample SAMN02808685, study PRJNA238866) | freshwater metagenome | biome: fresh water; feature: freshwater reservoir; material: water; isolation source: water column of the freshwater reservoir Embalse de Amadorio in Spain | place: Spain: Valencia ...
ATTTGTCTTAGGCGTGCAATGGCACCCTGAGTTCAGTGATGATGAACAAATTTCAGAGCATTTATTCCGCGCTTTTGTCCAAGCTTGCGCTAATAATTAATTAGCTAATTCGCTTTTCACTGCAGTAATGAATGATGAAACGTCATCTATCGAAGTATCCCAAGAGCACATCCAGCGTGCTTGATTAATGGTGTGATCCCAAACATAAAATTTAGCAACATTTTGAAGTGGCTCAATACTCTCACCTGGCAAGATTGGAAACAGTGCGTTAGCTTGCGGCGCAGCAACTTCAACTCCCGGAATGTCTTTAATTCCTTGATACAGCGCCTGCGCCATAGAGTTTGCGTGGTTTGCGTTTCGTAGCCAAAGGTCACCTTCGAACATCGCCACAAGTTGAATCGAAATAAATCGCATTTTGCTAGCTAGTTGCATGCCTGATTTACGTAGATATTTAATGGCAGGAGTTAACTCTGGATTGAGAATCACAATTGCTTCCGCGCCCATCGCGCCATTTTTTGTACCACCAAGTGAAAGAGCATCGACTCCAACATCAGTAGTAAATTCGCGCAAAGACGCGCCAAGGGAAGCTGCTGCATTGGAAATCCGAGCACCATCCAAATGCAAATACATTCCTAGGCTGTGAGCATGATCTGCCAGCGCCTTTATTTCACTCGCCGTGTAAACGGTGCCGTACTCAGTTGAGTTAGTGATGGAAACAACTTTTGGCTGCGCCCGATGCTCGTTACCAAAGCCCCACGCCTGCTTATCGACTAACTCTGGCGTTAACTTTCCGTCTGGAGTTTCAACTTGTAATAATTTCAGACCCGCAACTTTTTCTGGGGCCCCACCCTCGTCAACGTTAATGTGGGCGCTCGTCGCACAAACTACCGCTTCCCATGGCTTACACATAGCTTGCAACGTGACAACATTTGCGCCTGTTCCGTTGAACACTGGGAATACATCGGCGTTATCACCAAACTTATTTTTGATAATGCCAGTTAGTTTTGCAGAATAAACATCGTCACCATAAGCAACTTGGTGTCCGTCATTTATCTGCGAAATAGCAGTCAAAATCTCTGGATGGATTCCGGCGTAATTATCGCTGGCAAAACCGCGCCAAATGCCATCAACCATGTTCAATCCTTTTACAAATAAAGTTCGCTAATTTCTAGTTATAGCGGAGTTACGTAGGCTCCGCTGATTCCACCGTCAACCAGGAAGTTTGACGCTGTCATAAACGAGGAATCATCACTGACTAGAAATGCCACGGCTGCTGCCATTTCCTCTGGCTCACCGAAGCGACCCATTGGAATGTGTACTAAGCGACGCGCTGCCCGTTCTGCATCTTTGGCGAAAAGTTCTTGAAGTAAAGGGGTGTTAACTGGGCCAGGGGAAAGTGCATTTATGCGAATACCTTCCCGAGCAAACTGCACACCAAGCTCGCGAGTCATTGCTAGCACGCCACCTTTAGATGCAGTGTACGAAATCTGAGAAGTTGCTGCAGCCATAGTTGCTACGAATGACGCAGTGTTAACAATGGCGCCTTTACCCTGGCGTTGCATGTAAGGGATAACTTCCTTACAGCACAAGTAAACCGAAGTTAAGTTAACTTCTTGAACTCTGCGCCAGGCATCAATTCCAGTGGTCAAAATTGAATCATCATCGGGTGGTGAAATACCCGCATTATTGAAGGCAATGTCAACGGAACCATAAGTGTCAAAAGCTACTTTGTACATGTTCGCGACGTCGTCAGCACTCGTCACATCAGCTTTAACGAAAATGCCGCCAATTTGAGCCGCAACTTTTTCCCCTGATACTGGATCTAGATCAGCAATTACAACTTTGGCGCCCTCTTCAGCTAACCGAATTGCCGTTGCCTTGCCGATACCGCTGGAGCCGCCAGTAATAACTGCAACTCGATCTTGTAGTCGCTTCACTTTTTCCTACTCTCAAATTGGTTCTGTCGTAATTCTTCTAAACAGAGTGTCTCTAGTTTAGTTGTGAACTTGCCTGCTTAATCTTCAGTACTAATAAAGACGTTCTTGGTTTCAGTGAATGCTTCAATTGCATTAGGACCGAGCTCGCGCCCAATACCTGACTTCTTGAAACCGCCGAACGGTGTCCAATAACGAACTGCAGAATGGGAATTTATCGAGATCACGCCGGATTCCACACCTCGAGCCATTCGCATTGCCCGACCCACATCGCGCGTCCAAATTGAACCAGCCAGACCATAGTCAGTGCCATTTGCCAAACGAATCGCATCTGCTTCATCCTCAAATGGAATCACTACTGCAACAGGGCCAAAAATTTCCTGACTGTATTGGATGTCTGTTTCAGTGATTGGCGCCAGCACAGTAGGTGGGAACCAAAATCCCTTGCCAGTTGGAGCCTCTCCTTGGAAAAGAATTGGCGCACCGGCTGGCACAAATGATTTAACCCGATCGCGCTGCAACGCGCTGATCAACGGCCCCATGTCAACAGATTCATCGGCAGGATCACCAGTGTGCATCGCCTTAACCACTGGTTCCATGTAAGCAAGTACCTCGTCGTAAACACTTCGCTGCACCAAAATCCGAGATCGTGCACAGCAATCTTGACCGGAATTATCAAATACGGCGCCCGGCGCTGACTTCGCTGCTTTTTCAATGTCTGAATCAGCAAAAATTATCGTTGGGCTTTTTCCACCAAGTTCGAGCGTTACGCGCTTAAGTTGCGGTGCACCTGATTGCATAATGCTGGTGCCAACAGCCGTAGATCCAGTGAAGCAAATCTTTCGAATGTCTGGGTGTTCAACTAAACGCTGTCCAGCAGTTTTACCAAATCCAGGTAGGACGTTGAATACGTTCTCTGGTATCCCAGCTTCAAGTGCAATTTCCGCAAGACGTAGCGCGGTTAACGGCGTAGTCTCCGCAGGTTTTAGGACTACGGTGTTTCCTGCGGCTAGCGCTGGTGCAAATCCCCAAGCAGCCACAGGCATCGGGAAGTTCCACGGGACAATAATTCCAACTACGCCGAAAGGTTCGTGAAAGGTAATGTCGATTCCACCAGGGACGGGAATCTGATGACCTAATAGTCGCTCAACCCCGCCTGCCATGTAATTTAAAACATTCGCTACGTTTTGCGCTTCCCAGCGGGCATTACCGATGGTGTGACCGGCTTCGAGAACTTCAAGTCGAGCCAGTTCTTCATTATGCTGCGCTACTAAAGTTGCGAATTTACGCAATACATCTGCGCGGGCGCCAGGTGCTAGATCTCGCCAAGCTGGCCATGCTTTTTTGGCTTTTGCTACAACTTCGTCTACTTCTGCCGGAGAAGCCATGTGAACCTTTTTCACAATGTCTTCAGTGGCAGGGTTTAAAACCTCAAAAGTATCGCTCATTTTGCCTCATTTAAGTTGACCAAATTCTTACTAAACGAGCGTAGTGGACAACGGTTAATTGGCTAAACCGCATGAGCAAAAGCCAGAAAACGGGTAAGTTGAGATTCAGTCAATGTTCGTTAACAGCAACTTGTTGCGCCACAAAAGGGAGTTCATAAATGACTTCGGTAAGTTTTCCACTTTCCATCGACGCTCTGACCAAGGACATCAAAGAAGGTCGAATCGACACTGTAATTGTGGCCATTACCGACATGCAAGGCCGCCTGCAAGGTAAGCGCCTACATGGCGACTATTTCCTGAGCGATGTTCTCAATAACGGCACTGAGGGTTGTAACTATCTAGTCGCTGTAGACATCGACATGAACACCGTTCAGGGTTACGACATTTCGTCTTGGGATACCGGCTATGGCGACATGGTTATGAGAATTGATCCAAAAACTATGCGTTACATCGATTGGCATGAAGGCACTGCGCTGGTCTTAGCTGATTTGGTAGATCACCATGACACGCCAATTGCCGAATCACCTAGGCAAATACTTCAAAAGCAACTTAAGCGTTTAGAAGACATGGGCATGGTTGCCATGGTGGGAACTGAACTTGAATTCATAATGTTTAACGACACATACGAAGAAGCTTGGAATAAGCGATACCACGCATTGACTCCAGTAAATCAATACAACGTTGACTACAGCATTATCGGCACCTCCCGCGTGGAACCAATCCTGCGGCGGATTCGACTTTCTATGGTCAACGCGGGAATGACTGTTGAATCTGTTAAAGGTGAATGCAATTTAGGGCAACATGAAATCGCCTTCAAGTACACAGATGCTCTAGCTACCTGTGATCATCATGTGGTTTATAAAACAGGTGCCAAAGAAATCGCAGCCCAAGAGGGTTACGCCTTAACATTTATGGCCAAGTTCAATGAGCGGGAAGGCAACTCTTGCCACATCCACTTATCGTTTCGCGGAACAGATGGCTCCATGGTGCTCGTCGATGACAAGGATCCAGACGGCTTGAGCGAAATCGGCAAGCAATACCTTGCTGGGCAACTAGCCCACATGCGCGAACTAAGCATTATGTACGCACCAACAATAAACAGCTACAAGAGATACGCGCCAGGAAGTTTTGCGCCAACCGCAATTAAATGGGGCCGAGATAATCGCACTTGCTCTTACCGACTTGTTGGTCATGGTCCAAGTCTGCGAGTGGAAAACCGAGTTCCAGGCGGTGACGTAAATCCTTACTTAGCGGTCGCCGGAATGATTGCTGCAGGCATCGACGGAATTGAAAAGAAGATGACCTTGGAGCCGCGCTTTGACGGAAATGCTTATGCCCTAGAAACAGATCGGGTGCCTAATACTTTGCAGATGGCGCGTGAGCTTTGGGTTAACAGTGCTTGGGCTAAAGAAACTTTTGGTGAGCGCGTTCACAAGCATTACACCCATATGGTTGATACTGATTTAGATCAATTCAACAAAGCAATTACGGACTTTGAATTAATTAGAGGATTTGAGCGTTACTAAATCAACTGCTCGTGAAGCCAGCCCAAATGCGCTTACCTTGAGTAGTTATTTCGTAACCCCATAGATCGGAATACTGATCTACTATGTGCATTCCCCTGCCGCAATCAAGTGCGACATCAAGGGAACGCATAATAGGTGGCTGCTGATTTGCGTCTTCAACAATTACTTTAATCATGTATTGCCATCGCTCTAGACTCACTTGCAATTCAGTTGTTGCGTGAATGATGGAATTTGCAACTAGCTCGCTGATTACTGCTATCGCATGATGCAGATCTACGCTTTCCTCTAACTCCAAAATTCGGGTAATTTGAATTCTCGCAAGATTCACTGAATCTGCCTGCGCTGGCAAAGTCCAAGAACCGATAGTTGCCAAAAAATCACCAAAGTGAATTGTCAGATCGATGTTGCCCGAATCATTGAAAGCGTTCACAGGAGTCAGTCTGCCCTTTCCTAACCTGCTAAAACTTGATAGTGAAGATTAAAAATCTAAGCCTTCAAGACTAAATCCGCCTGAATTAGTCTTTCTTATCGGGACTAATCCGCCTTCGGGATTTAGTCTTTCTTATCAGGACTAATTCGCCTGAATTAGTCCATACCCTTATCGCGACGCCCCGTTGCTCGTTGCACCTCACGCTTGGCGTCTTTTTCTGCAATTGCCTGACGTTTATCGTAATTCTTGCGTCCGCGGGCAATCGCGATTTCGATCTTGGCCTTTCCATCATTGAAATACATGCTCAGCGGTACTAAAGTCAGGCCACTTTCCTTCAGCTTGTGTTCGATCTTGTTAATTTCATGACGATTTAGCAGCAGCTTTCGCGCTCGGGTTGGAGCATGATTTGTCCAAGAACCAGGGTTGTACTCAGGAATGTTTACCCCACGTAACCAAATCTCGCCATTTTCCAGAAGTGCGTAGCCATCAACCAGACTTGCCCTACCAGCTCGAAGGGACTTTACTTCAGTTCCAACCAAAACCATTCCGGCTTCAAAAACATCTTCGATAGTGAAGTCATGGCGGGCTTTGCGATTTTGCGCGATGACTTTGCGACCGCGCTCTTTAGCCACTTAACTCATCCCTAACGAATTATCCCCAACAAGGAACTACGGTTTTGTTTGCCCCGAACCATCCCATTGGATTGTACGGTACACCGTTTAGGTGCACCTCAAAGTGCAAATGGTTGCCCGTTGAAAATCCAGTTGAGCCGACGTATCCAATCACTTCCTGGTTGGATACACCTTGACCGCGGGAAACGGCAAAACTCGATTGATGCGCATACATGGTCACAACACCGCCGCCGTGATCAATTAAAGTTAAGTTTCCATATGCTCGGCTATAAGACGTGCTTAGAACTACACCGGATGCAGCCGCCCGAATTGGCGTTCCACCAGGTGCCCCAGAGTCAATTCCGGTGTGGCAGGAACGGTATCTGTAAATTGGGTGTACGCGCCAGCCAACTCCACCGCCAGCTGCGTAACCTGAAAGAGGCCACGACAACGGTCCTGTTGCCTGTGGATCTATTGGTTTTTGCGTTCCCGCTTTTTTGGATAACGCGGCGATTCGAATTTGTTCGGCGCGCAATTCGTTGTATTCCGCTTGTACTCGCCTTTTGTCATCCTCAGCAACTTTTAAGTCAGCGGCTTCTTGCTTAACAAGTCTGTCGACTTCCGCTTTTGCTGCTGCTGCGCGGTCGGCAGCAGCTTTTGCATCGATGAGAGCCTGAGAAGCAATATCAGCAATGCGTTGCATCTCTAGTCGCACCGCTTCGGCTTCAGCGGCATCGATTGCAAGCTGATCTTTGGCAATTACCAATTCATCCAAACTCAGGTCAGTTGATGCTGAGACTGCCTTAATGTTTTGTAACCGGATAGTTAAATCCGATGGAGATTCAGATTGAAGAACTATCTCCCATTGTGACGTTGGACCTTGCTGGTAAACCGAGCGGGCAAATTGATCTACTTTGATTTGCAGCTGACTAATTTCGGCTTCTTTACTTGTCACTTTTATTCGGATCGCGACGTAAGCTGCCTTTGCTACTACAAGTTGCGCTGCGGCTGACTTGTAAGTTGCGGTTGCCTGCACCTCTACCGCGTTTGCTGTTGCCAGCGCTTGCCGAGCCCCAGGTAATTTGGCTTGCACTTCCTTAAGGGATGCGGCAGCGGCTAGTACCGCTTTGGATGCTTGACTTAAGGCTTCTGATGCTTGGGCAACTTTCCGGTCAATATCGGTAGTGTTTGCAATTGCTGGAGTGACTAGCAGCGAAAGTAGCAACGGAACGGCAAATAATCCTCGAGTAACTTTCGAGGATTTTTGGCGCGGGAATAAGTCGCGCATCGTGCTCCGATCACTGGGGAAGTACCTTAATCGTAATCGAAGTGCCCAGAGTTACAGATTTGACTTCGCCCGTGTCGGACGGTTTTTTTGCTTATTTTCCTTGGTTTTTAGCCACGCAGGTAGCGGCGTAACGTAATGGAAGACGCGAGAACTGTAATTCCTACCCCGGCCAGAAATATCACTGGCACGATGGCAAGCACTTGTGACCAGGTTATAAATGGAATAAAAGTTAAATTTGGGGCCAATCTTGCATCAATCACCCAATATTTCGTAGCCAGAATTCCAGCTGTTGCCAACATTGATCCAATTACCGAAGCTACTACTGCCTCCAAAATAAATGGTAGGCGAATTGAGATGTTGCTTGCACCTACTGAACGCATAATTGAAGTCTCGCGGCGGCGTGCAAATGCTGAGACTCGAATCGTGTTCATTACTAGGAGCACGGTGACAAAAAGCATGGCTACCGCAATTGCAATCGCAAATGACTGTAGTCCCTTGAGAATTTGGAAGAAGCGATCTAGCAGCTGGCGCTGATCCTGGATGGATTCAACGCCCTGAACTGACTGCAATGCTGTTGCAACTTTTTCGAAGTTTGCCGGATCATCTAATTTGACGCGAAATGATTCTGGTAACGCATCGGGACTAATGTTTGCCAAAATTGCTGAGCCAGCGAATTGCTCCTGGAATTTCCCATAAGCATCTTGGGAGGATTCATAGAAAATTTCTTGCACAGTTGGGGCAAGTGAGCCAAGTACGGTCTCGATGTTAGCTCTTTGTTCTGCGGTAACCGTTCCTGTGCAAGTGAATGCAACAGAGGTCTTGCCACAAAGAAAAATAGAAACTTCAATTTTGTCGTACCAATAGCCCTTCATGCGATCTACTTGGGCTCGCATCAACAATGCTGACCCAACTAACGCAAGTGAGACGGCAACTGAAACGATTAAGGCAACGGTCATGGTGAAGTTGCGGCGAAGTCCATTGGCAACTTCACTTCGAACAAAAGAAAATCTCATAATCCCTGACCTGATTGTCCATACATTCCGCGCTCTTGGTCGCGAACAATTTTCCCATCTTCCATTTGCACAATCCGCTTGCGCATTTGATCGACAATCGCAACGTCATGGGTAGCCATAATTACTGTCGTTCCAATGCGGTTTATCCGATCCAAAAGTTTCATTATTCCTACGCTAGTTGCAGGATCTAAGTTTCCTGTTGGTTCATCAGCCAAAAGCAACTTGGGTTGATTAACGAAAGCACGGGCCATGGCAACACGTTGTTGCTCACCGCCGGAAAGTTCAGATGGTAGTCGGTGGGATTTTTCCTCCAGCCCAACTAGTTCAAGTAGAGCTGGAACTTTACGCGCAATTTCACTCTTATGCTTCCCGATGACTTCCATTCCAAAGGCCACATTTTCGAAAACCGTCTTTCCCGGCAATAAGCGAAAATCTTGAAATACGATTCCCATATTTCGGCGAAAGGCGGGGACATCTCGATGCCGTATTTTTGCTACGTTTACACCGTCCACCGTTACGGTTCCGGAAGTTGCAGTTTCTTCCCTAAGGAGCAAGCGCAATAGCGTAGATTTGCCCGATCCGGAAGCGCCCACTAAAAAAACGAAATCACCTTGCTCTATGTTTAAATCAATTTCGGCAAGTGCGGGCATGCTGGTATTTTTGTAATGCTTAGAGACATTGTCGAAGCTAATCACAATGCACTCTCCTAGATAAACTCGTCAACAAGCAGATAAAGACTTTAAAAACTTGAATAATTCCAGCATAAATACTGCTTTAACAAACAATGACAGGGCGCGCCGAACTTAAGTAGGTCTAATTAATCACAAAGCAGGAAGCTAGGCGCTTTGCTCGCGGCGCCAGCGAATTCCTGCTTCGACAAATTGATCAATATCACCATCGAGTACAGCCGAGGTATTTCCCGTTTCTACTTCTGTTCTTATGTCCTTAACCATTTGATATGGATGGAGCACATAAGAACGCATCTGATTTCCCCAAGATCCGGCGGTGTCGCCCTTGAGCGAATTGATTTTTGCTTGCTCCTCTTGACGCGTACGCTCCAAGATTCTGGCTTGCAGCACTGCCATGGCGGTAGCTTTATTTTGCAACTGAGAGCGCTCATTCTGACAAGAAACCACGATGCCAGTTGGGATGTGAGTAAGTCGTACTGCAGAGTCTGTCGTATTAACTCCTTGCCCACCTGGGCCAGATGAACGATAAACATCTATTCGAATATCATCATCAGGGATCTCTACCGAATCAGTTTGCTCGACAACTGGGATAACTTCAACTTCGGCAAATGAAGTTTGACGCCGACTTTGATTATCGAATGGCGAAATTCTGACTAGTCGGTGTGTTCCCTGTTCAACCGATAACGTACCGTACGCAAAAGGCGCCTTAACGGCAAAGGTTGTTGACTTAATTCCAGCTTCTTCTGCGTAGGAAGTTTCATAAACTTGCGTTGTCCAACCATGACGTTCGCAATAACGCAGATACATTCGCTGCAACATTTCTGCCCAATCCGCTGCATCCACTCCGCCTGCGCCAGAGCGAATTGAAACGAGAGCTTCGCGGTGGTCGTACTCGCCAGAGAGCAAAGTTCGCACTTCTAACTCACCAATTGCTACTTCGAGCGCGGTTAATTCCGTGGCAGTTTCATCCAAGATGTCTTGATCAGATTCGGACTCACCCATTTCGCGCAGCACCTTGATGTCGTTCACGCGCGATCGCAGGTTTTTAATTCTTCCAATGTCCGCCTGAAGTACTGAAAGCTTGCCGGTAACTTTCTGGGCATTCGCCTGGTCGTCCCACAAATTTGGCGCAGAAGCCAAAATCTCTAACTCAGCAACCTCTCCCTGCATCGCCTCAATATTCAGTACTTTTTCGATACTGGAAAGTGTCGAGTTAATCGCTGCTAAATCAACAGAGAAATCACCAGAAGCCATAATTCATAAGGCTACCGTTTTCAAGCTAGTTCCCGAACAAATAACCTGAGCTATTTAACCCTATTTATTGCCTTTGCAGAACTGACCACAATTGGCGCTGCTATCGGCAGCAAGTACCCAAATGGGAGCTTTGGTATTCCTTGCAAAGTCACTTCGACACTTGTGCCAGATATGATTACTGACTTAACTGAGAATTCTTCAACTTGCTTGGCTGCCTCAGCAACTCGCACGTATTCCATAACGCGAATTCGGGCCAGAGTTTCATCAAGTTTTAGGCTCCCGCCAAGTCCCTCTTGATAAATTCCATCAATGTCTATCGCTTGCGCCGCCGAAAGTGCAGCCCCATCCGCGATTCCATCCAATACGTTGCGAGTTACCCATAATGACGCAACATTAATCGCAAGCGTGGTAATCATAAGCGCTGTTACGGCAAGTCCAATTCCAAATACCAGAATTGAACCATCATCTTTTCGTGCTCTGCTAAACATTTTCATGGTGACCTAAGTTCATCAACTATTGCCGTGTGCTGCGCTGACACTAATACCGATCTCGAGCCAAGATTTACTGGCAAGCTCAGATCTATTTGTCTACTAACAGATACCGTGACGAAGCCCCCGGGTGTTAGACAAGGACTCTTCGTGCAAGAAATACTCACAGAAACGTGTTCATCTAGAGCCTTATAGTCCTGCATTGCTAAGTTGGCGGCAGATCTGGCGTCATAATTTGCAATGGCATCATTGCCAGAAATTACAAATGCGCGGGAACCATTTCGTGCTGCAATGTCTGTTGCCAGATAACTTTGAGCAATAGTCAAACTTGCACTTGCGACAATAGAAATGGGAATCAATAACGCAACTGTGATCCCAATAAACTCTACGATGACATTTCCTTCTTCGAATTTGGATTTCATGTTTACCAAGTTCGTTCATCAACTGCGCGTGATGTCGCTACTAAAGAAATTTTCTGGTTGAGCAATTGGATTTCCATTTCTTTTGTAATGGTGACAAGAACGTAATCAATACCCGCAATATGTTCTTGGATTACCGAAATCTTTGCAGCATTGAAGTCACCACCGCGAACGGCAAGAATAGCTGAGGCGGCGGTATATCCAGATGAATTCGATGCATCAGCTGCGCTGGCAGCACGGGCTCCAATAGTCGCTGCTGAATTCAAAACACTTTTGTCGGCAACGATGATTGAAATCTGACCAACAGCAATAAAGACGCTAACCAGTAGTGGTGCAACCAAAACAAATCCAACTAGGCTGCTGCCATTTTCTTTCGCCAATAACCTACGGTTGCGAAACCCCTCGAAGCGCATTTGTTAACACCGTCTTTAATTGATCATCAGCTACGGACCAAACTGCAACAACTAGTCCGGCAGTCATTACCGTTACCAAAACCCAGCCTGGAATGTCACCTCGATCTTTTAGTAACCCCTGCTTTAGTGTTGCAAAAGCCTCTTTCAATCGATTACTTATCTTTAAAAGTGTGATTTCTCTCAACATTGACTTCATTTCTCCCCAATCTATATTCAGTTTTCATCATTGCAATTTGCAATAAATGATTACAGAACTTGTAGCGCGATCATTCCCGGATAAAGTGCAACAGCCACAATCATTGGCAGAATCAAGAAAACTACCGGCAGCATCATTGATGTTTCCTTGTGACCCGCTAGAACTAATAGCATTCGAGCTTGATGTGCTCGGGCGTCCGATGCTTGCGCCCGTAACACTTGAGCGAGCGGTGTTCCTCGCTCTAAAGCTAAATTGAGCGCGTGCACGGCTCGACTAACTGGCTGCGAATCTAGTTCAGTCTGCAATTGAATAAGCGAGGCAGCTAACGCCTCGCCTGAATTGACTGAATTGACAACTTTGCGAAGTTCGCTAATCAATGGGCCCGTGCACGATTGCACAATTCGGCGCATTGCCAATAAGACTGGCTCACCAGCTGAAACTGCAAAGGCCAACAAATCTAGTACGGTCGAAAGTTGTCCTTCGATCGCAGTTCGCTGTTTTTTAGCACTGCTCGACAATTGCCACTTGGCATACCAGCCACCACTCACAAAAGCGCCAAGAATAACGAGAAAGATAACTAGGACTGAAATTGGCTTTCCCGCCGCGAACCTAAGTAATAGCCAAATTACTGCGCCTAACAGACTCAGTCCGGCAGTCACGATTTGATTGCGACGAAATGTGGCAAGTGAGTAAGTTCTCGTTGACTCCCTTAACCAGGTAGAAATGTTTTTATCACTGGCCCACGGAGAAAGTTGGCGACTAGTAAGTGTTTCATTAAGGAATTCAAGGGTTCTACTTGTTAGTGACGCTTTGGTTTTTGATGTTGCGCCAACATAAGGAGCGATAGCATCTGCCATTGCAACCTTAGGGCGAAAAATTACACTAGCGACGAGCACTAATCCAAGACCTAGCAAAGCGCCAACAAAAAATCCGCTCATGCCAATAACCTGCTATCTGGTGGCAGCTTGGCGATGAACATCATCGCGCAATAGGCGAAGATTGAAACAACGGCGCAACTGGTCAACATTCGAATTCCACCTGGTGAGGTGTAAACGCTCGCAGTCGAAGCTCTAGTTGACAGCACCAGCGCAGTTGCCCATGGCGCTGCAACAGCAAGTCGAGCGGCACTAACAGTCCAGCCTTGTCGAGTTAAGATCTCGCCGCGGGTTACTAAACTTTCTCGCATTACTTCCGAAAGCGTGCGAAGCAATACTCCAAGATCCGCTCCGCCAACTTCATATGCGACCTGGAGCGAAGTTACAAATTTATCTGCTTGGGGATCTTGCAATTCTTGGGCAATCAAACTCAAGCCAGTTGTGAAGTCCCCTGTCGCCTGATACTTTGCTCGACATAATTCAAAGGCTGGGCGCAGAACCTCAGGGCCACGCACGCACAGTTCAGCAACGGCATGTGGGAGCGAGAGTCCGGCGCGCACTGCCGAGGCTAAATCGTCAACTACATCAGGCCAAAGCTGAGCATCAATTTTCTTGCGTCGGTTCAGAAGTGGGGACCGTTTTGCAAACTTTATTAAGTCGAATTTTACTGGCTCCTTGATTGCACTCCAAATAAGAATTAAACCGATACCAGTTAACAAGCCAAGGACTAATCCCATGCGCGAGCACCCACCAGTTTTGCCAGGTCTATTCCACGAGCTGAAAAGTTTTCCAGCTTTCCAGGGAAAATTCCCTGTGGAACTAATTGCGAGTTTTGGGTACTGAAAATATCACCAGTTTCAATGTTGCTTCCTTCAACTCGACCAGTTACTGAAGTGATTTGCTGCACCTTTCGAGTGCCATCAAGTTGTAAAGCGGTGTGGACCACAATGTCTACAACAGATGCAACCGTTGGAATCACAAACTCTGCAGATACATTGCTGCCAGCAAGCATGGGTAGAAGGCACAGCTTTGAGATGGCTTCTTGAGCGCCATTTGCATGAATGGAACACATACTGGGCATTCCAGCATTCATAGCAACAAGTAAGTCCAGTGCTTCCTCCTGCCTTACTTCCCCAATTACCAATCTTGAGGGCCGCATTCGCAAAGCTTCCTTAATCAATCGACGTAATGTGATTTCCCCAGTTCCCTCAAGGCTTGCTTGCCGAGTTTGCAGGGCCACCCAGTCTGGGCTGGTAAGTTGAAGTTCAAACACTTCTTCACAC
>JNSL01000133.1_pt1 | contig 13585 bp, 14 predicted proteins | sample 210691 | NCBI WGS metagenome assembly JNSL01 (sample SAMN02808685, study PRJNA238866) | freshwater metagenome | biome: fresh water; feature: freshwater reservoir; material: water; isolation source: water column of the freshwater reservoir Embalse de Amadorio in Spain | place: Spain: Valencia ...
TCGTGTTGACATGCCAAAGTCATTGGTAGACACGGTGAAGAGCTTTGTTGTCAAGAAGGCAAACAAGACCAGTTTCGTGGCAATGGGAATTTGCAAAGATGAAGCAACCTGCCAAGTGATTGAAGATAAGTCATGGGGCTTTGTTCCTTATTCAGATAAGGAATACGACGGAGTACGTCAAGTTTGCGAAGCCACCAAGTCCTCGAAGTGCAGATAATTAGAAAAGAAACACGAGTTTGAACATGTCGCTCAACCGATTTAACCAACAAACTGATCCGATTGTTCGGTTGAGCGACATTTCAAAAAGGTTTCCTAACGGAACCCTTGCATTAGACCAGGTAAGTCTGGATATTCCAAGAGGGCAGTTGTTGTGTCTCATCGGGCTATCCGGATCGGGTAAATCAACACTGCTTCGTCACGTAAACGGCCTGCACAAACCAACATCGGGTTCTGTTGATGTTATGGGCATGCGTGTAAGCGAAGCATCGAATAAAGAGCTTCGTGAAGTTCGCCGACACGTTGGGTTCGTGTTCCAACAATTTGGGTTAATCAACCGTGCAACATGTTTAGAGAATGTGCTTTCGGGTGCGCTGGGTCGACTGAATTGGCCACGATACGGTGTGCGCTCGTATCCCAAGCAACTTCGCCGGCTTGCCTTTGACCATTTAGATCGTGTGGGCTTGGCCGATCAGGCGTATCAGCGTGCAGACACATTGTCGGGCGGGCAGATGCAACGCGTGGCAATTGCAAGAAGTTTGATGCAAGAGCCGCAAATGCTGCTTGCCGATGAACCGGTTGCTTCGTTGGACCCAGAGTCTTCAGGGCAAGTTCTTGAGCTGCTGTTGACAATTGCAAAAGAAGAAAACATGACAGTGATTTGCACCCTTCACCAGGTGGAACTTGCGCTCGGTTGGGCACACCGAATTGTTGGTCTTCGTGCAGGCAAAGTTGTCCTTGATAGAAGTGCCGTTGGTCTTGACCAGCGCGATGTGATGGATGTCTATCAGCGAGTTGAAGTTGCCGATGCCCCAACACCGAGTGAAAATGTGTCAATCCCGCTTTCGAATTCATAATCGCCATGTCCTCAATTGTGGTTGAGCAACGACGCTTGAGCCCGCCTTTTACGGCGCGCAACTTCAAACTCACGTTGGTGTTCGTTGCTTATGTTGTTGCGACCATCTGGTCATGGCGATATATCAACATGTCATTTGCCGGGTTATTTGGCGGAATTAGTGATGTGTCTGCGCTGTTGGCACGAATGCTTCCACCAGATTTTTATTTATTGAACAGCATCGTGTCGGCAACAATTGAAACGCTGTGGATGGCACTTCTGGGAACAACCATCGCGGTGTTAATCAGTTTCCCGTTGTCTTTCGGCGCTGCAAAAAACACGACACCGAATGCGTTTGTGTTTGCTCTTTGCCGTGGAATCATTACTTTGACGCGAGCAATTCCCGACCTCATTTTCGCCGCAATTTTTGTGCGCGCATTTGGTATTGGGCCACTGGCAGGAATTTTGGCGCTCGGACTCCACTCCATTGGAATGATCGGCAAAATGTTTGCCGATGCATTAGAAAATGCAGACGCAATGCCCAGAGAGGCGAGCGTTTCGACTGGTGCATCTAAGTGGCAGGCCATTTTTGCATCAATCCTCCCGCAGGCCACACCAGCAATGGTGGGAACCGCTCTCTATCGCTTAGACATCAATGTACGCGGGTCTGCAGTACTGGGTTTGGTTGGCGCTTCCAAGTGCTCTCGCAGCGGTGTCAGTGATATTTATTGTGATTCTTGCGATCGAGTTCTTTTCATCACGTGTGCGTGCCTCCATTCTTGGTGAGCGAAGCTCTTCTGTGGTGACAGTTCGAAACCAGTCGGAACGAGCGATCCGACGCACTCGCAAGGATCGCACGTTGCTCGTTGACGCTGTGACGATGCGCTCATTGGTGCCACCAATGACTTCTGAGAGAAAATCCCGCATCATCAGTGTGTGGGCCTATGTGATCATGCTGGTTATCGCTCTTGGAACGATCAACATGCCGATCTTGAGTTCGCTTGGGTATTTAGATGATGCGTGGGGAATTGTCGCCGATCTCGTTCCACCTGACTTCGCGACTGCACGAAGTGAACTCATTACTGGCATGTCCGAATCCATTGCCATTGCCTTCATCTCAACTACTCTCGGCTTGTTAATTGCAGTTCCATTGGGTTTGCTCTCATCTAGAAACATCGTTGCGCGGAGAGCAGTGTTTGTTGGAACACGGTCAATGTTGGTGTTGTTTCGAGGCATCCCAGAATTGATCATCGCCGTGCTCTTCGTCAGCGCTATGGGCCTTGGACCGGTCCCAGGAACGCTTGCACTCACGCTCGTGACGGCATTTTTCATGTCCAAACTGATTGCTGACACATTTGAAGAAGTAGACCCGAGCCCTCGTGAAGCCATTTTTGCTACAGGGGCAACCAGGGTTCAGGAGCTCTTCGGATCGGTGTTGCCGCAGGCAATGCCTGCATTGGTCAGCCAAATTCTGTACATGCTGGACGTCAACTTGCGGTCGTCGACAGTGCTTGGAATTGTTGGCGGGGGCGGAATTGGATTCTTGCTCTTGGGTTCCATTCGAGTATTCGAATTCGGCACAACCGGAGCGGTTATCTTTTCTATTTTTGTGGTGGTGTATGCCATTGAGCTCATCGGGACCTGGGTACGAAGCGAATTGGCCAAGGCAAATTAGTTCATAAAAAGTTTGCCTGAACTACATCTCTTGCTATTTCTCTGTAATCAGTGTGTTCACAGTCGTTTCATATTTTTAGGTAGTGACGACTGTTCCAATCCTGCAGTTCGGGAATGTGTCCACCACTAGTACCCCAAAATTGCGGGTCGCCATCGTTGCTGAAAGTTTTCTGCCGCATGTCAATGGGGTCACCAACTCGGTGCTTCGCACTATTGAGTACCTCACACGCAACGGTCACGAAGCTGTTGTGATTGCACCTGGTCCTGGTTCCGATACGGAAGCGGGAGTACCAGTTGTGCGTATGAACTCGTTTGGGTTTCCAGGCTATGAAGAACTTCGGATCTCTCGACCACAAAAGGCGCTTGAAGCAGCGATTCGCGCAATAAATCCTGATGTCATTCATCTCGCTGCACCTGCGGTTCTTGGTGCCTGGGCAGGAAGGGTGGCGCGCAAACTCAACATTCCATGTGTCGCGATTTATCAAACTGATCTCGCCGGATTCGCGAAGCAATATCGACTTGGCGCAACCTCTCCGGCATTATGGAAATACGTTGCGGCAATTCATAAGAAAGCCGATGTGACACTTGCCCCGTCAACGTCTGCTGTTTGGGATTTACGTCGGCATGGAGTTGACAACGCAGTGCGTTGGATGCGTGGTGTTGATACGGAACGATTCAATCCAGTTCATCGAAATGAAGAACTACGCAATTCACTGGGTGGTGAAGGAAAAATTGTCGTTGGCTTTGTTGGTCGTCTTGCACGAGAAAAACAGGTAGAGCGATTGGTCGATGTGTGCTCGCTGCCAAATGTCTCGGTGGTAATTGTTGGCGATGGGCCTGTTCGCAAAAAACTTGAGCGACTCATGCCGTCAGCCATTTTCACCGGTTTTGCTTCAGGAAAAACACTTTCGGAAATGTATGCGTCGTTCGACATTTTTGCTCACACCGGAGTTGACGAAACTTTTTGTCAGTCTGTGCAAGAAGCGCTCTCCTCTGGAACCCCAGTCGTTGCACCTGCAGTAGGTGGGCCGCTCGATCTCGTTCAACATGGAGTGAACGGCTTTTTGTGGACACCACAGCGGAAGAACACCCTGGTGGAAAGCGTTCAGGAATTGGTTGTCAATGAAGGAGTTCGGTTCCAGTGCGCCAGCAATGCACGTCAATCCGTGCAACACCGCACATGGGAATCCATCATGGAAGAACTCATTGGTCACTATTACTCAGTAACACAAGGTATGTCGTTCGCCTATCGCGGGGTTGCCTCGTGAAGTCACTGATTGTTTCGCTTCATGATGTTGGGCCTTCAACTGCAGAAGTGTCACGTAGATGGATGGATGAATTGGAATCTCGTGATGTTGCAGTTTCGCTGTTGGTAGTTGCGGGTCGCTGGAATGGCATGAATTTTTCAGAAGACTCACACATGCACGAGTGGTTGCATACATGCGTAAACCATGGGCACGAAGTGGTGTTACATGGTTGGACGCATACATTTGAACAGAAGAAGGCTGATTCCTCAAAATCATCGGTATTTGGATCATTCTTTGCACGCGGATGTCAGGAGTTCTTCAATCTCAACACCGATGAAGCAGCGGAACGCTTGCATCTTGGTCTCCACACACTCGGCGTAGTGGGATTCACACCTTCAGGGTTCATTGCTCCTGGCTGGTTGATGTCCAAAGAAGTGCGCTACGAGTTGCACGAAATAGGACTTGATTACACAAATAATCATCTATTTGTTACCGACTTGGTACGCCGTCAGGAAATCTTTGCACCCGTTGTGTGTCAGCGACCTGAATCAAAGTGGAGTGGACTGATAGCTAAGGCCACAGTTGTCTTAGCGCGAGTTTTGATGTTTGCGCGCCTGCCTCTTCGCGTAGCAATTCATCCTAAAGATCTTGCCGATACGCGCTTGCGTAGTGCAATCCTGCACATTATTGATTTAGCAATCACAAAGGGATACACAACACGTACGTACGAACAATTCATTGATCAGTCTCGAGTTTCGCAACAAGCTGTTCATGAAGTTCGTCAATTAGGTGGGATCGCCTAGTGCACATTGTCCAATTAGCGAACTTTGTAACTCCAACGTCTGGAGGCCAGCGCTTTGCTCTTGAATCTATTGGGCAGAAATATGTAGCTCGAGGTCACCAATGCACGTTGGTAACTCCCGGCAAACATGGCAAAACATGGGGGGATGGGCTGCGAACTTACGTTCAGGTTCGAGGCATTCGTGTGCCGTTTTCGGGCGGATATCGAGCAATTGTGCGACGTAAAGCGTTGCAAAAGGCTTTGCTGGAATTACAGCCAGACATTATTGAAGTGTCAGACAAGACGACGCTTGCTTGGGTTCCATTGTGGGCGAAAGCACATGGAATACGAACTGTGCTCTTTTCTCATGAGCGGATTACCGATGTGGTTCACGAGCGTTTCCCAAATTGGCTTCCAATTTCCCGAATCATTCTTCCCATCATTCAAAAGATGAAGGTTCAGGTAGATGCAGTGGTCTGCGCCAGTAAGTATTCAGCCGATGAATTTAGCGATGTAGCAGACAAGCTCTGGGTTATTCCTTTGGGAGTGGATCACGACGTTTTTTATCCTCGCAAAGCAAGTATTGAAATTTCAGAAATTCCAATTGTGCTGTTCGCGGGCCGACTGTCGTTTGAGAAGCGTCCGCATGTTGTGGTTGCTGCGGCTCGAGAGCTCGCGCTGAGGGGTGTGCGGGCAAGGTTTGTATTTGCAGGCGATGGACCAATGCGGAAAAAGCTACAGAGGATGGTGGACGGACTCAATGTTGAATTCGTTGGCCGTGTTGCAGATCGAAATGAACTTGCCGCCCTCATGTCATCGGCGGACGTCACTATTGCACCGAGCCCATATGAGACATTTGGTCTCAGTATTTTGGAATCGCTTGCCTGTGGCACTCCGGTAATTGTTGCCAACAAAGGTGCAGGTATTGAGCTCATTATTGGCGGTTGTGGCTTGGCTGTTGAACCAAGTGGGGCAATGATCGCAGATGCGTTCATGCTCTTGCTGCTTGAGAGCAGAGAATTGATGCGCAAACGATGTGTGCAGCGTGCGCGTGATTTGAGATGGGATACCTGTGCAGATCAGTTTCTTAGCTTGTATACCTCTCTCATCAGCCATTCGTGGGAGGCAGCAGCATGATCCAGACGCTTTCGGCTAAAGGCTACGAGAGCCGCATACGTGCGTTGTTTTGGGAAACGGTGTCGATAGGCAAGCCTTTGCCATTCACACTGTCGTGTGCAAGTCGATACGAAGAGCTTGGCCTTGGTTGGTACCTCTCTCATGGAATTGACGATGCAGTTGTTGTGGAACGTGATGGAAATGTTATTGGGTATGGCTTGTTCTGCGCCGACGCCAAGTCGTTTAAGAAGTACCAAAATCGAAAGTTGATACTTCTGGCTCTTGGGGTGTTGTTTGCATTAATTACGTTCCGAACCAATGTTGAGTCACGTCGGTTCTATTGGTTCAGAATTTGTGACTCATTCGCTATTTTTCGCAGCAGAAACACGCTGCCCAATGACGTTCATGCTCATGCACATCTGAATGTAAATAGTGCAAACCACGATGCTTTTGCGGCTCGAATGTTACGAGGTCACTCAGATGCAATGTGTCGGCGACATGGACTCAATGCATACTTCGGCGAAATGAATGCCATTGGCGGCAAACGGTTATTAAGCCTCCGACGCGTGGGTGGCGATGTAGTGAATGAATCTCGAAATTTTACGTTTAGTTGGCTCGCAGGCACACAAGTGCGACGACTGACGTTGGTGAGAACCGTAGATAGCCAAAGAGAAATGGCCGCATAAATGGACAATGCCTTACGCGTATCAGTATTCGGTGCCGGTTATGTGGGTTTAGTTACCGCTGCCGGGTTGGCTGCAATCGGGCACCATGTGCTGTGCGTAGACGTTGACGAGAAGAAGATTTCAAGCCTGACAAATGGGGAAGTGCCATTTTTCGAACCCGGTTTGCCTGAAATGATTTCGCGAGGAGTTGCTTCTCGAAATCTTCACTTTACGAGCTCACTAACAACGGCAATTGACCATGGACAGGTCATCATTATTGGAGTTGGCACTCCACCGCTTTCCAGTGGTGCCGCAGACCTGTCGCAAGTGCTGTCTGTTGCGACATCAATTGGAAAGCACATTAAGCATCGTGCAGTTGTTGTAGTGAAAAGTACGGTGCCGGTTGGAACCTCAGAGTTAGTGCATGAAGCGATTCAAGATGAACTCAACCGTCGCGGTGATTTGATTGCATTCTCGGTCGCATCTAATCCGGAATTTCTCAAAGAGGGTGACGCAGTCCGTGACTTTATGGTTCCAGATCGCATCGTGATCGGGGTAAGCGATGAGTGGGCAGGTGATGTTCTTGGTTTGTTGTACGAACCGTTGTGCAAGTCCGATGGCGTGCTCATGAAGATGTCTACGCAGTCTTCGGAAATGTGCAAATACGCAGCGAACGCCATGTTGGCGACACGAATTTCGTTCATGAATGAAATGGCGCGCCTATCAGATATCGTCGGGGCAGATATTTGCGAGATTCAGCGCGTAATGGCAGCAGACCCTCGCATCGGCTCAAAGTATCTTAATGCGGGTGCAGGTTTTGGAGGAAGTTGTTTTCCGAAAGATTTGCGAGCAATTCGTGCAATGGGAATTGATTTCAATTGCGATCTACCGCTCATTGAGTCTGTGATTGAGGTAAATACTCGCCAGCAGTCAGTGTTGATCGATAAGGCACGTGAAGTATTGGGCTCGTTGAAGGGTAAACGCTGTGCGGTGTGGGGACTCGCGTTCAAGCCAGACACCGACGACATTCGCGAAGCTCCGGCATTGCATCTCATTCATGCTCTTCTTGCCGAAGGAGCATCGATTGTGGCTCATGACCCAGTGGTGCAGTGGCTTCCGATGTACAGCAGTCTGTCACCAGATTTGTTTCACATTGTTGACGATCCGTATGCAGCCATTGCCAACGTTGACGTGCTGTTTCTTGTTACGGAGTGGTCTGAATACCGAGCCATTGACGTTCAGCGCATGACTGAATTGGTCGGTGATGGAGTGATTGTTGATGGCAGAAACATCTGGGCCAAATTCGACTTTACTGGAACAGATGTTGCCTATCTCGGGATTGGTCGCCAATCAAACGTAGAACATGTTCGAGAAACTTACGCAGTAGAGCTTGCGGGATAAACCTAGCTAGCGAGTGAAATTCGCTCCATGATTGGAACGAATGTAGAAAATTCTGGTGACGTGTGATTGAGTAGCTTTGCGCCTTCGTCCCAGCGACGTAATGACACGGCGTCTGCGAAACCTGGTATCGATTCGAATCGCTTGACTTCTTCGTGGTTCATGATTCCACCCTGAATTTCCAAACTGCGAACGGATCCGGCAGAAAGTGTTGAAAAGTAATCTGCTTCAACCGCGCAGAGGTAGCGCTTTGCTTCGACATGCAAGGCAATTGGCGCAGTAACGCGTGGACCAAAACTTTTGGCCAAGTACTTGACCGCAGTCGACTCGTGTTTGTCGTTCACGGAAATATTGACATTTCCGGCCTTTGATTCAAGCGCCAGTAAGTGGCCAACATCGTGCAACAAGGCTGCGATAACGAGCTCGTCGGTTGCGCCTGCGTCTTGAGCGAGCACTGCGCATTGCAATGCATGCTCAAGTTGTGAAACACATTCGTCATATTTTTGAGTTCCCCAAGTGGTGAACAGATTTGCTATTTCATTGATCATGTGAAACTGGCCTTCCTCGAAAGTCGTTTATAAGAGAGACTCTTACTTTTTTATCTGAATTTTTTGATTCTCGGAATTCTTGAAATTTCTGCGCGTAATACGGTTCACGCAGATCGCCTTCGGACAAGGCGTTGTACGTCGGGTACAACGCACGGCGATCGCGTTTCGAGTTGTTGTCGCCGCTTCTGTGTGGAGTGCGAGAATGGAACCACAGCGTTTGACCGGCACGCAACTCAACAGGGAACCATTCCATTGCATCTACAACATGTTGAGCAATACATCCTTCGTCGTCCATAGGCAAAATTTCTCTGTGCATTCCCGAGACAACTTCAAGGCAGCCATTCTCAATTGTTGCGTCGTCAACTGCAACCATGCATGAAAGATGAATATCAACGAAACGGTAGGCAGGGGCATCTTGATGTGGTGAGTAACCAGCGCCTCCAACTAATTTGTAATTAATTTTCTCTTTGTACAAGACAGCTTGTTCGCCTAGAAGTGATGAGGCTGTGTTGACCATTGCGCCTTGGGTGAGAAATTTGCGAAACCCTTCATGCGAAGGCGTGAAGTATTCAGTTCGACATAGTTTTGGACCATGCTCCGTTAGCTCGCGGTAGTGCAACCATGGTCCCGTGTCAGGAAGGTTCTGGATTTCTTGTACCCATGTTTGAAGCGCAGCGGTCTGGTTTTCATCAAGAGTTTGGGTTATCAGCCATCCAAGGTCGTTGAACTGGGCAATCTGTTCTGGGGTCAAGGTGCCCGACTCAAACGTCATGGTGATCACGCTAATTATTGGACTCCCGATCTGCGGCGAGTTTCCCAAGATTTCACCTGGGGTTGGTCCGTTGCTAGACGGCGGTGAACCTCGGTCTAGGGTTTGGTGCGTGGGGGAAGTGTCATTGCATGAGGGCGTGAGCGGTGAATATCTTGCGCAGCACCTTGGCGAGTCTGGATTGAAGATCGAATCGATTACGCCCATTGGCACTGGGCAAATGGCTGAGAGTTTCCGAGTGTCGTTTGCTTATGGCACTCATGGACAATTACCACCATCTGTCGTCGTGAAGGTGCCTTCGCAGAGCGAAAGTAGTCGTGCCGCCTCGCGCATCACACGTTGTTACGAGCTGGAAACTGGTTTTTACACGCATGTGTGCTCTTTAGTTGGTGTAAGCGCTCCCAAATGTCTGCATGTGTGGTTTGATGCACCAAGTGATGACTTTGTGTTGGTGCTTGAGGATATTGTCAGTGGCAAGCAAGGTGACCAAATAGTTGGTGCAACGGTGGAACAAGCTCGTGCAGCAATTGACGAACTTGTTCAACTGCATGCACCACTTTGGAACTCTTCACAGTTGGACACGCTGAGTTGGATGCCTCGGCACACCATGGAAAGCTCGCAAGGCACGCGTGACTTATTGCGATCAGTTTTTACCGGTTTTTCCGCGCGGTTCTCGTCTCTTGTGAGTGCAGAGGTGTTGGAGCTAGGAGCACAGCTTGTTGCAAATATCGATGGCTACGACCGTGCTTTTCCAAATAATGAAACTATCGTGCACCGCGATTTCCGCCTCGACAATTTGCTATTCACCGAATCGTCGCACGGAACACATGTGAAGGTGGTTGACTGGCAAACTGCCAGCATTTCTGCAGGCGCAACTGATCTTGCATATTTCATTGGCGCAAGTTTCATCCCCGAACAACGACGCGAAATTGAAGCCGATCTTGTTCATCGGTATCACGACGGCTTATCTCAAGCAGGAATATTTCTGACGTGGAATGAGGTGTGGGACCAATATCGACTATTTGCAACATCTGGCTACATCATGGCCATCGTTGCATCAATGTTGGTGAAACAGACAGAGCGCGGAGACGCGATGTTTGCCGCGATGGCGAATCGTCACGGACAGCAAATGATTGATTTAGAAACATTGTCTCTCTTTAGATAGGAAAACTAATGGCACTTTTTGACGCAGAAGACGAACGGTTTGGTCATCAACTTCCGGAACCATTCCGCAATGTTGTGCATCACAACGACAGCTGGCGCGAAAGTTTGTTTTTTATTATGCACAAGCGCAATGAACCAGGTGACGTACTTATTCTGACGCTTGCGCATTTTCCTGCACATAACGAAATGGATTCATTGCAGCTCGGTCGCGTTGGCAGCACTCCGGTGATGGCGCGTCACGCACGCACCACGGCCGCAGACCCAAATAATTGGAACGTTGGTCCAATCACAATTGACATTGTTGAACCAAAAAAGAAGATTCATTTGCTCGCGCGTAAGTCGGATGCAACGCCAGTTGAACTCGACATCACGTTCACCGCACGAACTGCCCCGTATCAATTGCGACGAGGAACGATGAAGGCTGGCAACGAAGTGGTGTGGGATCAGACGCACATGTTTCAGAGCGGTACCTACAACGGCACATATATACACAACGGAAAAACCTATGAAGTCGATAACTGGTGGGGACAGCGTGACCATTCGTGGGGTGTGCGCGTACATAACCGTTGCCCAATGTGGATGTGGACGCCAATTCAACTTGAAGAGGGTTTTCTGCAGGTGTGGCACTGGGAGTATCCAAATGGTGCTCGCGTGTACACCGACGGATGTTTTGCTCCAGTTGGCGGAGGAAACCCGATACCGGTCATCGCATTCGATCACGACCTCCAGTGGCAAGATGCCAAAGGCAACGAAGTTTCCTACGGCCAATTTGGCGAAGATGTAGCTGGTCTTGCTGGCGTCCTGACGTTCACCCTTGAAGGTGGACGCACGATTGTCGTTGAAGGATCGGGCAGATGGGCGCAGCGCTATAGCGGCATTTCATTAAAGACCCCGAACGTGTTGGGTGGTGGCCTATCTGAAATGCAGGTCACCACTTCGGATGGTCAGCGAGGTAGCGCGATCTATGAATTGACGGGGCAGTGGCACCACCGTTATTTCCCAATCGGTCGTGGGGAGAAGTTGCCGCCTTTAGGGGTAACGCCTGGCGAATTACACTCTTGACATCTGTATATAAGGAGCTCTTGAATGAATAACGAACAGTTTGCAAAGGTGAAGAGTGGCAAAGGTTTTATCGCGGCACTCGATCAAAGTGGTGGCAGCACACCTAAGGCTTTGATGCTGTACGGCATTGAAGAGAGCGAGTATTCAGGTGACGAGCAGATGTATGACCTCATTCATGCAATGCGTACTCGAATCATCAAAAGCTCAGCATTTTCTGGCGAACGAGTATTGGGTGCCATTTTGTTTGAGATGACGATGGATCGCAAGATTGATGGCAAAGGCTCTGCAGAGTTCTTGTGGGAAAACAAGGGCGTTGTTCCGTTTTTGAAGATTGATAAGGGCTTGGCAGAGGAAGTTGACGGCGTGCAAGTAATGAAGCCGATGCCAGAACTGAACGCGTTGCTTGAGCGCGCAAAACAGCACGGTGTGTTCGGAACCAAGATGCGTTCGGTCATCAAGTTGGCAAACGAAAAGGGAATCAAAGCAGTTGTCAGTCAGCAATTTGAAGTTGGCAAGCAGATCATCGCTGCTGGTCTAGTGCCGATCATTGAGCCAGAAGTTGATATTAAGAGTCCACAAAAAGCAGAAGCAGAAGCTTTGATGAAGGCCGCAATCTTGTCGGAGCTGAACGCGCTGTCAGCAGATCAAAACGTGATGTTGAAGCTCACACTTCCAAACGTTGCTGGATTCTTTGACGAACTTGTTGCGCACCCACGTGTTGTTCGTGTCGTTGCGCTTTCTGGCGGCTATAGCCGTGCCGATGCAAACGTTGCTCTTGCGAAGAACAGAGGTGTGATTGCCAGTTTCTCGCGCGCACTCACAGAAGGCTTGTCGGCAAAACAGTCCGATGCAGAATTTGATGAGTTTCTGAATTCAGCAATTCAAGGAATTTACGACGCGTCAAACACCTGATGCGCAGGTAACGCCTGTGCCGCGAATACCGCAGTAACCATCAGGATTCTTTGCTAAGTACTTCTGGTGGTATTCCTCTGCAATGTAGAACGTGTCAAGTGGCGCAATTTCGGTCGTAATTGCCCCATATCCGGCAGCGGTTAGGCCAGATTGAAAACTGCTGCAGGACGACTTGGCAACTGCAGCCTGCTCATCGTTCGTTGTGTAAATAGTGCTGCGGTATTGCGTTCCAAAATCGTTGCCTTGACGCATGCCTTGGGTTGGGTCATGGTTTTCCCAAAACACACCGAGCAACTCTGAATAAGGGATAACCGCTGGATCAAACTTTACAAGTACCACTTCGGCGTGATGTGTGGTGCCACTGCACACCAACTTGTAAGAAGGATTAGTTGTTACGCCTCCCGCGTATCCAACAGCGGTTTCTGAAACGCCGTTCAATGACCAAAACAAGCGCTCGGCTCCCCAGAAGCAACCCATGCCGAACACTGCAGTTTGTGTGTTGTCCATTCGCACAATGTAGCCCCGATTGGTAGCGTCACTCCAGTGAGAACGCGCCGTACCGACATTGAAGGCATGCGTGCACTTGCCGTTGGGCTGGTGGTGTTAAACCATGCTGGGGTGCCTTGGTTGTCTGGCGGGTACATCGGTGTAGACGTATTTTTTGTTATTTCTGGATTTCTTATCACCCAGTTACTCATCGACGAAGCGGGTGAGAGCAGCTCGATTGATCTGCGAAATTTTTGGGCGCGGCGTGCGCGGCGAATTTTGCCAATGTCCATTCTGGTGACGCTCGCGACGGTCGTCGCTGGCCTGTTCATGCTTGAGCCGGGAAAAATTCGAGAACTTAGTGCGGTCGGCCTAGGTGCACTTGGTTTCTGCGCCAACATTGTGCTTTACTTTCGCACATCGGACTATCTATCTGGCGTTACTGCGCCATCTTCGCTGCGACATTTTTGGTCGCTTGCAGTTGAGGAACAGTTTTATCTGTTATGGCCAGTGGTGGTGTTTGGTGCGGTGAAGTACGGAAAAGCCAATTGGAAGAAGTGGCTCGTTGGGGTGGGAGTTGTTGCAGGGGCTGCTTCGTTAATTACGTCAATTTTGATCACCAAAGGTCACCCAGGGGCTGGCTATTACCTTCCGTATTCGCGGTTTTGGGAAATCAGTGCCGGTGCATTGCTAGCGCTTGCGGGAACTCGTT
>JNSL01000135.1_pt1 | contig 13402 bp, 14 predicted proteins | sample 210691 | NCBI WGS metagenome assembly JNSL01 (sample SAMN02808685, study PRJNA238866) | freshwater metagenome | biome: fresh water; feature: freshwater reservoir; material: water; isolation source: water column of the freshwater reservoir Embalse de Amadorio in Spain | place: Spain: Valencia ...
GGTTGTCCGGTACCAGACAAAGCGACTGGCTCATTTAGCAATTCAAATCCAGCTGCAATTGCCCGATCAGTGTAGGCAAAGACATCATCAACACAGATTTCTAGGGCAGTCCAACCAAATGTTCGAAGCGGTTGCGTCTTAGTTATATCGAGAGCTTCGATAAATCTAACTCGACCATTTATCCCAGTTATTGAGACTGTCTTAGCGCCGATCAGACTCTCGGAACCCCAACGTCTTGCCTCAATTTCAGTAACAATTTCATCACGATTTGTTATCTTCCAATTAAAGGCTTTGCTGTACATGTTCTGAGATTTTTCTAGATCAGCAGTCAGCATTGTGACGATCGCAATTGGGCCAATAGCCATGTATTTACTCTATCTCCGATGCCAAGGAAGTGCTCTTTTTTGATTTTAAAAAACCGTTCACGATAATGGAATTTGATTGACTTTGACTAGTGGCTATAGCAAAGTTTGGGCTGACCATTAGAGGTGGTCTGACCTAAGGAGAGCAAATGCGTCATAAGAAAATTCTGAGCGCCGCGTTATCTGTTGCACTTGCAACGCTAGTGGTAGGTGTAAATGCACCTGCCAACGCCGCTACCAAGACAATCACAATTGCATTACCGGGACTTCCACCAAGCCAGGGCAATCCATTTAAAGAGGGCCCAGGAACACCAGGTATTCATACTTATGCCGCGATCTTCGATGCGCTAACTCGCGTAGATGACAAGGGAATTGTTCGTGCGCGACTTGCAACCTATTGGAAGACAATCAATCCAACAACTTGGCGCTTTACATTGCGCGAAGGCATCAAGTTCTCAAATGGCGAAGCATTCAATGCTGATGCTGTAAATGAGACCATTGATTTCTTGATTAGTGCTGATGGCCGTAAAACAAATATCGGCTCAACCGAAGTTCCAGAAGTAACTGGCGCAAAGAAGGTCAGTGAGTATGTAATTGATATTACAACCAAGTCACCTGACGCTGTTTTGCCTGCAAGAATGGCTGCTGTCTACATCGTTGCACCAAAGGCATGGAAAGCAGCTGGTCAAGATGTATTTGCAAAGGCTCCAATCGGTACTGGTCCTTACAAAGTTGATTCAATTGCAACAACTCGAATTGAAATGTCAGCATTTACAGGTTCATGGCGTTCACCTAAAGCTGACAAGCTTATTTTAATTCCACTTAATGATGCAGCCTCACGTCTACAGGCTCTGCAATCAGGTCAAGTTAATATGGCAATTGCAATTAACCCAGATCAGATCAATGCCGCAAAGAGTGCAAAGGCAACTGTTATCTCAGTTCCAGCTCCTCAGGTTATGTCACTTGCATTTAACGTAGTTGCTGGCGGTCCAGTTAAGGATGTTCGTGTTCGCCAAGCTTTGAACTATGCAGTTAATAAGGAAGCTATTGCTAATAGCTTGTTAGCTGGCAAGGGCAAGGCTGCAACCCAGGGCGTAACCCCATCTGTACTTGGTTATAACAAGGCAGTTCAGGGCTATCCATATGACCCAGCAAAGGCAAAGGAACTTCTTGCAGCAGCTGGTTACGAAAAGGGTTTGACCCTTTCTGCTGATATCACAGTTGGTTCATTCCCTTCAGATAACTTGATCTATCAGGCAGTTAAGTCAGACCTGGCAAAGGTTGGCGTAACGATGAATTACACAACAATCACATTTGCTCAGTGGCTACCTCAGTACAATGCAAATAGCTGGAAGGGCGATGCATTCGGTCTTTCCTGGAATTCAGCTCCACGCGGAGATTCCTCTCGTCCATATGCAATTTTCGTCTGCAAGCCAGTAGGCGCGTTCTACTGCAACGCTGAAGAAGATGCTCTTGTGAAAAAGCAGGCAGTCGAACTCAATACTGTAAAGCGTCTAGCTCTTCTAAAGGAGATTGCAGTTAAGGTAACTGCAAGTGCTCCTTCTCTATATATTGTTGAGCAGATCGATCTCTACGCAGTAGGCAAAGGAGTTAAGGGATTCTCAGCAGCAAACCGAGCTATCGCTTACGAGAATATCTACGTAAAGTAGAACGAACTGGGCAGGGTAACTTGTCCAACTTTTACAGTTAAAAATGTGAACCGGGCTTTCCTTAGGAAGCCCGGTTCACATAACTGAGAGGCGTTAATTTTGAAGCAAAGATTGAAAGCAGTCGGATCTCGACTACTTCAGTTAGTTGTACTACTGGGCACTATTTCAACGACCCTTTTCTTGCTTCTTCGACTTTCCGGCGACCCAGCAGTATTACTTGCTGGTGAAGGCGCTGGCCCTGAGACCATTGCGGCTATTCGCGCCGAATACGGTTTTGATAAATCTTTAATTGAGCAGTACATAATCTTTATCTGGGACATTATTCGACTTGATTTCGGCCGTTCATTGGTTAATTCACAGCCGGCACTTGAATTTGTCTTGAAATATCTGCCATCAACTCTGCACTTAACTTTCCTGGCTATCTTCTTTAACTCGGTAATCGCGATCCCAGCTGGCGTATGGCTAGGTGCCAAGCCAACTCAGCGCCGCCGGCGGGTTTTAAGCACAATCGTGAGCGTGGCCCAAGGAACTCCAGCCTATGTAATCGGATTGGTACTTATTCAAATTTTTGCAGTTTGGCTCGGTTGGTTGCCATCTATCGCAGGAACAGGCACCTGGGCATGGGTGCTGCCAACAGCTACATTATCTTTTGCGCTAGCACCAAATCTAATTCGCGTAGTAGCTGCCAGTATTGAGGAAACTACCAAGCAGGATTACTTCCGTACCGCCAAAGCTAATGGCGCTGCACCAAATACTTTATTAATTAAACATTCACTGCCAAATGCACTGCTTTCGACTACTTCACTCTTGGGCGCGCAGTTTGCCTTCTTATTATCTGGCGCCTTGATTACCGAATATATCTTCGCTTGGCCAGGTCTCGGTTTAATTCTGGTTCAATCAATTACTAATCTTGATTTTCCAACTATCCAAGCAACTGTCTTTGTCGTTGCTTATTTGGTATTTATAGTGAACTTGGTTATGGATCAAATCTTTAGAATCGCTGACCCACGCCTACGTAGGAGCCAGCTATGAAAAGCAAAATGACGCTGCCATTAACTAGACGAAAGATCAGTGGCAAGAGTAAAACCTCGCCGCTAACTCTTCGCGTGGCTGCTTCAATTCTTGCGTTCCTATTCTTCGTTGCGCTCTTCCAACCATTTTTCTACCGAGTTGATCCAGCATTTTCAGATTTGATGTTGCGCCTGCAGGGCCCAAGTTTGAGTGGCGCATGGCTTGGCACTGATGCCCTTGGTCAAGATGTTTATTCCAGAGTGATCGCCGGTTTCCGCTGGTCACTTGGTATCGGAACTATTGGAACGTTACTTGGTTGCTTTATTGGAATCACACTCGGTGTGAGTGCGGCCTGGAATCGCAAGCGTTTGCGCACTATTTTGAGTCGAATTATTGATATCGGAATCTCATTTCCATATTTGATTATCGCGGTAACCATTGTGACTGTCGTTGGCCGAGGATTTTGGCCGCTCGCCCTTACTTTAGGCTTAGTTTGCTGGCCCACAATTGCTCGTGTGGTTTATGCGGAAACTCTGACTCTGCGCGAACGTGAGTATGTAACTGCCGCCCGACTATTCGGTATCGGAAGTTTACGTTCGATCTTTACCCACATCGTGCCTGCGCTTCGCCCAACTATTCAGGTTGTTGCAGCTTTTACCTTTGCCGAACTGCTAATTGCCGAAAGCGGTTTATCCTTCCTTGGCCTTGGCGCACCTCTTGGTACGCCAACTTGGGGAAATATGTTGAATGACAGCCGCACTTATATGGCTGAAGCGCCATGGATGATGTTTGGTCCAGTTACCGCCATCATCATAACTATCTTTGCCGCTAATTTATTGGGCGAAGGTCTAAATGCCCGCGAGAATGCAAGAAGTGGGCGGGTCTCACAATGAATAAAGCGATTGAGATCAAGAATTTAGTAGTTAGCTTTCCAACTCCAGTTGGATATTCAGCTGTGGTACGTGGAATTGATTTAACAATCAAGCCGGGTGAACGAATCGGAATCGTCGGTGAATCTGGTTCTGGTAAGACCATGCTGGGCTTGAGCATGTTAGGAATTCAACCAGGTTCAGCCAAGTTATCTGGTGAAGTAATTATCGGCGATGTAGATATGGTCAGCGCATCTGATGCAACTGCACGCAAGTTACGTGGCAATTACATCTCGATGGTATTCCAAGAGCCGCTTACTTCGCTTAATCCGGTGCGCACTATCGCCAGCCAGCTCTCTGAATCACTGCGTCGACATAGTTCACTAAGTAAGAGTGAAGCTAATGAGCGCGTCCTTGAAGTATTGACCCAAGTTGGAATTCCGGCACCGGCCGAACGAATGAAATCTTATCCGCACCAATTATCTGGTGGATTGCGCCAACGCGTGATGATCGCGCTCGCCTTGATCAACAAGCCATCTTTAGTTGTTGCTGACGAACCAACTACCGCCCTAGATGCCACTATTCAGGCTCAAATCCTTGATCTTTTGCGCAGTGGCATGGGCGATGCAGCCCTGATGTTAATTACCCACGACTTAGCCGTTGCCGCAGATGTATGTAATCGCATCGTGGTTATGTATGCCGGCAACATTGTAGAACAGGGGCCGGTCGCTGAGATTTTAAGCAATCCGCGCCATCCATATACTCGTGGTTTATTGGCTGCGATTCCCAAGTTTGATCAAGCTCGCCCACCTCTAAATCCAATTCCTGGAGCTCCGCCAACAATCACCGAAGTAGTTTCTGGTTGCCGATTTGCTTCACGTTGTTCATATGCAGATTCAAAGTGCTTTGCTTCTGAACCAGAATTTATCGACGATCTCGCCTGCTTCCATCCAGTTACGGGGGGAGCAAAATGATTAAAGACGCGAGCAAAACTAACGTGATCTTGGACGCTAAAGAACTATCGGTAACTTTTAAAGTTCCCTCAGGTTCCCTTCGTGCTGTTGATAGCGTTAATTTCCAAGTAAATGAGGGCGAGACCGTTGCAATCGTTGGTGAATCAGGCTCTGGCAAAACAACGCTGGCGCTTTCACTAATGCGCAGCAATGCGCCAACTAGCGGCGAGATCATCTTTGAAGAGCAAGTGATCACGAATCTATCTGAGAAAGCGCTCAAGGATTTTCGTAAGAAAGTGCAGATGGTTTTCCAGGATCCTTACTCAAGCTTAGATCCCCGAATGACTGTCGCTCAGGTGGTCGGCGAACCTTTACGTGCGCATTACAAACTAAGCAAAGCTGAACGCGATGAGAAAGTTGCGGCGCTCTTAGTATCAGTTGGATTAAGTGGCGACATCTTGGAACGTCGCGCTAGTCAATTCTCTGGCGGCCAACGTCAACGTATTGCTATCGCTCGAGCTCTTGCTCTAGATCCAAAGATTCTGGTAGCCGATGAACCAGTTTCAGCACTTGATGTTTCAACACAAGCTCAGATCGTAAATTTGCTGCAGAGCATTCAGGAAGAGCGCAATATCTCCTATGTGCTGGTTTCGCATGATTTACGCTTGGTTTATCACCTAGCAACCCGCGTTGTAGTGATGTACCTGGGCAAAGTTGTCGAAGAAGGCGCTTGTGATGATGTTGTAGCAAACCCACAGCATCCATACACCGCAGCTCTCTTGTCGGCAGTTCCGGCACTCGATGAAGCATCTCGCAAAGAGCGCATCGTTTTAAATGGCGCACCACCATCACCAATCGCGCGACCAACTGGTTGCTCATTCCACCCACGTTGCCCAATCGCCCGACCTGAATGTGCAGAGAAAACTCCCGAACTTCAGACACTGGCAAATGGACGCAAAGTTGCTTGTTTCTTCCCGGGCGAATTACAACCACATATAAGTTTCACCTCATAGAAATAGGAGAAAGCTAATGGGCAGACCGTTTATTGAGTTCATCCAATCTCAACAGTTGCCATGGCTTGAATATGACTATGTAAGTGCGATCCGACCAGGTGTGCAAGTGCGCGAGTTAAGCATTGATAGCCAAACTGGTGGCTGTTCCATCCTGATTAAGTATCCTGAAAATTATCGCCACGCCAACAGCCGAACTCTAGATGCCGATGAAGAATTTTTCGTTCTTAGCGGCGAACTATTAATTGATGGTGAAAAATATGGTCGCTATAACTACGGCCACTTTCCCAAAGGAATGTTGACTAAAGAGATTTCTAGCAGTGGGGCAGTGGTCTTAACTTTCTTCGATAAGCAGCCAATTGCAACTGCTGCAACAAAAGATAGCGACGAGCTACAGACCGAACGAGTCATTAAGCGAATTGATGCGCTAGCTGGTGAATGGGGCGGAAATTTCAATCCTGATTTTCCACCAGGTGCTGGACGCAAATGGATGCGCCGTGACCCAGTTACAAATGATGAAACATGGGTACTTGGCACAATGCCACTTCGTTATGGAATGCGCTCTGAAAAACATCCGGTTGTGGAAGAAGCCTACCTTTTATCTGGCGAGCTAGTTGGCCATTTAGGCGTAATGACGCCCGGAGCCTATTTTTGGCGCCCGCCAGAGGAACCTCATGGCCCATTCGGTTCAATGACCGGCAACCTCTATTTATTTAGAACTGTGGGTGGTCCACTCAGCACAATTTACGAACCAGATTCTCGCGAATTTAATTGGAAACCTAAGCATGATCCGATCTTGCCGCCAGAACTTGCAGCGCTACCAACCTTTGATGGTTGCGTTTGTCAGGCTTACTAAAGTTTAAGATTAATAAGAGAGACGAGGAAAAAATGCGCGATATCGAAGATATGCTCACATTAGATGAGCGAGCAAGTGCTGATTTTATTCTTTCGCTAAGAAAGCAGTGGTCAGCAACGGTCTATCCGGCCTTTATCAATGAATTTAACGACTCTGGTGAAGTTATCTCATCGCCACAAGAGGGCGAAATCAAGATGAAGAAGATGTCGCTCTATCCGTGGTTTAGCCACTTGGAACGAATTGGCCAGAAGATGATGTGGCGCTTAGGTAGCGATGTAGTTTTCCGTTGCAGCGATGAGTTACTTGCGCAATTAAATGCAGCACCTGCCGTTGGTAAGGGATCTCTTAAATTGGATCCACAGCTAGATCTGCCAAAGTGGTACACCGATATCGATATTCATATGCAACCTGGCAGTTTTTATTCAAATGATCTATCAGGTTATGTATATCAATTTGGTGCTCGCATCGTGATGTTGCGCGATAACGATGGTTATAAGTTCCATAAGTTATTCGCCAACACCGCTTTGCCTGACTTGCCGGAAAATGCCCGCGTAGTCGATATCGCATGTGGTTTCGGTAAAAGCACTAGACCACTGGTTTCTCGCTATCCCAGCGCTGAAGTTATCGGCGTTGATTTAGCAGCACCTGGTTTGAAGTTAGCTCACGCCGAAGCTGAAGCTGAAGGCCTAGCAATTCACTATCGCCAGGAAGATGGTCGCAAAGTAGGCCTGCCAGATGCTTCGGTTGATCTTGTTACCGGCACCATGTGTCTGCACGAAATGCCACAGCCGGCGATCATTGAAGCCATCGGCGAAGCAGCGAGATTATTAAAGCCTGGCGGAGTAATTCGATTCCTCGAGTTCCAACCAACGGGAGATCCTGCTCGCGATGCAACTGTTTACGAGCATGCCGAGCGCAATAACGAACCTTTCTTCCGCGCTCTCTTTGCCACAGATCTAATTAAAGAGTGCGAAAAGTTTGGTCTCAAAGATGCCAAGTGGGTTGCCTTTGATGAGCGCAGCGAAGGTCTGCGCCCTGAAGGTTGGCCAGAGCGTTCAGACTGGCACTTCCCATGGTGCGTACTACAAGCAACGAAGGTGGCGTAATGTCTAAAGAATTCGATTTCTTCGGTGATCCGCAAGTATCAAAGTTATTTGATTTAGTACTAGAACTCGGCATGGATCTGCATGTTGCTAATACTCGAATCAGATCGCTCGAGATGCAGCTGGTACGAAATGGCGATCTTAAAGCTGGCGATATCGATGCCTTCCGCCCGACGGATAGCGAAAAAGCTGTTTTAGATAAGACTCGTGATGAGTTTATGGATCGCTTGATGCGCATCATTACTGAAGTCGGACCATCTGAACATCCACTTCGCGAACAATGGGATGCCGCCATTGCTAAGCGCAGTGCCAACGATAAAAAGTAAAAGCAGCTATGAGTAACAGCAATGCGCAGTTGATTTATGCCGCAGCTGTTATCACCATGAATGATGCCGGCGATATCTTCACACCTGGCTTCATCCGCGTTAAAGGGGCATTAATCACTGAAGTTGGCGCAGGTCACCCAGCTGCAACTGATGGTGAAGCCGTTCATGATTTCGCTGATGACATCTTGCTGCCATCTTTTGTAAATACCCATCACCATTTAGCTAGCTCGCTGATTCAAGGCGCTGAACCAAAACATAAAATGGCTGTCGGCACCGTGCGCGATGGCGCTTGGCTAAAGATGTCAGTTGGGCTAGATCGCGAAGAGTGTGAAGCAGGATCTTCACTTGGCTATTTACAGTTATTAGAGAGCGGAATAACCACCACTACAGATTCACAATCAACTTGGAAAGGGCTATCTAAACTAGATGGCTCGATAACTGCGGCAGTTAAATCAGGTCTACGTGTAATTTTCTGCGCCGCCTTTGTAAATAAGACCGAATTAGTGCCTGCTGATTATCAATTAACCGTCTCTGAGTCCGTGGGCGAGCTCGCTCGATTACGTAGCACTTATCAAAATGAGCGCGTCACTATTGAACCCGAACCGCTCTCATTGCCACGGGTAACAGATGAGTTAGTTCTTGCGCTGCATAAAGAGCGCAACCAATTAATGGCAATGCATCTGACATATTCTGAAGAATTCGATCAGTGGGCTCGTAAAGAGTATGGCTATCCAGCCGTGGTTCATTTAGAGAAACTTGGCGTGCTCGATGAAAAATCTTTACTTGCCCACCCTGTTCATTTTGATGATGAAGAAGTTTCGTTATTAAAGAAAAGTGGGGCATCGGCCGCCTATTGCGCTGTTAGCAATATGCATATGGGGCTAGCAATCCCAGATCTACGCCGCTATAGCGATCAAGGGATTCCAGTTGGCTTAGGTCTAGATCACCCAAATGGTTCACATGATTTCTTCGAAACTATGAAAACTACGGTATTAACGCAGCGCAGCCTTAACCGTGATCAAGAATCCTTCACACCTCTACGCGCGCTAGAAATGGCAACTCGTGACGGAGCTAAAGCACTCAAGCTATTTGACCAAATTGGCTCATTAGAAGTTGGCAAGAAAGCTGACCTACTTGTAATCGATGGCAACGCACCCGAACTGCAGCCACCAGCTGGCTTGATCTCACAAGTTGTAATGGCCGCTAAAGCTAAATGCGTTAAGCATGTAGCCATGGATGGCAAGTGGCACTTATTCAATTACAAACATCAAGGTATGAATCCGCAGGAAATATTCGCAAGTGCGCGAGATATTCAAAAGCGGTTACTTGAATCTGCTGGAATTTATAACGGAGTAAGGGGAGCAAGATGAGCGCATACATCCATAAGCCAGAAATCGCACAACAAGTGGTTTTGGCGGGAATTAATTATGCAAAAGAACTCGGCCTCGAGATGACTGTGGCTATTGCAGATGCCAGCGGCAATTTAGTTTCATTCGCACGCACCGAACATGCATCGATGGCTGCCATCGAGTCAGTTGCCGCAAAAGCTCGCACCGCAATCTGGTTTGGTCGCCCAACTGCTCAAACCGTTGAAGCTGCCGAAAAGCGTCCTGTTGTTTACTCGAGCATCATGGGAACCAGCGCAAATAAATTAGTGCTATCAATGGGTGGCGAATTGCTCTACTTCAATGGTGAAATTGTCGGCGCAGTTGGATCAGCTGGCGCATCAGGCGCTGAGGATGTTCAGGTATCAACAAAATGCGTAGAAATCTGGAACACGCTACATAGTTAAACTTTATGCTTGCCGAATAGCTTCAATTTCTTAAGTGCCTTGTTCGTAATTTTAGCCCCGATTACTCCACGTTTTGGTTCTGTCAGGTACTTCAGAATCATTGCGCTCTCAACTGCATCGCCAACTTCCTCAGGTGCCCATTCGAGCTCTTTTGCTAAATCCAATATGGGAACTTGCGAGCCCTCTTTAACCGTGCGGTCATACAAGAAGGCAATTTCAAGGATTAAGTCGTCATTATCTAAATCGGGGTAGAGCATCTTGGCGCGCTCAATCGAGAAGTCGAAGAACTCAATATTCATGACTTTAAGATAGAGACGACCACCGACATCTTGCACTGGACTTAGGCCACGTCGGGCTACCCACCAAAGAGTTACAAAAGCCCCCCAAAGCCTTATGGCAAGGGGGGGGCTTTGTCTTTAATTGTTTAGTTGCGCCAACGTAATTCAGGGAACTGATTTGTTCCCTTGCAGGTTAGATCTCCACTGACAATGCCCTTTGTGGAGCAGCGCTTGCCGAGATAAGCCAGAGACCCTTCTGGGAAATTGGGAAGTGGCTCAGTCAACTTAATGGTTAAGAACTTTGTTTTGGTTGTGCCATTTTCAACGATTGCCTTTGTTGCGTTATATGCAAAGTTGAAATCATTATCATTCACTACAACGATGTGATTCGCATCCAGTACCGCAACTCCTTCGATCTTCATCGGCATTGAAGTGATAGAAGTGCTGTTGAAGATAACTTTCTTTTGGCTTAATTCAATTAGCGCTTCAACTTCGGTATTTGTTCCAGCACCGGTATAGCTCTCTAGTGATGGAGTCGTAGCTGCTAGATCCCACTTGGTATTTAGGATATTTGCAGATTCAACAATCTTGAAAGTCGACAATAAGAAAGAATTATCTGTTCGCTCCTGCATTAACAGAGTTGAATCATCTAAGGCAACCATTGCTGAAAGCTTAAGATCAGAATTCTTCTTTGCAGTTGAATCTACTTGCACAACAGGCTGGAACCCGAAGACGAATTCACCTGTAAAGCTTTTCGTGCCGATATCAAATCGCAGAACACGAGTAGCCAAGCTGGCATCTCCAACTGCTTTAGATGGATTTAGTAGCGGACTCTGTAGGCCAATAAATAGTGTGCGGCCATCTGGAGTCATAGCAAGTGCTTCAAAGCCACGGTTTGCTTTGCGCTTTAAGTAAATTTCTGGAATGGATTTAACTGCCTTGTAGTTCTTTGGATTTCCGGCCCAGTTAATAGGTAAGAATCGACTCTTAACAACGCCTGATGCTGAAAGTTGGGTCAAGCTTGGTGCATATTCGTCCACGATCCAAAAATCACCGCTTTTTGTCTTCACGATTCCTTCTGAATCTTGTCCAGCTAAGTTATAGAGCGAAGAACTGGTAATTCCTAGAACATCGGTTGGAACAGCGTCGTAACCCTTAACATTTGGTAGCCCGGTGACGCCAGCGCCATCTTTAGTGCGAATTGCCATCGAATCTAGAACTTCAACTGTTTCACCAGTTACTTTAACTTTAAGAATCATCGGTGAGAATGTTGGCACAACGAATCCGGTACCGGCGCTCTTATCTGGTTGAACGGTGTCGTTATTTGGCCCGCGGTCAGTAATGACATAGAAAATTGATGGATCATCACCAGGAACGTGATACAAATCTGAACCTATGCCGCCAAGCAATACACCGGCATCATCGCTCACGGAACCCGCGATAGCTGCATTTGATGCGCTCTTTAATGAGATATCTGGAAATACTGCAGTGGAGATCAATGTTGAACTAACTTCTGCAGATGAAACTTGTGGAGCTAGGAGCCCCATAATTGCCAAGCTAACAATTGCTAATTTTTTCATCAAATTCTCCCCTTAAGTTGTTAGACGAAGAATTCAGGCGTGAAGTGAACCTAAGGGCAGTTTCTGGTGAAGTTCATATTAAGGCAGAGTTAACCTTGTAATTGCATTCATCGCTTAGCGTTCGGCTAACCGCGCCTTAGCCATAGCTTGTAGCAACTTGGTATCAACTGCCCAATCATTGGGCACAGCAAATGTTTTCTTAATTACTCGATATTCACCTAGCTTGGGCCGGAATTGATCGAGCACCTCAGTACTCCAAGGCGCAATAGAAATATGGTTCTTTGAAACTGAGGCGCCGAAAACATAAAAGGTATCTATGCGCAGCATTGGCTGATTCCATGCGATTGCCAGTTCAAGCTCTGGATATTTATCGGTAATCGCCTTCATGATTGCCCGCACAGTCTTGGCTTGTACTGGATCAATACTTTTATAGAACTGCGCTGGGGTTTCAAATCTACGTGCCGATACTGACCCACGCGAATACATCACAAGCGCATTAGCGTGAGCTTGCGAAAAGCCATAGTTCTCGCGCAAGTGCGCAATTTGTTCTGGATATTTCTTGCCCTCAAGTTTGGACATGACCTTAAACCAATACGACATCTGCTCGCCATACTTCTTTTCAATAGCGGGGAAGTACGCCTCGCGACTTGGGTCTTTTGCTGCCATCGAAAATCTCCTACGGAATTAAAGTATTTGCGAAAATTTGCCACGCTAGCGCTGATTTAGCAACTAGCGAAAGCGTGATGTATGTGCGCTCGCCCCGTAGGTAATCGCTCCACTTTCCTACCTTCTTATATTGCAACCACTGCACAAGTGCGAATGAATTAAAGAATAAGAAAATAGTCAACACGATTCCGTAAACAAAAGCTGGTGCCGCAGAATCACTTGGTCCACCAATTGAAAATACATAGAACAAAAGCGCTACCCAAGGCACGATGCCGGCGATGCAACCGAAAATAAATGGCAGCCAACCGCCATTGCCTGGTGTCTCATACTTCTCTTGCAACCAACCAAAGAGAATCATCGCGGCATTTACGCCGAAAATCGAGATCAAAGCAGTGATATCTGAAACGCCTGTTACTTGAGCGATCAATACGATCATCACTGATGAGCTAACTGAATACTCAACCCATCGGAAGTAATTGCGTTGCTGCGCCAGCCCTGCGTTATAGCGCCCAAAGAATTGTGGGCTGGCCACGATGAAGTGAGCCAGAGCTGAAAGCCCTAAGAAAATCGCAACTGTTAAGCCAACCGGAGTACTGAACAATTCGACCGGAGCCGAGAAAGTTGTTCCTGGAGGACCCGACATATAGGTGGCATTAATGGGCAGCGAGAAATCACTGCTTAGCGCCAAGACGGCCACCATCTGCACTAAGTGCAAAATGCCAGCTAATACATTTACCTTGCGCAGTCGGTCAGTCGTAATTGGTTTGCTCATGGATTTAGGGTATCAACGAGCGCATCTTTAGAGGTGCGACTAGCATTATTTAATGCGCCGAATTATCTTCATTCAATTCGATCACCTAAATCGCAACTTTGGCGCGCTCAAAGATGCCGATCCTGCGCAAGATTTAATCCTCTTTGTTGAATCG
>JNSL01000136.1_pt1 | contig 13387 bp, 15 predicted proteins | sample 210691 | NCBI WGS metagenome assembly JNSL01 (sample SAMN02808685, study PRJNA238866) | freshwater metagenome | biome: fresh water; feature: freshwater reservoir; material: water; isolation source: water column of the freshwater reservoir Embalse de Amadorio in Spain | place: Spain: Valencia ...
GGCGAAGATCCTGCCCGTCGTGAACTTCAGCCACTGATGATCATCAACGTAGAGACGAGATAACCATGACAACTACACATACATCGACGAACACATGGCCGCTGGAACGTGTTCTCTTCGCAATGGCTGGAACTATGGCGCTTGTGAGTGCAGGCCTTGCGGCATTCGTGAGTCCATGGTTCCTGCTACTCACGGCATTCGTCGGTATCAATCAATGGCTGTATGTGGCATTCGGCGCATGCCCTGCGTCGATTGTGCTGAAGAAGTTCGGTGTCACGCCGCAGTGCGGCTGGCGCTGACCGTTAACTCGTGGGACCGCCCTCGACTGCAGCCTTGATGCGGTCGAGGGTGGTTTTCATGCCGTTGCGATTGGTTTTGCCTCGGGTCCAGCCCAACAACGTCCAATAGATCTTCATGGGCAGTTTTGGTGCGAGTTCGAAGAATTCCGTGGCGTCGGTACCGCCGTTTACACCCGGCGCGAGTCGGTAGCCCCAATTGATTGCCGCTTTGCCAGGCTCACCAACACCAAAGGCGAATTCCTTACCGGGTTCGCATGCAGTCACGTAACACTTGGTCCAATACGTCGGTCCTTTTTGGTTTCGCTTCACATGACCGCGAAAGCGCGCACCGACTGCTGGACCTGTTGCGCCGTCAAGCCACTCGGCTTCAAAGGTCTCGGGGCTGTAGCGACCAATCTGCGTGACATCGCTAATGAGTTCCCAGACCTGATGCGGTGTGGCATTGATGTGCACGGTGACTTCATCCCCAAGTTTCATAGCGACAGCGTAGGGCGCGCTCTCCGAGAATGTCCGCTCTGTCGAGAGTTAGAGATGCCCGGCATGAGTCACGAAATCGACCAAGTGGTGCAGTTGAAGGGTGAGCCCAAGCACTGCAGTAATCACCACAGAGCAACCGAAAAGAGTGACCCTCACTGGTGTAACGGGGAGGGGTACGACCAACGCCTCGACTCGGGTAACGACATTGCCACCACCAATCGAAAGTGAATGCGCCCGCATCTCGCTTGATGGAAGAAGCGCAACGCGAGCAATTGTCGTTGCAACGAGGTCCCGGGAACCAACGCGCTCAGCAGCTACTTCATCGGCCCATCGTTCGGTCAAATATTTCACCTTGCGGGCGAACGGACGAAGAAAAGGGAGTGCTGTGGCGCAGGTCTCAACCAGATGAATGTAGAGGTGATGTCGATGACGGAGATGTGCGTTTTCATGGGCGAGGACCACGCTCCGCTCATGACGATCCAGCGCGGAAAGCAATGAGTTGCTGATTACGACGCCGCCTCGGGGACCTGGCACTGCGAAGGCGACTGGCTGACTCGACAGAACAACCTCGACCCCGTCAACATCACCAAACACTTTGCGATCTTGAAAGACGCGATGGACATAACGGCCCATTCGCGCTGCGATCAGCCCAAGAACGAGGGCGGCGGCTATTCCAAGAAACGGCGGTGCCCCATGGTCGCCGCCGTAGAGCGCCCGACACCAGCCAAGTGCGTCGGAAACAAACGGGACCTCTGAGATCCCTGCGCCACCCAGTTGCATGAACATCAAGAGGGTTGTGCACGTTGCCAGGACTACCGAGACCGTAAGTGTCACCACGCCAACACTCGGGGCGAGGAACCGGGGTAAGAACCACGCACTCCCAAGACAAATGATGACGAGGAGAAACGGTACGAGGAAGTGGGCATTCATCACTCACGCTCCTCGAGCATTCTGCGCAATTCGCGCTGCTGGACACTGTCGAGCCCATCGAGGAAGTGCGACATCGTGGCAACTCTGTCACTACTTGCGTCAAGGACCTTTCGCATTCGATCTGCGGAGAGGTCTGCCTCGCTCATCACGGCCGAATAGGCAAAGGCCCGGCCAGTTTTCGAGCGATTGGCAAGACCCTTTCCCCACAATCGACCAAGAACCGTCATGACGGTCGTATACGCAAGATCCGTATCGAGTCGATGAAGAACCTCCGATGGTGTGAGCGGATCGTCACTCTTCCAAAGAACTTCAAGTACTTCTGACTCAAGCGATCCAAGCGGTCGTCGACTCACCACGGGTCTCACCTCCTCACGAACGGGCGCAACGAATCGAAATTCAACTCGGAAGTTTCGACAGCAATGAATTCATTGTGCTGATTTCAGCCTGCTGTGAGGTAACAATCGTCTGAGCAAGTGCCTTCACGTCAGGGTTCTTACCATCTTTCAGTTCGTCTTCCGACATTCGAACCGCGCCCTCATGATGCTGAATCATGAGTTCCATCCAGAGTCGATCGAATGCCGTTCCTGATGATGACTCGAGTTTCTTCATGTCGGCTTCGGTCATCATTCCGTCCATCATCATTCCGCCCATATCGGTCATGTCGTGACCACTTCCGGACATGGAATCAGTGGAGGGAACTTTCTGACCCCAACTTTGCAGCCAACCGGACATCGTTTGAATCTCCGGATTTTGAGACGCCTTGATTTGTTTCGCTAACGCAAGCACATCGGCATTCGTACTCTTTTCCAACGCAAGGTCGGCCATCTCCACAGCCTGCGCATGGTGAGGAATCATCCCTTGTGCAAAGCCAACATCAGTGGCGTTGAAGTTTGCTGATTCTGGAATCGTCTGCTTCGAAGTGTCAGACATCGAAGAGTGGCTCTCACCTGAAGAGCATGCAGCAACAAGTGCTGCGGCAGCGAGCGTGGCGGTTACCAACGAGAAAACACGGCGGTAGTTCATTTTGCACCTCAGTTACTTGTGGAATGGGAACGGGGGAAGATCAATCATCGACGAGATAAATAGCGAGAACACTTACGAAAGAGGATTAGCAATGACAAGGAGAGAGGTAATCAGAAGGACAACAACGAAGAGCAACGACTCGATCGCAATCGTCCTGCGAAAACGTTGCTCAGAGGATTCGTCACCCGACGCAAGCGCAGGAAGAAGAACCCTCTGATTATGAAGACCAATGCTTCCGATGACGATGACCACAACAACCTTCGCGAGTAACAGCCGACCGAACTCCGACTCCCACAAGGCCGATGGCTGCTCAAGAATCGCCCAGGCCAGGATCGTCCCCGACAACGCAACTGCAACCAGTGACCACGTTGCTAGGACTGAGAATCGAGTCGCTAAGAGTCCAGCGTTCAGCGGTTCGTTCCGCCGATGACGCCGCCACAATGTTGCTGCCAGTAACCATGCTCCCGCAGCCCAGATGGCTGCTGACGTCAGATGCACTGCGTCGCTGACTCCCATGAGGGCGCGAGGTTCGATGCTTGCAGTGTGGCCAATAAAGGATTCGGAAAGAATGAGAAGGGCTGCTCCAAGCAGAGCAAGGGGCCCCGACTCAACGCGAACTCGAGTCAGTGTCGTTGAAGGTGGTTGGCGATCAAGCATCACCGAACCGCTTGGGTCCGGCTCGGTGATCCATTCAAGGTCGGTGACACTTGCCTCTTCACGCTCATCTTCGGGTACAACATCGATTGCTACGAACCGGAGTACAAGCACAGCACCAACGACGCGACAAAGCGTGCCGAGTGCGAATCCCGTTGATCCGACCTCGCCCCAGACCGCTGGGCGAACAAGGTCTCCGATGCCATCGCCATTCCAGAGCGCCAGCTGCGCAAACCACTCGACGACCGAACCAAGGACGATGAGAACCGCAGCCCGCCTAATGAAGAAAACAATTCGCCGGCTCTCTGAACGAGTCCCTCTGTGGACCCAGAGCAGATAGGCCAAGGCTCCGACGGCAAGGAGAACGGCTCCGTAGACAAGCCAGCGAGCGACTACTCCTACGGTTTCAGCAGATCCTGAATCATTGACCGTGAGTGTTGTTACCGGAGACGGCGAGCTTTGTGCCAAACCGTCACCGTTGCCGTCACTGACGGCATTCGAAGTTGGAGCCGTTGTCGTCGGAGTGCCCGAAGCTTCTGGTGCCGGCACTGCAGCGGCGGCAGCCGGAGTGACCGTGAAGACAATTGAGCCGGACATCTTGTGCCCGTCAGCGCCACGAAGCGCCCAAAGGACTTTGGTCCGACCAGCGTTGATCGGGTCCGTCGGAGTGACCAAAATTTTGTTGTCACCATCATTTGCAACAGAACGAATCGGAATGGACTCCCCAGCCGAGTTCTCAATGCGAAAGTCCTCGGTGATTGGATCGGCCTCACCAGAGAACTCGAAAACCACCTCGAGGATGGGGCCAGGCACCGTCGACACGTTCGCCGGTGTGCTCCCGAGGAAATCAACGTGAGCGGAGGCGGGACTGGCCCATAGACCCAGCGTTATCAGAGTCGTCGCCGCACCAATGAGGACCAAGAACCAACGCGATAGCGACTTGGTGGGAACCACCGTCGGCGTAGACATACGACAGAGCGTAGTAGCCGGTAGTTGAAAAGCCCGTTCAGGTACCTCGCGCCATGTTTCGGCCAAGAACCCATTGTTGGTGACGCTCAGGTGACGCCATGGTGAGCACCGTGTGATTTCGTGGCGAACACACTCCGTTCGCTCTATTCACGACGATCCTGCCTCTGTACCGTCGCGCTCGTGACCAGAAGGTCGGTCATCAGACCGAACCCGGCCGCAGTCTCTCCGTCGATGTGTTCATCGCATCAGACGGTGGAGAGAAACACCTTCGGCCGCTGCTGGACCAACCCGACGTTCCGGCGTTGGTCCTATCCAATTGGTGCATCTGCCATCGTTCTTGCACTTGGAGTTGCGGGGGTGAGACTTCGCGAGCTTCTCAGTTCCGCATTCGCCCAACTCGGCTCACTCACCCTTCCGGCGCTTGCTCTCGTTGCTGCGTGTTGGTTCACAATGCTCGTCTCCCGAGGAATCGTCTACCGACTCACACATCCACACCTTCGATTCCATCACGGGATCGTCCTCGATCAAGTCAACCTTGCTGCGGCCAATGGACTCCCGGGCGGATCGGTCGTTGGAATCGCAGCTCGAATGAAGATCTGTCGACACCTTGGCCATGGATCCGAACAAGCCGCCCTCACCGTGTTCGCCAGCGGACAAGCCTTCGCAATTGGTCGTTGGGTTTGTCTCCTCGTCATCATTGGCACCTCAATGATTCTGCGCGGGACCAACACCATCGACCTGTTGCAACTAGGGAGTGCGCTGATTGCGCTCCTGATTTCCTGCATCATCTGGATAGTTCTCAGCAGCGACTCTCGGGCAAGTCAAGCCCTCCTGCATTTCATCGAAAACGCCATTACCCGAACGAGTCGGACACAAGGGGCGTTTCGTAGAGCAAGGTTCCGAGCCTCCGTGCATCGCTTTCGTTCGGGAGCCAGCGAACTTGTTCGCGATCGCGCACCAAAACTCATCAGCGCAGGCGCACTTTCCGCCTTATTTGGCGCACTCATACTCGTCGTTGTCATCGATGATCTTTCGCCGTCTGCAATTTCCGTTCTTGATGTTCTTCGTGCCTATCTGATTGCCAGAGTTGCGACGTCATTTATCCCGACCCCTGGCGGAGTCGGTGTTCTCGACGGCGCGATCACTGCTGGGCTCATGAGCGCCGGAGTCGAACCATCCGTCGCAATCTCGGCAGTCATCGTCTATCGCGCAGTTACCTTCGCACTCCCGATTGCCACAGGCTCGCTGATCTATCTCGTTTGGCGCCGCAAATCGAACCATCACAACGAGGTCGAGCCAGACGATGATGGGGCGACCGATTCACTTCTTCATGCCGCATAGCCCACCACGACGAAATTCGTGAGAGCAGTCGCTCAGGTACCTCGCGCCATGTTGGCGAACTTTGTGTAGTGATCGAGGAAGGCAAGGCGGACCATGCCCGTGGGGCCGTTTCGGTGCTTGCTAATGAGGATCTCGGCGGTACCGCGGTCGGGTGAATCGAGGTTGTAGACGTCGTCTCGATAAATGAACATGACGACGTCGGCGTCCTGTTCGATAGCGCCCGATTCACGAAGGTCGGCGAGCATCGGACGCTTGTCGGCCCGCATTTCGAGTTGTCGTGAAAGCTGCGACAGCGCCACAACTGGGCATTCGAGTTCACGAGCGAGGATCTTGAGACCTCGGGAGATTTCCGAAATTTCCACCTGGCGGTTTTCTGCGTTGGAACGACCGCTCATGAGCTGCAAGTAGTCGACCACGATGAGGCCGAGATCGCCGAGGCGACTGCGCAAGCGCCGCGCCTTCGAACGAATTTCCATGATGGTGACGTTGGGGTTGTCGTCGATCCAGATAGGCGCGTCGGCGAGGCGGCCGGTGGCGTGTGCGATCTTGCCCCAGTCAGATTCGGTGAGTTGACCGGTGCGCACTTTGCGCGAGTCGACACGAGCTTCGGCACACAGAAGACGTTGTGTGAGTTCGAGCTGGCCCATTTCGAGCGAGAACAACAACACAGGACGATGCGATTCGATCGCAGCGTTACAGGCCATGCCGAGTGCGAGCGCGGTCTTACCCATTGAAGGACGCGCGCCAAGCACGTAGAGCGCGTTGGGCTGCAGACCCGACAGCAGTTCGTCGAGGTCAAGAAAGCCCGTGGGCATACCGGTAATGGATTCGCCACGACTAACAACGTCTTCGAGATGGTCGAGGTTGGTACCGAGAAGATCGGACAACGGTGCAAGCGTGTCGGTGGCGCGACGCTGCGCAACTTCGAACACCATGGTTTCGGCCTGGTCGACTGTCTTGGTGACATCTTCGGGAAGGCCATAGGACATCTCGGCGATTTCGCCGGCCACACCAATAAGGCGGCGCAACAACGCGTGCTCTTCGATGATGCGTGCGTAGCGCGAGGCACTCGACACCGCTGGCGTTGCTGCCTGCAACGTGACGAGGGTTGCAGGGCCACCGATGGCGTCGAGCAAACCGGCCCGACTGAGTTCTTCGGCCACCGTTACCGGGTCAGCCGGTTCACCTGCAGCAGACAACGAGGTGATGGCATCGAAAATGTGCGCATGCGCCGGCTTATAGAAGTTGTCGGCCGACAGCGTCTCGGACGCGATCGATACTGCTTCTTTCGAAAGCAGCATGGCGCCGAGCAGCGACTCTTCAGCCTGGAGGTTGTGGGGAGGGACCCGACCGGCCCCAGCAGGGCGGTTGGCGGATCGGGGTTCGTCGTACTCACTCATGAGGGGTCAAGCCTCCCCCGCTTTGGCTGGGGATCGCTAGAGGGACAACCCCGGTTTTTTCCGGGGACGACCCTGTGGACGGAGTGTGGACAACCTTCGCCATCTGTGGAGGAACGGACCCTCGGAATCCCTTATGCACCATGGGATCAGTCTAGAAATCCGCTGTGACAGCACTACAGGTCTCACAGTGTGGACAACGAATCCTTGACTAGGTCATTGAGACCAACGCCACACGCTGGGAAAACGCATAGAGGAGCCGGCGAACCGGCCCCTCTATGTCAATACTCGTTGGTGTCTGCGGCTCAGGCCGGCGAAACCTCAACGGTGATCTGGAACTGCACCTCGGGGTGCAGACGTGCTGACACCGAGTGGGTGCCAACGGTCTTGATCGCTTCGTCGATGTGAATCGAATGACGATCGAGTTCAATGCCGGTCTGTGCGGCAACGGCCTCGACCACATCGGTCACCGAAACGGAGCCGAAGAGGTCGCCTTCGGCCTTGGCTCGGGCGCTCACGGCAATAACCGCGGGCACAAGCTTGGCGGCGATGTCAGAAGCTGCCGAACGATCGGCGGCGTCACGCTGATCACGTGAGCGGCGCATCGCTACGGCCTGGGCTTCTCCACCACGGGTCGCCAGAACTGCGAAACCCTTGGGGAGCAGGTAGTTGCGACCGAAACCATCGGCCACCTCAACCACATCGCCCTTCTTGCCAACACCATTGACGTCGGAACGGAGGAGAAGCTTCATTCGGAAACCTCCACGTCTTCCATGACGACATCAATCTCGGTGCCTTCGGCGTCGATGAACGTTGCCTCGAGCTCCTCAATCACGGCGTCATCAGTGACGGTTTCGCGAATCTCGGCGTTCTCGAGCTTGAGCCCGCGATCGCCACGATCGCCACGGTCACCGCGTTCGCCACGGTCACGACCGCCGCCACGCTGGGTGGTCACGCGGTTGGTGTACGGCAGAAGAGCCATTTCACGAGCGTTCTTAATTGCTCGAGCGATTTCCTTCTGCTGCTGTGAGTCGTTGCCGCTGACACGACGGGCACGAATCTTTGCTCGGTCGGACATAAACCGACGAAGCATGTTGATGTCCTTGTAATCAACGAACTCGACCTTTTCCTGCGTAAGCAGGCTGATCTTCTTTTTGCTGCGGCGAGCGTTGTCTTTGTTCTTGCCGCGCTTTGGGGCTGCCTTTGCCATTAGAACGGTTCCTCATCCATGTCGTAACCAGCGGGGGGATCATTAGGAGCGGGGCGACTTGCGCTACCGCTACCGGAATTGGCGCCACCGGAATTGGCGCCACCATCGAAGCCTTCACGGCGTTCGTTGCGCACAACCTGTGCGGTGGCGTAGCGGAGGCTCGGAGCAACCTCGTCGGCGACGATTTCAACCTTGGTGCGCTTGTCGCCGTCTTGGGTCTGCCACGAACTCTGCTGCAAGCGACCACTCACCACGACACGAGTGCCCTTGGTGATTGTCTCCGCAACGTTCTCCGCCATCTGTTGCCAGACGGTGACATCGAAGAACGAAACTTGCTCTTCCCACTCGTTGGTCTGGCGGTTCTGCCAGCGACGGTTCACAGCGAGCCCGAAGGCTGCGACTGCTTGACCGCTTGCGGTGAAACGAAGTTCTGGATCGCGGGTGCAGTTTCCTACAAGTACAACGTTGTTATCTGCTGCCATTGTCGTGACCTTCCACTCAACCGGCGGTAGCCGGGGTGGCGTCGCCGAGCAGGCCGCGGCGGGCGGCTTCGTTCTCGGGCAGACGCATGACCTTGTGGCGAACAACTTCGTCCGCGATGTGAAGAACGCGCTCGACCTCGTGAAGATCGCGACCCTCGGTCGAGATCTCAAGCACGACGTAGATGCCTTCCCACTTATGGTTGATTTCGTAAGCGAAACGCCGACGACCCCAACGATCGGTCTTCTTGACGTTGCCGCCACCAGCCTCAACAAGCTTGTTGACGTTGGCGAGCATCGCGTTGACTGCAGTGTCTTCGACGTCTCCGTCGAAAATGATCATGAGTTCATACGCTCGCATGAGCGCATCACCTCCCTCTGGATCCGGGCCGCAGGACGGGAACCGGAGCCCCGAAAGCTCAGGGCAGGGCTTCAATTGGAGATGGAACCCTATAGGAGGGGGCCCCAAACTCCCAAGAGCGGTTCGGCCCGTTCAGCAGGCCCCGGCCAGCGTGACGGTGGCACCAGGCCCGATTCCCCAGTCCTGGAGCCGACCTTGGGCCATTTCGATGGCCATTCGGTAGGGGCGTTTCGCTGAAAACTTCTGGCAATTCGCGACATTGGCCGGGCACGGATCCATATCGGCGGTACCAACGACTGCGCCCTCGCCATCGATCCAGGCGATCGAGAGGGGCAGCACTGTGTCCTTCATCCAGAACGTTCGATCGGTGTCGGCGTCGAACGAGAACACCATCGCCTCGCCACCAGCGATCATCGGATCAGTCATTTCCGAAAGACCCTGCTGACGTTCCAGTTCGCTATCAGCCACCCACACGCAATGCTCTTCAACGGTGCCATCGGCATGACGAATGCGCAGCGTGACTTTGGTGAACCCCTGCGCGCGCAGTGAGGCCTCGGCCGCCGCGGTCGACTGTTGCTCTGACTGTGTTGTTGACGACACTCCCGAACCGCAGCCGGCAAGAACCAGCAAACTCGCGAGCATCGCGACGACGGCAAACGCTCGTCGCGTCATACGTCAGACCGGTGAGATCGGCGTGCCGTACAAACCGAGTGTTTCCGCCGTACGAGCTTCAAGCGAATAGCTCTCAGCAGCGGAAGGGAACCGTCCGGTTCTCACATCATCGGCGTATGCGCCAAGAGCGCGAACGCCTTCGGCGCCGAGGTCGGCGTAACGACGAACGAACTTGGGAAGCACGCGGTCTTCAATGCCAAGCACGTCGTGAAGGACGAGGACCTGTCCGTCGCATCCGGCGCCTGCACCGATACCAACGGTGGGAATGTCGATCGATTCAGTAATCATGCGTCCGACCTCGTCGGGCACACCCTCGATCACAATCGCAAAACACCCAGCATGCGCAAGGGCTTTTGCGTCTTCAACGAGAGCAAGCGCCGCTTCGTGCTTGCGACCCTGGACTTTGAAACCGCCCATCGCGTTAACCGATTGCGGGGTAAGTCCAATATGACCCATCACCGGAATCTCGGCGTCGACGAGCGCTTCGACCATGGGAAGACGTTTACGTCCACCTTCAAGTTTCACGGCCTGCGCGCCGGCACGAATAAGTGAGGCAGCGTTTGTCACCGTGTCGGCAACCGACACGTGGTAACTCATCCAAGGCATGTCGGCGACGATCAGCGAGGCCGGCGTTGCACGAGCAACTGCAGCGGTGTGATGGGCCATGTCGGCAACGGTGACCTGCAAGGTGTCTTCGTAACCGAGAACGACCATCGCAACGGAATCACCAACGAGGATCATGTCGATGCCGGCAGCATCGGCCATCCGCGCGCCAGGCGCGTCGTACGCAGTGACCATCACCAACGGAACGTCACCGCGTCGAACCTTGCGGCCCTGCACCGATGGAACAGTGATTCGCGTGCTCATTGGAGCCTCCTGACCGTCCAGTGCCCCTCGGCTACCGGCGGATGTCCTCGACGCTATCGGGCCGTCGCACTCACCACAAAGATGGCGCGAAATTGTTCGTCTAGGGCGTGATCGTCGTAGTGGTTGTCGACGTCGTGGACGTCGTCGAGGTAGACGGTGAAGGTCGGGTGGACGACGTAGTGGTCGACGGCTTCACAGTTGATGACGTCGAAGAACTCGAGGTGCTCGAGGAACTTGTCGAACTGGTTGATGAGGTCGATCCCAGGTTCGTACCGTCATCGGTGGGATAGGGGAACGGACACGACGAGGTCCCCTTCGTGGCCACGGTCATGTACTTCTTCCAAATCGTGGCGGGAAACGAACCACCGGTTACCGAGATTCCGTGCACCGATTTCATGAACGTGCCGTCGGGATAACCAACCCACACTGCTGTTGTCAGCTTGCAGGTGAAACCCACAAACCAGGCATCACGGTTGTTTTCCGTCGTTCCCGTTTTGCCCGCAGCGGGCTGACCGATGCGGGCGCCCGTACCCGTGCCACCTTCAACAACCTGATTGAGGATGTAATTCACCTTGGCCACATCTTTGGCATCAAGTACCCGTTTGCGAATGACCTTGTTCTCATAAAGAACGTTGCCTTTTGCATCGGTGACTTTGGTGACAACTGTTGGCTTGATGTGCTCGCCGTTGTCGGCCAACGTCGAATAACCCGAAGCCATGTCCAAAACCGACACTTCACTCGTACCCAGTGTCAGCGCAGGTACCGCTTTAAGTGGGCTCGTGATTCCCATTTGCGTTGCAAGGTCAGCGACGTTCTTCGGTCCAACATCCAACATCAACTGGGCATAAGCCGTATTGGAAGATTGCATCGTTGCTGCGATGAGATCGAGTTGCCCAAGTCCGGCATCGGCATAATTGCCGACGCTCCAATCGCGTCCGCCGTCAGCCTTCGGAATCGAAATTCGCGACGGAGCGTTGTACGACTTCGACATTGGCATGTCTTGGTTCATTGCTTCGGCAAGTGTGAACGCCTTAAACGCCGAACCGGCTTGACGGCCGGCCCCGCCACCTTCAGCACCGACAGCGAGATTCACCTTTGAATACTTGCCCGATCCGCTGAAATCGAGTCCGCCAATCATCGCCCGCACGGCACCAATGTCATCTATCGACACCAACGCGGCGGCCGGGTCATTCGGTTGATTCAACGTCGAAGTAATTGCCAGCGCAGCAGCACCCTGATCTTCTAAATCAAGTGTCGTGTACACACGAAGTCCACCGCCATAGACCTGCGCGTCGGTGAACCCACCCTCGGTGATCAGCCAATGGCGCACGTAATCGACGAAGTACTCCGTTCCCCACTCGGTGCGGGCGACATTTCCGTAACTGTTCTTCGTGCTGCGAACCAGCACGTCGCTCCAGTCGTTCGCCTTCGCTGCGGTTGCTTCCTCTGTCGTAATTGCACCAGTCACAACCATTGCGTCAAGCACCGCAGCGCGACGATCGATTGCAGTTTGGCGACTGCGCTGGGCTTTCGGATCATTCTCTGGCAACTTCGCATCGGCAGTTTCAGGGGAGCGAATGAGTCCAGCGAGATACGCCGCTTCGGGCAACGTGATTTGATCGAGGTCCTTGCCGAAGTAGGTGCGAGTTGCTGCTTCGATTCCGTAGGCGCCACGGCCGAGATAAATCGTGTTGAGGTAGCGAGTGAGAATTTCCTGTTTCGGAAGTTCACGTTCAACCTTCACCGCGAGTGCCGCTTCTTTGATCTTTCGGGTAATCGTGCGTTCTTGCGTGAGATAAACGTTCTTCACGTACTGCTGCGTGATGGTTGAACCGCCCTGAGAAACTCCACCGGCTTGAAGGTTCGTCCATACCGCTCGCAGGATGCCGGCCGGATCAACACCGCCGTGTTCGAAGAATGTTCGATCCTCGGCAGCGAGCACCGCATCGACCACAACCTGAGGAATTTCGTTCCAATCCACCGAAATTCGGTTCACCCCGCCTGACAACTGGGCGATCGAATTGTCCGCGACACAGCCAGAGGACACCTCGGAAGAGCACATAAAGGTGGTCTGAAGAAGTGGCGGATCCTTGTCTGGCAGGGGAACCTGGGTGAATAAGTAGCCAGCGCCAGCGATTAACAGGATCCCGACCATGCCACCGGCGAAAAACGCTCGGCGCCAGCGCCAAAAGATGCTTCGGCGCACGCCGTCAGGCCCGACCTTGCGGGCAGCACGCGTCGAACGACGTCCGGAAGCGGCTGAGCCGCGGGTGGAGGGGGACATGGTGGAAGGCGATCAGGCCGAACGGGCCGGATTCAATAAGAAGGTACGGGCCAAATGGTTCCAATGGCACGCGGGGCAGACTTCAACGACATAACAGGCGAAATCTCCCTCTTTTGAGCGCTTTGTGAAGGCCTTCAGTTCCTTGGCCGTGGTGATGCAACGACCAAAAGCCGGCAATCGGGGCCCAAAGACATAGGACACCAAGACCAATGTGTGGTCCTTGCAGATCGGGCAGTCCTCACTGGTGGGCTGGCCCACTTCACGGGCGGCACGCACCAATTCAGGGTGGGCATCACAGACTTCGTGCTGGGCCAACCGGCCCTTTTTGTATTCCGAAATGAGGTGCTGACGCGCGAGTCGGTAATCGATCTCGCCGCCTTTGCCGCTCGGGGCACCGCGGAAGGGTCGTGAGGCGGAACCCATA
>JNSL01000137.1_pt1 | contig 13351 bp, 13 predicted proteins | sample 210691 | NCBI WGS metagenome assembly JNSL01 (sample SAMN02808685, study PRJNA238866) | freshwater metagenome | biome: fresh water; feature: freshwater reservoir; material: water; isolation source: water column of the freshwater reservoir Embalse de Amadorio in Spain | place: Spain: Valencia ...
TGATTTGCGTCCCACCCACCACGGGTGTGACTTCTACTCAACCGATCATAGAGAACCGCACCGAGTGAGGCACCAACCAGCGAGTGGTTCTAGCCTGAAACCGTGCCCAGCGACCTCCCCGATCTTTCGACCTCGTGCGACGTTTTAATCGTCGGCGCAGGGCCGGCAGGCACTGCTGCCGCGATCACCGCAGTCCGCCAGGGCCTCAACGTGACGATCATTGATAAGGCTGTGTTTCCGCGCGATAAGTGTTGCGGCGATGGCTTAACCACTCTCGCCCTTCGTGAATTGGAAAAACTGCGTTTCGACCCCTCGACCGTTCCTTCATGGACAGACATCGATGCCGCGTGGCTTCGCTCACCTTCTGGGCGAGAACTGCGTTTGCCTATGCCAAACAATGGAAAGTTTGCAGCGGTAACTCCCCGTGTCGAACTCGACAATGCATTAGTCATTCAGGCTCGATCAGAAGGTGTCACGATCATTGAAGACTGCACCTACGAATCAATGGCAGTCAATTCAGAATCTGTTTGCGTGTCAGTCAATCTCAAAAACATGCCACAACAAATCACTGCTTCGTGGGTCATCGCAGCCGACGGCATGTGGAGCCCGGTTCGCAAATCTCTCGGGTTATCTGAGTCTGGATACCTCGGTGAATGGCACGCCTTTCGCCAATACGCCAACAACGTCACCGGCGTTGCTAACGAGCGACTCATCGTGTGGTTTGAAAAAGACCTGCTTCCTGGTTACGCGTGGAGTTTTCCACTCCCCAATAATCGCGTCAACATCGGCTTTGGTGTTGTGCGTGATGGCAAACGCCGTATTCAAGATATGAAAGACGTGTGGACCCATCTGTTGCAGCGCCCACATGTCGTTGAAGCTCTCGGACCCGATTTTGTTATGGAAGATCGACATACTGCGTGGCCCATTCCTGCGCGTGTTGATGAAGCCGTTACTGGCAGTGGTCGAGTGCTCTTTGTCGGTGATGCCGCAATGGCTACCGACACCTTGACTGGCGAAGGAATTGGACAGGCCCTCCTGTCAGGCTCGCTCGCTGCTGAGGCAATCACTCAAGGTGGCTTACCTGTTGACGTCCGCAACACATATGCGCAAGCGGTCAAGCATCACCTCTTTGCCGATCATCGAATGTCGCTACGTTTGTCGAAAATCTTGGCTCATGGCCGCGGAGCTCGAGGAGCAATCGCGATCGTTTCCAAATCGGGCAACTGGGGCAAGCGCAATTTTGCCCGATGGATGTTTGAGGACGAACCGAGAGCCATTGCCTTCACGCCCAAGCGCTGGCACCGCAAGATGTTCCGCCTCAAGGCGCCATACCAATCGTGATCGTTTTGTGCGGGCGTACTACGGTCAAGGTATGCGCACACGTTTAACCGATCTACTCGATATCGAACACCCCATCATGCTTGCCGGAATGGGCGGCGTTTCGTATCACGAACTCGTGGCAGCGGTCAGTGAAGCCGGCGGTATCGGAACATTCGGTGCTGCTCCGATGGGACCCGGCCAGCTTGACGAAGAAATTGCTGCGGTACACAAACTCACGAACAAACCTTTCGGTGTCGACCTACTAGCCGCCATTCCTGGTCAACTGGAAAAAGATGTTGAAAGCATCATCAAAGGTGGAGCACGTATTTTTGTTGCGGGCCTCGGCGTGCCACGCGAAATCATTGACATACTTCACAAGAACAACATCCTTGTCGGATCGATGTGCGGAAAAGTTCGTCATGCTCAAGCCGCACTCGCCAGTGGTTGCGACTTTGTTGTGGCGCAAGGAACCGAAGGCGGCGGACACACCGGCACCGTTGCAACGATGGCGCTTGTCCCCCAAGTTGTCGATGCCGTTGGCGACAAGATTCCAGTCGTTGCCGCCGGCGGACTTTTTGATGGACGCGGATTAGCAGCATCGTTAGCACTTGGTGCCGATGGTGTTTGGATGGGCACGCGCTTCATCGCGACCCCCGAAGCAAACGCACCTCATGGTTACAAGTCGACACTCATTGAGTTGCCCGAAGACGGCACTGTGGTGTCACGGGCTTACACCGGCAAAACATGTCGTGTTGTTCGCACGGAATGGACTCAACATTTCGAAGAGCACCCCGAAGAGTTGAAGAAGTTCCCTGAGCAAGTGATGAAATCAGTTCAAGCTGGTGCTAACCACATGGGTGCACCAGTCGATACCGATGTTGATGTCAATCGCGAATTCATGCCGGCAGGTCAAGGTGTTGGAGCAATCAAAGGATTGATTCCCGCCGGTGATTTAGTTCGACAGATCATGGCCGAAGCTGAACGGGTCATTGACTCAATGAAGAAGTTCGCCAAATAAGCATCTCCACCTTCAGGGCTTCTCATTTCGGCACCCATTAAGTTATGCCATAATGACTGACACTACTTTTATCGAAACAAAGACGTGGAGTCAGTCATGAATATGCCCCGCTACGGCACGCCCAATGTTGCTTATGTGAGTACCTGGTTTTCAGATCCCATTGACAAACCAATGTGGGCCCTCAACCTGATGAAATATCGACCGATTGCCGACTATGTCGACGGTCGTGATCTGCACATCAGTGGAGCCGACGCCGATATGTTGTACAACCCAACTGGCCCGTTGGCCGAAGTTGGTGGACGAGTTATGTTGGCCACCGATGTACTGCATCAAATCTCAGGAGACGACATTACTTGGGACCGAGTTGCTGTCGCGTACTATCCCAAGCGCATGGCCATGATGGAAATGCAACAACTCCCTAGTTTCATTGATCTTCACGCTCATAAAGATGCAGCAATGGAATTCACCATTGTGATGGCCTCAATGCCGACCGAAAATTGTCCGCAACCTGCTGACTGGTCACAGTTGACCGCCAGTGATCTTTTGCTCGTTCAGGTAAGTAATGAAAACAACACACATGACCTGGCGACCTTGGTGGCAAGTCGTCGCATCGGCGAATACAAAGTTGAAGGGGTCATCGTGGGCGATGAACGATCATGGAGCCACGCCACTTGGGACATCATTTCGCGCGACGACGTCGACAATCTTGTAACGGCGAGCACGAGTCTTGCGAACCCCTCGCTATACGCCATGATTCTTGAACCGCTTCTAGACATGATGCCCTGATCGAAAGAGTTCACCATGAAATTCGCTCTCGCCTTTGCCAACACTGGCCCTTTCAGCAATCCCGACAAGGCCATTGCCATGGCACAAGCTGCCGAAGCGGCTGGCTTTGAATCATTGTGGACGGTCGAACATGTTGTTGTTCCCTCCAAGTACGACTCGCCGTATCCATATGACGCTTCTGGAAAAATGCCAGGCGGCGAAGAATCACCAATCCCCGATCCGTTGATTTGGTTGTCTTTCGTGGCGGCCGCAACACAGTCCATCAAATTGGCAACCGGAATTCTGATCTTGCCGCAACGCAACCCAGTGGTGCTGGCCAAAGAAATCTCAACTCTTGATCATCTGTCTAAGGGCCGAATGTTGCTTGGCATCGGTGTTGGTTGGCTCGAAGAAGAGTTTGACGCACTCGGAGTCCCGTTTGCCGATCGCGGTAAGCGCAACGACGACTATGTTGCCGCAATGCGCGCATTATGGACTCAGGAAAAGGCCACCCATCACGGCGACTTCTCTTATTTTGATGAATGCATCATGCGCCCACAACCAGCAAACGGAACCATCCCCATTCATATTGGTGGACATACCGACATCGCTGCACGCCGTGCTGGTCGTTTGGGAGATGGCTTCTTTCCAGGAAAAGGTTCACACGAGCAGTTGGCGCGTTCGTTTGACATCGTTCGCGATACCGCTCGGCAATGCGGACGCGATCCCGATGCGATTGAAATGACTGCTGGCGGCAACGGAGCAATTGGCCCAAACGCAATCAATGAAGTCAAGGGTCTTTCTGATATTGGTGTCGCCCGAGTTATCGTGCCGTCATTCTTGTTTTACCGCGACACCGCCGACTCATTGGCTCGTTACGGCGATGAGGTCATCAGCAAAATCAACTAACAAATAGTCACCAACACCCTTATCCGCCGTTCGTGACGAATAGGGTCGTACTGCCATGTGGAAAATGCTGAAGACCAATGCCGATATGCGCCGTGTCTTTTTGGCACAAGTGATTTCCTACCTCGGAGACTGGTTTAGTTTTGTCGCGATCATCGGACTGATCGATGACCTCACAGGCTCGCAGTTCTTGGTTTCTCTCGTCGTGGTTGCATTTTCGCTTCCCTCTTTTCTTGCCTCTCCGATAGCGGGATCAATGGCCGATCGATTTGATCGCCGTCGCATTTTGTTGTTTGTGTCAACAATGCAAGCAGTTGCTGCCCTCGGACTCCTGCTTGTTGAAAAGAACTCAATTTGGATCGCCTTTGTTGCCCAAAGTTCTGTTTCCGCTTTAGCTGCGGTCGTCGGTCCAGCCACCGAAGCGGCAATTCCCAATATTGCCCGAGATGAAAACGAACTTGCGCTTGCCAATTCACTTCTTGGTTCAACATGGGGTGTGATGTTGGCAGCCGGGGCAGCGATTGGAGGCGTCTTCGCTTCAGTATTTGGACGTGACGCTGCGTTCATCGCCAATGCAGTTTCCTTTGCCTTTTCAGCAGTTCTTTTCTCACGCATTAAAACGCCAATGCAACAAGTACGAAACTCAACTTCAATGCGCGGTCGTATCCGCCCCCTGTCTGATATGCGCGAAGCAATCACCCATTCGCGTCAAGATCCAGTCTTAATGGCGCTCATTTTCTCTAAAACGACCTTTGCAATCGGTGCTGGAGTCGTCAGCCAACTAGCGGTTCTGGCTTCCGACGTTTTTCGTGGTGGCGATACCGAACGCGGGTTACTCATCGGTATTCGTGGAATCGGAGTTGGCCTAGGACCGCTCATTGCGATGAGATACACACGTGGACAACTCGGCAGAGTGCTCACGATCTGTGGCTATGCAAGTTTGGCTTTCAGTGGCTTTTACATCGTTGGGGCCTGGATGCCCACCCTGTGGCTCACTGCAATTTTTGTCATGTTGGCGCACCTAGGTGGCGGCGCTCAATGGACTCTCAGCAGTTACGGTCTTCAACTTCGATCACCCGACCATATTCGAGGACGAATTCTGGCTGGAGACTTCGCTCTGGTGACATTGATGTTGTCGCTCACGAGCGCGCTGGCCGGAGTTGTGTCTGAATACTTTGGAGTGCGTCAAGCCATCTCTGGCTTTTCATGCGCCGCTGCAGTAGCGAGCCTCGTTTATATACGCGCTACGAAGCGTTTGCGCACGCAACTGCTGCTTCAGCTAGACGTTGCGCTCTGAAGTCATTGGCCAAGTTTGTGGCCATCTGATTCATCACGTAACCAAATCCGATTTCTTTTTCGGGTAGCGCAAATGCCACTGACCCACCAGCACCAGGGTGACCGAATGATCCTGGGCCACCGAACAACGAGAACGGCCCATGAACCATAAAGCCCATACCAAAGGTGGTCGGCATGATGAGACAGGCATCAGGTTCGTTTTCAGGAGTCACCAACGTGCGCACTTTTTCAACCGTTGACGGCTTGAGTAAACGCACACCATCAACTTCACTAATCAGTGACGAGTAAATGCGGGCAAGAGTACGCGCATTTGTGATTCCGTTAGCAGCGGGGATTTCGGCAGCATGAACATCACGACGATTGAATGCTCCATCAATTCCGAATGCGCCGTTCAGACTCAGCGCTTGGCCCCCTGGGGAGTTCGGACCCATGAACTGTTCCATCATCGCCTTCACAGCAGGGTCGAGATCTTCAGGAACCGAGTTCAATCCACCAATCATGGGCGACACTCGAGATTCCTGCGATTCGGGAAGCCCAATCCAGAGTTCGCCACCAACCTTGCTGACAATTTCTTGTTGCACAAACGCGCCAAGGCTGCGATGTGTCGGATCGACGCGACGAACGAGTTCGCCAGCGAGCCAACCATAAGTCAAGGCGTGATAACCATGCTTCGTGCCAATTTCCCAACGCGGAGCAGTGGCAGCCAGCCGCTCGGTGATCGTTGTCCAATCGAGTGCCTCAGCCAAACTGATGTCACCGTCAACGGTGTACAAACCACATTGGTGAGAAAGCAATTGAGCGACTGTTGCATCACCTTTGCCATGCTGAGAAAACTCTGGCCAATACGTGCTGACCTTTTCGTCGATTGCCGTAATTCCCTTGGTTGTCGAAAACACCAGTTGCAAAGTGTCTTCAACATAAGGCTGAGTACGATCGCCATCAAACGAACCGCCCCATAAGTCAACCACTTTGTTGCCTCGGTGATACACCGAGACACCAGCACCGACTTCCTCGGAATTCTCTAAGTTGTTCACGAATGCTTCGCGAACCGCTTCCCAACCTTGAGCTACAACACCGCCAACATTTGTCATCAGCTGATCATTTCCTTCAGAGTTTCAATGTTCTGAATTGCGTTCGGGCCCACTGGGTTGATCGACAACATCGTGACACCAGCTTCTTTGAACGAAGCAATGCGCTCCTTGATGAAACTCTTTGGACCAACCAAGTTTGAGTTCGACAACATCTCGCCAGGAACGGCAGCCGCTGCTTCCTCTTTCTTGCCGGACAAGTACAAATCTTGAATTTCAATTGCCTCTTTTTCGTAGCCGTACTTCTTGCAAATGGTGTTGTAGAAGTTCTTGTCACGAGCACCCATACCGCCGATATACAAGGCGGCGTTCGGACGGCTGAAGTCAAGAATTTTGCTTTGTGCTTCGCCAGTCAATGACTCATCAATGGCCAACATTCCACCAGCAGTGATTTGCAACTTACCCAAAGCGGGATCGCGCTTGGCAATACCCTTCTTCAAATCATCGCCCCATACATTTTGGTACTTGTCGGGGTCAAAGAAAATCGGCATCCAACCATCAGCGACTTCAGCAGTTGCCGAAACGCTGAGACCCATGAGGCTTGCCCACCAGATCGGAATGTCTTTACGAATTTCAGCGCCGGGCTTAATGATCTTGAGAGCCTTGCCCAAACCTGTTCCGAGACCTGCGGGCAACGGGGCCTGAACGGTTTGACCTTCAATATGAAATGGTTCTTCACGGGCCCAGATGTGGCGACAGGCCTGGATGTATTCCTTGATGCGCAACATCGGCTTTTCGTATGGCATGCCGTGGAAACCTTCAACCACTTGCGGGCCACTAGCACCAAGTCCGAGAATGAATCGACCATTGGAGACGTAGTCACAACCAGCAGCGGTCATCGCCATCAACGCTGGTGTACGACTGAACACGTTCAAAATTCCGGTACCGATCTCGACCTTGTTGGTCTTAGCAGCCAGGTAACCAACCTGACTAATCGCGTCGGCACTGTACGCCTCGGCAATCCACACGGCATCAAGACCGGCCTTTTCGTATTCGACGACTTTGTCAACCGCGGCATGAAATCCACCGGCGTAATTGAGCATCATGGACAGTTTCATATTTTCCCCTTGTTGTATGAGATGTACTTCAGAACATTCGCCCCTGGGCGTGACCTCAACCCTACGAGTGCGACGGGGCGCCCGACGAACTTTCGGTGACCCCAAAGTTGAGATTTCCAGATCGGAATCCTTCAAGATCGAGCGTGACATATTGATAACCAGCGGCTTTCACTGCCCCGATAATGGCAACTCTTTCGGCGAGCGCTTGTTCAAGTTCGGTTTCGACCACCTCAATACGAGCGGTCTCACCATAATGACGTACTCGCACCTGCCTAAAGCCCAATCCGTGTAATGCGGCCTCGGCGCGATCAACCCGACTCAAGATTTCGACGCTCACCGGCGTTCCGTATGGGACCCGACTCGCCAAACAGGCCGCTGCTGGTTTATCCCACGTTCGCAGCCCCATTGCGTGCGACGCCTGACGCACATCATCTTTTGTAAACCCCGCTTGCACCAGTGGAAACACTGCGCCGCGCTCAAGAGCAGCACGTTGACCTGGTCGATGATCGGCTAAATCATCAACATTGACGCCAAGAATGACTGTTGCTCCTTCACGATCAGCGATGGGACCGACAACATCCATCAGTTCGGCCTTGCAGTGATAACAACGATCAATGTCATTTGCGCGGTACGCAGCACGTTCCATCTCAGCAGTGTTGACAGGCGTCCAACGCAAATTCCATTCAGTTGCTAACTGTCGACAGTCCGCCTCTTCATCGCCAGCCAAGCTCGGCGATACTGCTGTGACGGCGTGGGCTTGTTCCGCACCGAGAACCTCGTGGGCAATGGCAGCCACAAAGGCCGAATCGGCACCACCACTAAAGGCCGTGACAACTTGACCGAGGTCAACCATGATCGCGACGAGTTGAGCCAACTTGGCCTGCAACTCATCAGGAAGATTCAGGGCTTCAAAGTGTGTCACCCCTCTATCGTGCCATGCCGAGGTGCCCAATTGCTCGCCCTTCGCTCTCTCATTCATCATCTCAAGCAGGCAGACTCTAGGAATCATGCGTCCTCGCAGGAGGACTCCGGCTACGAACGCTCCATCGTGGTCCCGAAAATGCTGACGGTCCAGTTTTCCTCCTGATTCATGGTTTGGCTTCAAATGCTCGAATGTGGGATGGGGTCGGAATCGCTCTAGCTAAAAACGGACATCGCAGTATTGCTGTTGACCTTCGTGGACACGGCCGTAGCGACAAGCCCGACGACGGATACGACTTCGACACCGTGAGCCGTGACCTATGTGAACTACTCGATGCCCTGGCAATTGACAAAGCAATATTTGTCGGTCAATCATGGGGAGGAAACATCGTCGTGCATGCCGCCCATCAACACCCCGATCGCGTCATTGCCGCAGTTCCCGTTGACGGTGGATTCATTGAACTGGGCGACTCATTTCCCGAATGGGAAACTTGTGCCGAGCGCATGCAGCCGCCGCGACTGGCGGGTATGCGCGGTAGTCGATTGGAAAGCGCAATCCGAGCCACCAACACTGATTGGCCTGAATCAGGAATCATTGGCTCGCTGTCAAATTTCGAATTTCACGACGACGGAACGATCAGCCCATGGCTTTCGTTTGACCGACACATGTTGATTCTTAAAGAGTTGTGGAAACACCGACCATCAGAAATGTTCGCCCACATCGAACGACCAGTTTTGTTCATGCCGGCTGACTCGGGCGATGTCGCATGGACGAGCAATAAAGAAACTGCGATCAACGCGGCACTTGCAAAACTTAAGAGTGGTCGAGCCCATTGGTTTCGCCCAGCACACCATGATCTACACGCCCAGCATCCCGAGCGATGTGCAAACGTACTGATCACCAATTACAAGAACGGTTTCTTCTCATGAGCACTTCACCGCGCATCTTGACCATCATGGGTTCAGGTGAAACCGCACCCACGATGATGAAACATCACCGTGAATTGATCGCACGATTTTCCGGAACTCCCAAAGCGGTTGTTCTCGATACTCCCTACGGCTTTCAAGAAAATGCCTCCGATCTCGCGTCAAAAGCAGTTGAGTACTTTCGTAAAAGTGTCGGCTACCCCATCGATATTGCTGGACTCACTCGCTTACATGATGAAGATACGTTGGTCATTGAACAAGGACTTTCTCGTGTCCGCCTAGCCGATTACGTTTTTGCCGGACCCGGTAGTCCCACCTATGCACTTCGCCAATGGGCCGGCACGTCAGTTCCTGACATTGTGCGCGGAAAAATGCGTACAGGTGGTGCTGTTACTTTTGCCTCTGCTGCTGCATTAACTCTTGGTCGTTACACGGTCCCGGTGTACGAGATTTACAAAGTTGGCAATGATCCTTACTGGCTTGAAGGACTCGATGTCCTCGGCGAAATTGGACTCAATGTTGCGGTTATTCCACACTACGACAATGCCGAGGGCGGCCATCACGACACCCGGTTTTGCTACATGGGTGAACGTCGACTCGCAATGCTCGAGGAACAACTCCCAGCCGATGCACATGTCATCGGAGTTGACGAGCACACTGGAGTCATTTTGGATCTCGACTCCAATACCGCGACTGTGATTGGCAACAGCACGATCACCGTGCGCATCAAGGGACGTTCAACAATCCACAATGCTGGTGACGTGATCTCGATTGATGCACTACGCGACCCAGCGACTGGTGCAACAAATATTCCCATTCACGTAACAGAGGCTCCCGAAGCGAAAACAGAAGCTCACAAGGATTCAACGTCGCTGGCCAATGACACGCAAAACGCCGAACGATCATTCAATGAAGCAATGACAGCCGGCGACGCTGCTGGTGCAGCACGGGCGGTACTCTCACTTGAATCGGCGATCCACGCATGGTCAGCCGACACTCTGCAAGGCGAAGAAATGGACAATGCCCACGCCGCTTTACGTTCAATGATTGTTCGCCTAGGAGATGCCGCGGTCGGCGGACTCGCCGATCCTCGCGATGCTCTTGACCCGATTATGAATGTGCTTCTTGAACTTCGCTCTGCTGTTCGGACCGACAAGCGCTATGACCTTTCCGATCTGATTCGCGATCGGCTCGCCGCAGTGAAAATTGAAGTGCGTGACACCCCTCAAGGTGTCGAGTGGGTTATCAACTCGTAACGACGAACTTTTCAGTGGTGGTTAATGCCGGCAAGTTGTGTACGGCGTCGAACTCCAACTGCCGAATAAGCAGCAATAAAGACCAGAGTGCCCGCCAAGATAATGACCGCTCCACTTGGAACGTCGGCATACCAACTGATGTACATACCAACGCCACCGAAGATCGCTCCAAGAACGGGCGAAAGCCACAACATGCGTCCAAACGAATTTGTTAGCAAGCGTGCAGTTACTGCAGGCAAGACCAGCAGCGCCGAGATCAAAAGAACTCCGATCACTCGAACTGTCACCAAAATCGTTGCCGACAACAAAACCATCAGCACTGCTTCCATTGCGGGAACGCTGACGCCACTCACTCCAGCAACTTCTGGGTCAAATGTGGCAAACAGAAGTTTGCGATACAAACCGACGATGACCACGACACTCAAAATTCCGACGCCGGCAACCGCGAAAATATCGCTGGTAAAGACACCGAGCACATTTCCGAACAAGACAGCATCAATACTGCGTTTGGCTTGACCGAATCGTGCTTGCAATGCCAGCCCCATCGCGAACGACGCAGTTGTAATGACTCCGATTGCCGCATCGGCACCAATAATTCGTTTGCGTGACACTCGACCGATCATGAGGCCAGAAGCCAAACCCCAAAAACCCGCACCAATGAAATAATTCAGGTTCAGCACCGCGGCTAATGCGGCGCCGCCGAAAACCGCGTGACTCAACCCATGTCCGATGTAGCTCATCCCGCGCAAAACCACGAAGACGCCGATCAGCCCACAGAGGGCTCCGGCCAAAGTTGCGATAATTAAGCCGTTACGAAAGAACTCATAAGAAAAGGGCTCCAGCAAGTCGACGGCGATGATCATGAAGCAGAGCTCCGATTCAAACGGTTGCGCAATTCATCGCCACCCTGCTCAAGAACGATGGGCATCCCTCCGTGTTGCAAGACTTCCATCGGCGCCCCATATGTGCGTTCCAAGAAGTAGGGCTGCAAAACTTCCGCTGGGCTTCCATCGGCAATCACAGTTCGGTTAAAGCACACCAAGCGTGGCAAGTGCGAAGCGAGACCATTGAGATCGTGGGTTGTGAGAACAATCGCGATCCCGTCTCCGTGGGGCGGACTCTCATTGAGATCAGCGAGCACGTGAAGTACTTCGTGACGGGTGCGTACGTCAACACCGGCCGTCGGCTCATCAAGAATCAACATGTCGGGCTTTTGAATGAGCGCCCGAGCCAAGAACACTCGTTGCTGTTGCCCACCAGATAACTCACGAATATGTCGCTGCACCAGACCGTCAAGCCCTAAGCGTTCGAGCACATCTTCAATCAAAGACAATTCCGAGCTTTGCGACTTTGGACGCATGAAGCGCTGAGGCCGACTCATGCCGACGACCTCACCGACAGTCACAGGAAAATTCCAATCAACTGTTTCTACTTGTGGGACATAGGCCAAACGTAAACCTGCTTGACGTGTCACTGAACCATGAACAGGTTTCACCGAACCCAACATGGCCCGCAACAATTGATCGTTAAATCAACCTCTTCGATGACAGGGGCGCCGCCGTATGAACACGACATGTGTTCACATGTCATCAAGTCAACGCTCTTGTCAGACACCGATTTCACTGGGGATAATTCGCCGTATCAGGGCCGACATCGGAAGTATCAAGAGATTTCAAGGCCGATGCGTCTCCCCCTAGTGCCTCAACCATCGTGACATAGTTGAAACGCATCAGTCCCATCCATGAATGGTCGCTGTCGCCAGGTCCGCCGATGAGGTCATCATCGCGCAATACATCGACATAACGCACGCCTGTCTCTTTTCCAATTTGCTCAAGAACTGTGGACGGAAACACTTCGCTTCCAAAGATCGCCTTCACGCCAGATGATTTCACTTGATCCATCAAGTCGGCTATTTCTTTGGGCGTTGGTTCTTCAAAAGATGAGGGCTGAATTGCCCCGATAACAGTCCAGCCGTAAGTGCGAGCGAAGTAAGCGTAAGCATCGTGGTACGTCAACAATTGACGTTGATCTTCAGACATCGTTGCCGTGGCTTGCGCTACGGCCTGATCAATGGCATCAATCTTTAGGGCGAAAGCGGCATAGTTTTCTGCATATTGAGCGGCATGAGTTGGGTCGGCCGCCGTCAGTGCATCTCTGATGAGGGCGGCGTAATCGCCCGCCATCTGCGGGTCTGTCCAAAGATGAGGATTTGGCTTCCCGCCCTCTTTTGGAAACGAAAAGTCATATATCCATTCATCCTCAGGAAGAATTGTTGTTGCCAATTCGCAAATGACCGAGCCACTACGGGCATTGGCCTTTGCCAATTCTTTCGTCGGCTCCTCGAGGACGAGGCCGTTGATAAACACGATGTCGGCATCTTCCAAAGTCGCCGCAACACTTGGCGGCGGTTCATAGGTATGACTATTGGTGCCTTCAGGAACAATGCCTTGGATAATCGTCGGAGTTCCGGCTGCGATATTCGCGACAATGCTTGTGATCGGCGCGACAGTCGTTGCAACAGTCAACGGACCATCGGTCACTGCTGAGCGCATCGGGCAACTGTCACCTGCTCCCGCCAGCACGCCACCATCGCTGGGAGAACCGCTCGAAGAACATGCACTGGCAAACATCACTGTCGCTACAACTAAAACGCCAGCGCCAGCGCCAGATCGAACCCTATACCGAGCGAAACTCATTCCTAAATCGTACTAGTAACCCGCTTGGGACCGACTGATTGTGCGCGATACTTAGGTGTGACCTAGGGGGTTCTCATGACAACTAAAAGATTTCTCGCGA
>JNSL01000138.1_pt1 | contig 13345 bp, 10 predicted proteins | sample 210691 | NCBI WGS metagenome assembly JNSL01 (sample SAMN02808685, study PRJNA238866) | freshwater metagenome | biome: fresh water; feature: freshwater reservoir; material: water; isolation source: water column of the freshwater reservoir Embalse de Amadorio in Spain | place: Spain: Valencia ...
GGTAGCCAATTACAGCAACTGCATAAATAGCCACTGATATGAGGATGTAACCGAGAAACCTTCTGCTTGCCTTGCGCTTAACTTGACGATGCTCCATTAAGCAATCAAGCCCGAGTCTGCTTGCGCTGACTTGATGCAACTAATGCGGTGCCAGCTATGGCTGAGATGATCGCAAGGCTTCCAAGTGCATAGGCTCCGTTGGTTCCAGTTTTGGCTAGGACCTTTTCATTTGCCTTGGTAACACTTGTTGGCGCATCAGAGCTAACTGTGATGAATAGATTTGCATGAGCAAACCTTGCATTCATGTCGCTTAAGACATACGGGATTGTGGCAAGGCCTTTAAAGCCTTTAGCTGGAGTGAACCTAACTGATCCGGTAGCGGGATCAACGAAGTAGGTGCCATGAGCATTTGTCACTGATAGCTGCGCGCAATTTGGCGCGATGTCAGTTTCTTGGCAAAGGCGCAGCGTGCTGGCATTAAGGGCAAAGGACCCAGCAGTGTCATTAGTAATTGGTTTTAGGATCACTGGGGTTTCTGGCTTTGTTGCGCTTTGATCATTTGTGGCAAGTGGGTCGCCAGGGGCAGCAATAGTTGGAATCAAAATTGCCGTGGTTGTGGCAGCCCCTGATGGTCCAGTCCAGTTATTAGAAATTTGGTAAGTAACAGGTGCTGTTGCGGTGCCTGAAAAACCTGATGCTGGTGTGAAGGTAACTTTGCCGGTTGTGGTGTCTAAGGCGTAGGTGCCATCAACGGTGGTAATTGTTGTGGCGGCGCAATTTGGCGCGCTTTGACCACTTGCGCAAAGTCGAATTGAAGCAGGAAGAACTTGTGGATCGGCTTGAGTTGCTCCGGCTGGCTTTGCTCCGCCGCTGTCATTTTTCCAAGGTTCAAACACAATTGCTTGCCCATAAGCAGCTGAACCTAAGTCTCTGGTTGCAACTGGAGCCGGTGGCGGAATGACATAAACATTCAAAGTTGAACTTGTGCTTTGTCCAATGCTGTCACTGACTTGGTAGGTAATTGGGGTAGCAGTGCCAGTGAAGCTGGCAACTGGAGTGAAGGTGACAATGCCAAGGGAGTCAATGGCATAGGTTCCTTGGTCGCTAACAGTTAGCGAAGTTGCCGAGCAATTTGGCGCAACTTGATTACCAACGCAAAACTTCACGCTTGAAACATCAATTGGACTAGAAGACATGCCCGGTTGATCATTACCAATTAGTGAAATCACTTGTGGGCTTGCTTGTTGACCCGAAGATGAATCTGGGTTAGCCGTTGGAGCTGGCGGGATCACTGGAGTTAGCAAAGCAAAGGCGCTTTGCCCAGCTGGATCGCTAACTTGATAAGTGATGGCTGTTTTTGTTCCAGTAGGTGTGCCAGCATTTGGTTGATATGTGGCAACGCCAGTTATCTGACTTAACACCCAAGTGCCATCTGTTGTTGTAACAGTTGTGGCATTGCAATTAGGCGGGGTCTGGGCATTTGGCGCAACATCACATAGGAAAGTTTGCGATGGTGAAAGCTGCGTTCCAGTGGCAAGGCCATTGGATCCAGTGATGGTAGTAAAAGCAGTTGTTCCAGTTGGCGAAACTAACTTTGACTGCGGGTTAGCAACTGGAGCGCCAGGGGCTGAAACCGATGGCGTAATAGTTGTTGAAGACTTTTGATCAACTGAATCTGTAACTGAGTAAGTAACAGGGGTAGCAGTTCCAGTAAAGCCAGGAAGTGGATCAAACGTAATCGTGCCATCGCTATTAACGGTGTAGGTTCCTTGGCCAGCAATTGTTAGTGAAGTTCCAGTGCAGTTTGGAGCCGTATCACCGCTTGCGCAAAGTTTGACGCTATTTGCAACCAAGCTCGCGCCATTGCCAGCTACGTCATTGGCAAGTGGGCTAATGGTTTGGTTTTGATCCCAAGCTCCTGAAGATGTATCAGCAGTTAGTGTAGGCCGGGCAATTACCGATGGCGTAATGGTTGAAGAGATGACATTGCTAGCTGAATCAGTGACTTGATATGTAGGAGGCTGAGTGGCAGTTCCAGTAAAGGATGCATTAGGTGTGAAAGTAACTACGCCTGTTGAAGTGTTAACTGAGTAAGAGCCATCGGCTGTTGTAAGCGTTGTTTGGGAACAAGATGGCGGCGTTTGCGCTGGGGATAAACCACAGAACCAAACAGTTGATGCTGTTAACGTTGCTCCGCTTGCAGCGCTGTCATTGCTTAAGACGTTAATGGTTTGAGCGCTGCCCTGAGCTCCAGCAGCTGGAGTATCAGCAGCTGCCGTTGCTGGAATTGTATAAAGGGCATTAACAACAGCGCCAGTGCCAGCAATGGTTGCTGCAACATTTGATGTTGCGCTCGTTGCTGCGCTTAATACGGTTGAAGTTCCAGTAGTTGTGCCAGTAGCGCCAGAGACAACAGTGGAACTAGCAAGCACTTGGGTGCCAGGCTCGTTGAATTGAATTTTGTAAGAAGCGGGCAAAACATTTGCAAATGAATACGTGCCATCACTTGCCGTTGTTGTTGTAACTGGGCTGCCGTTAACTCGCACTGGGTTGCCAGATGAATCAAGAAGTGAAACTGTAACGCCAGAAATTGCAGTTCCAGAAGATCCCCCGCCGCCATCTCCGGCTCGGCCAGTTATTGATGATGTGCAAGTTGATAAAGCTGGCGCAGTAACCGTGATGCTTTGATCAACCTGCGGCAAAGTAGTTGTTGTTCCCCCAAGATCGGAAGATCCATTAGCGCTAACGGTTGCTGTGTTATTAGCTAGCGCAGTAATTGGTCCAGATCCAGTTGGGCAAACATAGGCAGCAGTTACGCGCGTGCAAAGCTCTGGCGCTTCACCAACAGCAGTTACCGTCGCACTGGCATTATCAGCAGGAGCAGACCCTGTGCGATTTACAAAATTCACGACAAACTTAGGCTGTTGCCCCGACACGCTCAGGGCAAGCGAACTCAAGTCGATTTCACGAACACCACCCACCGATGTGATGGGAATGTTTGACCAGTTTGGAATTGCTTGACCCGACTCGGTGGTAACCGACAATGTTGCACTCGAATACTTCGTTGCCGCGGGTCCAGTCAAAACGAACTTGCGCCATCCCTGAACCGCCGATGTTGCATCACATCCCAGCCTTGGAACTATCACTGATGCCTCAAACGTCACCGAAGCCGGAAGCGTTGTGCAGGAATTAGCTCCCGTCGTGGCATCCCAAACTTTTATGTTGGTTTCATGATTATTCGTCCAGAGGCAGCTGGGGTTGTAGGGATCAAGCGTAATTGTATAGTTTTGCTCGGATAACCCACCTGATCCTCCCCAGTTTGGACACCAGTTGTTCGTGGCAACGTCGTAGCAGTTGAGACGGCCGCTAACGTGGTCGCCGTCGCTCCAATATATTCGGGTTCCATGAGTCTCTGGATTCTTTGCATAGAGGTACAGACGCATTTGACTGGCCCAGGTGGGCAACACATAACTCTCACCCGAGGGCGTGAAGCAACTTACCATTGCCGATCCGTTTACAGAACACAGGGCCACGATCTCTCCACTGGAATTAGGAAGTCTAAATAGGCTATAGCTTGCTGCAGTTTGGTTTTTCGGCCAGTTAGCGCAATTTGTAAAGGTTGCGGCCTCTACGCAAAACATCCGACTTTGTATAAGGCCGTATATTCGACCTTCGTGCGCAATCACATCAGCATAAAAGGCCGAAGATTGCCCCGTTTCGGTAGGTAACACATCCAAACGGCCACTGGTGCCACCATTTCCAGAACATGGACCACCAAGTCCACCGTTAAGGGCAGTATCTACACACAGCAGCTCGTCAGTTCCTTTTCTCAAAGTGAAGAGCCGTGTGCCAGACGCTGCAAGTCCAAGTGCTTGATCGTAGTCTGCTGCTCCTGTTGGGTAGAGCCCTACAAATGAGTTGGCTGCAGTTCCATTGCACCAGGTTGGGCCAGTTGTGAAGTTGGAAATGTCAACACAGACAAACCCAGTTTGGGTTTTTGTGTTTGTGTTTACCCATAGGTGGTCGTTAGCCAAATCAATCCACCCCGTGGACTTGTTATTCGTGTAAAAGCCATTGTTATGCCAGAGCGTGAATGGCCAACCAGGGCCGCATGAGGTGCCGGTGCGGGTTCTGCAGTTGACGGCGGCGGTGTCTGTTGTAGAACCGTGGTGGTATACGAAGAACACGTGGTTATTGTCGTCAAAGAACACGTCCCAACCATCACCTCCTCCTCCGCCGGCACCAGAGAACGAGCCACTCGGTGGTGCAACCGCTGTGGCTGTGCCTGTTGCAATCTGTTTGCCCTCAGCTGAAGCGCCACTTGATACCAAGGCCCCCGTTGCTCGAACGGCTCTGACCGCAGCCCAGCCCGCAGTTGTTGTTGGAGCGGTTGAACTAAATGTTGTGCCATTTGTTGAATACGAAAGTGTCCACCCTGCTGGAAAAGTAATGTCACTAGCGCTGGTGAGTTTGACTTTGGTTGGATCAATTATTTGAGTCAAAGTTTGTGTGGTGCTGCCTTCTGCAACTACTGGCATAGCTGCTGTTAAGTCAACGGTTTGTCCTGGTGCAACTGAGCTAGCTGATGGAGTTAATGAAATAGCATCAGTTGCTCGCGCAAATGGTCCATCAATGATTACGCCAATAGTTAACAAAAAGATCAGTGAAGCCCGAGCAAGCATGCGAGATTTCATGCTGACTCAATTACATAAAATGTCGACTTCAAAAGTTTTCCCCGGTTATCAACTCTGAGCTTGTGTATTTACACCACAACACCCAACTATTAACATCCTCACACGTTTCTAGAAATGCTGAAACTTAATGAGGGAGTCTGAAAATGCATTCAGGTGATATCAACTTGTTTCAGGGTAAAACCCCTAACTCTCTAGTTCGCCTCTGTTGTAGGAGTAATAGGTAGTGCCACAGTAAACAGAGTTCCATCTGGCGTCTGCTGAATTTCACACTCGACTGAAACCTCTTTTGTCATCTGTAGTCCAGACCCTTCAACTATTTGAGGGCTGAGTGGCTTACCATTATTTAAGACACTCAGTTCTAAAATTGATTTGTCATAGGAAAGTTTGATGTCTATCTGAGTGGCACTTGCATGTTTCACTGCATTGATTACTGCTTCCGAACAAACGTCAACCAAAATTGTGCGTAGCACTTCATTTTTCATTAGTAACTCTTCGGTCGATGCATCAAAGTCACATTGAATTGCTACTCCGTTGCCCCAAAATGACTTTAGCTCCGCCATTGCCCCTGACATGGTTGGCGCCTTCTTGTTGTCACGATAAACAATTTCTATTTCTTGAAGGTTCTGTGTGATTTCTGAAATCAGATCTTGATTTACCCCATAAGTATTTAGTGCGTTCTGGAGTTTCATTGCACTCGCAATGAATACCGCCTGAACATCGTTATGAATACTGCGTGCAAGTTGCTTTCGATAAATCTGAAGCTGACCCTGGAGAGAAGCTAATTCCCAACGAAGATTCTGGTTTATATCTGCAATTTCACTAAGAACCCGACTTCGTTCAACACTTAGACCAGCCAGTGATGCCAGTGAGATGCAAAGAATTATGTTGGCAATCGGATCTAGAACTAGAAGTGTCGTTCTCAATGAAGCAAATCCTGGGCGCTCAATGTCGGCAAGAGGCAGCCAACTCAACACAGCAGGAATAATTGAGGCAATTACATACCAACTGATAACTACACCCGTGCGTAACGCAAGCTTGAATCTTGAAAGTTGTGGAGTTATCCATTGCTTTCCCAGGAAAAGTAATGCCCATGTTGAGAGTACAAAAAGTGGGAAGGCTAGTACTCCAGGAAATCCTGGCCGGAGTGCAGAAATCGTAGATGCTCCAATTACGGTCCAGATGAGTGCTACTGGCCAAGGTCTAAATGGTTGACTAATTGTTGCCGCCTCGAACCAAGATTTAAAGTTGATGCGTTGCGAATATTTACCATTAGGCGGTGTACTTACGGTGGAATCTTCGACCAGTAATTCCTTGCTCAATGGACGAACTACAGATTCAACTGCAGACTGCAGGCTTGTTGCTAACTGTTTAAAGTCGACGGCAGACTTACCTTCACGTGCCTCAATTGAAAGTGAATTGATTACTTCAGCAAGGCGACTATTTATGCCTAACTCAAGTAAGGCACGTTTGGAGTCAAGCTCTGCTTGAGCGTTGAGTCGCAGTGTGGCTAGTTGCATTTGATTTTGATTCAATTCGGTGAAGCGCACACGATAGGCAATGAAGTCATTGACCATTACCGCCGCTAATGGCAGCAATACAGTTGCGACAACTGCACCCCCAACAAACCGAAACTGCCAGTTAACTTCTTCCAGTGCGCCTGTCTCTAGTCCTATAAATCCCAGTAGCCCTCCTCTAATTGCACCGGTGATTGCATAGCCAATGCCTCCAAAGATTGTTCGCCAAATACCTTGACAAGATCTAAAGATGGTTGCGCCATAAATTCCAAAGAACAACCCAGACATTAAGGTCGCAACTGTTACTACCCCAAGCCAAGTGAAGAAGTCATTCGATGCCATCGCAGGATCTGCGACCACTGCGAGAATTCCAGCAGGTATAGCAACAATCAAAAAGGTTGAAGCTGAAAATGCTCGTTCAGTAAAGACGCGCTCAAGCAAAAATGAATCTTTAGATTCATTCCTAACGAAATTCATTGGAAGTGTCCGATAGGAATTGTAGGGCTGCGAAAACACGGGCGTTTGCATCATCTGGAATATTCAATTGGCTGTAAATTGAAGTGAGAATGTTTACAACTGAATTTTGAGCCAGCCCCAGTTCGCTAGCAATTGCTTCCGTCGATTTAGCAGCGGCCAATAGCCTCAGTACTTCAAATTGGCGAGGTGAGAGTGATGCCACTCCGGTGCCTGGTTTTGCTTCGCATCTTCCAGTAAGCCGTTGATCAATTACTAGATATCCCATTGCGGTAGACCTGATAGTTGAAGTTAAGAGCTGAAGATCTATCGCAGATGATTTTGCAAGATAGCTGATTCCTTGTTGAACTTTTCTTGGAAGCGTGCGCACAAGCTCGAGGAGGTCATTCTCGGAAAGCAGCAGAATTCCGAGCTGTGGATTATTTGTTCTAAGAGTCGCGGCTAAGCCAACTCCGTTTCCATCCGGCAAGTCAATATCCATCAACACTAGATCGGGCTTATGGGTTTCGATCCCCCGCTTTGCGTCTTCAACAGTTGCAGCAGTTCCAACTACCCAAAAATCTGAAACTGTGTCCAGAAATGAACAAAGCAGTTCCCTAAACAATGGCTGGTCTTCGACAACAAAAAGTCGCAGTTTTTTGTCTTCGCTCATGACACCCGCTCTCATGTCTGAATCAAATCAAAAGAATGCCCACTTGCGCGGGTAAACACAATGGGGAATGTGTGAAAACCCCTGAACTATTGAACCTGTTTACTAGGTAAACAGGTTTCCGAGTAAAGGAATTTCAACAATCTTTTTGCCTACAATCCGATCTAATTCAGTTTGAATGTAATACTCATCGATCTTTAGCAAAATAATTCCACCCTCGTTGCTGTGAACCTCGGCGACATAGATGAGTTCATCTTCATCCACACCTAGGACTTCTGAGCCCACGGTCGGGTTATTCGTTGGCCAAACCAAGTAGATGGAGGAAATTTGATTCTCAAGTTTGTTTGGGTGCACCAGGCTAAGTGGGGTAACTGCTACGAGTGAAAAGGCTAGAGCGAAAGCAAATGCAATGCCACGTGCAATCACTTTGAAGTTGAATCTTGGTTTATTCGGCTCAGAAATTACTGAAACTGTTTCAGCTTGAACAACTTCAATTTTATCTTTTTTCAAGGGTACTTCTTCAGCAACAACTTCTAATTCAACTTTCTTAGGAGAAGGTTCTTCAGCAGTTACCTCAATTGGTTTCTCAACTACTCCTGTAAGAAATCTCTTATCTTGGTAAAGAACGTTTTCTTTGCCCCTAAGGACTAGCATAGCCAGATTTGTTGGGTGCCAGGCATCAACAAACTGACGGAACACTTGAATGGAGATAGCGCACTCTTTCAATTCCTTAGAGACATAAACTTTTTGTTTCCCAGGTAGGTCAATTGCGAGTGCATAGAGTTTCGAACCCTTGATTTTGCTGATGGAAATTTTGTCAGTTACCAGTGGGCGAGGAACGAGTGTCTTAGATTCAAGCATTCGATCTTGAACTGAGATAAGCACTCCGTGTTTTGATATCTCAGCACTTTCGATAACTTCATTGTTTCGCTCTATCGAAAGAACAATTCTCAGACCAATTTCAATTGGAACTGATAGCGCATCGAGTTGAATTCCGCGGTTCATTAGCCTGGCTCTTCAGAATGTCAGCGCTGGACATCGAGGCTTAGGTTTGGCCAGCGAGACTCCACAATTGGCGCCGTTAGGTCAGATAGGCGCAATTTTTGCTGTCCAGTTTCATCAAAATTCTCAGGGTCAAGCCATGCCGTGAATGCCTCCTGAGCAACTGGCCAGTCACGATCAAGTATCGAGAACCAAGCAGTATCACGATTGCGTCCTTTACCCATCGTGGCTTGGCGGAACAATCCTTCAAACGACATACCTAGTCTCATCGCTGCATTAATTGATGGCAGATTTAGCGCGTTACATTTCCATTCGTAGCGGCGGTAGCCCAGATCAAAGGCATACTTCATCATCAAGTACATGGATTCAGTAGCAATTGGTTTTTGCTGGATGACCGGTGAGTAAGTAATCCACCCAACTTCAATTGAGTGGGCAACTGGATCAACGCGCAAGTAAGAGGCAACTCCTACGGCTTTATTTGTTTCGCTATCGATGATTGCGTAAAAGAATGGATCAGCTTTATGGTGAGCACCTTCAATCCAGGTTCGGTATTCACCTTCACTTTTGAATGGGCCTTGCGGCATGTAAGTCCAAAGCCGCCCATCAGTATCAAGTGAATACACCGAGTAAAGGTCAGCTGTGTGCTTATCTGCATCCAAGACTTCCAAGTAGCAATAGTTCCCAGTTAGTGTTACGGATTCGTCAGGTAATCCTGGTCGAGTTACTTCACCAAGTGGAAGTCCGATTGGATCGCCGAATTCATTCTTAACTGAACTGATTTTCATCTAACTACTTTCGTAGTAAATCGTTAACGCTGATTGTTGCGTTGCGATCTTGACCAACACCAATTGCAGAAATTGGAGCGCCACTGACATCTTCCAAGAACTTGATGTAGGCACGAGCGTTGGCTGGAAGGTCTTCCATGGTCTTTGCGCCACTGATGTCTTCTGACCAGCCAGGCAACATTTCATATATTGGCTTTGCGTGGTGGAATTCAGTCTGAGTCATTGGTAGTTCTTCAGAGCGAGTGCCATCAATGTCATAAGCCACACAAACTGGAATCTTTTCCCAACCAGTAAGTACGTCAAGCTTGGTTAAGAAAATGTCGGTCAAGCCGTTGATGCGAGTTGCATAACGAGCGATAGGAGCATCGAACCAACCGCAACGACGTGGGCGACCGGTTGTTACGCCACGCTCGCCACCGATGGTGCGAAGCTTTTCGCCATCTTCATCAAGAAGTTCAGTTGGGAATGGGCCAGAGCCAACACGAGTTGTGTAGGCCTTAAGAATTCCGACAACACCAGTGATCTTGGTTGGGCCGATGCCAGAGCCTGCACATGCGCCACCAGCTGTTGGATTGCTGGAAGTTACGAATGGATAAGTTCCGTGATCAACGTCAAGAAGTGTTCCTTGGCCGCCCTCAAGCAAAACTACTTTGTTTTCATCCAGTGCGCGATTCAAAAGTAATGAAGTGTCAGCAACGTACGGCTGCAAGCGCTCGGCGTGCTGCATTAAGTTTTCGACAACTTCGTCAACAGTTACTGCGCGACGGTTGAATACCTTAACCAAAACTTGGTTCTTGCTAAGTAGTGAACCTTCGATTTTTGCACGAAGAATTTTTTCATCGAATAAGTCTTGAACGCGAATGCCCAGGCGGGAGGTCTTGTCTGCATATGACGGACCAATGCCACGACCAGTAGTTCCAATCTTTGAGTTACCCAAGAAGCGCTCAGTGACTTTGTCCAGAGTTACGTGGTACGGAGTAATCAAGTGCGCGTTAGCGCTGATCAAAAGATTAGAGGTGTCGATACCTTGGGCTTCAAGTCCATCGATTTCTTCGAATAAAACGCCAACATCGATAACAACGCCGTTGCCGATTACCGGAGTTACTTCTGGAGTCAAGATGCCACTTGGCAACAAGTGCAGTGCAAACTTTTTGTCACCGATAACAACGGTGTGACCTGCGTTGTTTCCGCCTTGATAGCGAACGCAATAGTCAACGCGACTTCCTAGAAGGTCAGTAGCCTTACCTTTACCTTCGTCTCCCCATTGAGCACCAACTAGCACTACGGCAGGCATGGCAATTCCCCTTACATCTCGATGAACCTAGATAAGGCTAGTCCTTATTTATGGTGAACAATTACTCGGCTAGTGCTTGAGTTGCAGCTGGGTCACAGTCCGTTAAAAACTGGGCGCAGCGAGTGGCTTCTGCCGTTTCCCCGATGGATTTTGCACCCCGCGCTAGGGCGTTCAAGCAGCGCAGGAATCCACGATTTGGTTCATGGCTCCAGGGCACTGGACCAAAACCTTTCCAACCATTCTTGCGAAGTGAGTCCAAGCCGCGGTGGTAACCAACGCGGGCAAATGCATAGGACTCAATGATTCGCTTTTCATTCCATGCCTGGTCAGCCAGTGCGGCCCAAGCCAAACTGCTTTCTGGAAATTCCGCAGCTACTGCTTCTGGTGATTTTCCAGCAGCGATTGCTTCTAGCGCGCGGTTGTCTGCTGGCAGAAGTGTTGGAGGTGGGCCATCAAGTAAGTCTTGTCCGATTGTCATTACTTAATACGCGTTCCGGTTGCGCGAAGATCTTCGCAAGCCTTAACTACGCGAGCTGCCATTCCGGCTTCAGCTAATTTTCCGTATGCACGTGGGTCATACATCTTTTTGTTGCCGACTTCGCCATCAATTTTTAGCATTCCGTCGTAGTTCTTGAAAACGTGGTCAACAACTGGACGTGTGAATGCGTACTGAGTATCAGTATCAATGTTCATTTTGATTACACCGTAATCAAGTGATTCGCGGATTTCGGAAAGCAATGAACCGGAACCACCGTGGAAAACTAAATCAAGTGGCTTGTCCTTTGTGTTGTGCTTTGCCTGAACTGCATCTTGAAGTTCCTTCAAGATAGAAGGAGTAAGCACTACGTTGCCTGGCTTGTAAACGCCATGAACGTTTCCAAAAGTTGCTGCAACTAAGTAGCGGCCGCGCTCACCAAGGCCCAGACGATCTGCCATAGCTAACGCATCTTCTGGAGTTGAGAACAACTTGGCATCATGTGAGGCTTCGATGCCATCTTCTTCGCCACCAACTACGCCAATTTCAATTTCAAGAATTGTGCGAGCTGCTGCGCACTTGTCTAACATTTCATCAGCGACAGCCAAGTTTTCTTTCATTGAAACAGCTGAGCCATCCCACATGTGTGATTGGAATAGTGGCTCTTGGCCAGCCTTAACGCGGTCAGCAGAAATCTGAACTAACGGACGCATGAAACCATCAAGCTTTTCAGCTGGGCAGTGATCGGTGTGAAGTGCAATGTTTACGCCGTAACCCTTGGCCACTGCGTGGGCGAATTCAGCAAGTGCGACTGAGCCAATGACCATATCTTTAACGCCTTGACCGGAAGCGAACTCCGCGCCGCCCCATGAAACCTGGACGATGCCATCGCTTTCCGCTTCAGCAAAGCCGCGGATTGCAGCAACGATGGTTTGCGAAGATGTGCAGTTGATTGCTGGGTAAGCGAATGCGCCAGCCTTGGCGCGATCAAGCATCTCGTTGTATATCTCTGGGCTAGCAATAGGCATTTGTCAGACTCCTGGAATCAATAAATCTGTGGGCTTGGGCTTGCCGCTGCTCACGTTCTTATTGTGTCACGGGTACAGTCATATGGTGATTGCAACTACCCCATTCGAATTCGCAACATCAATCCAAGCTGCTGGTTTTTTGGATCCTGAAGGTTTACTTAAGGGACTTGGTGGATTTGCGCTTTTGGTAGCCTGCCTAATTTTGTTCGTCGAATGTGGGTTACTAATCGGGTTAGTGCTTCCTGGTGATTCCTTGTTATTTGTAGTTGGGCTGTTTCTGGCAACTGGATTTATCGCAACCCCGGTTTGGTTGGCTCTAGTTTTCTTGTCGATCGCGGCTATCGCAGGCAATCTGCTGGGTTATTGGACTGGCGCGAAATTCGGCCCAAAGCTTTTTGCTAGACCAGACTCTCGAATCTTCAAGCAAGAGTATGTAGTTGCCACTGAAAACTTTTTTGAAAAATATGGTGCTCCGGCAATCGTATTAGGACGTTTCGTTCCAGTTGTCCGCCCTGTGATCACAGGTGTTGCTGGCGTAGCGCGAATGAACTTTAGGGTCTACGCCATCTACAGCACAATTGGTGGCATCTTGTGGGCAGTAACGCTAACTCTTGCTGGATACTACTTTGGAAATATTCCATTTGTTAAGGACAACATCGAGTACGTGCTCATGGGCTTTGTACTTCTTACGTTGATCCCAGCGGCTTACGCATTTGTTCGTCAGCTGCTAAACAGATCAAAGTCCTAAATCAGGCAAGTTGTAAGCGTAAAGATACTTAAGGCCTGCGGCCTCAACTGCGGGTGCAGCAGCGCGTTCCACGATTACGGCAACTGCAACAACTTCAGCTCCAGCTTCTCGCAAGGCTTCAACTGCAGTTAGTACTGAACCGCCGGTTGTGCTGGTGTCTTCGACAGCAAGCACACGCCTACCTTTTACATCAGGTCCCTCAATACGACGTTGTAGACCATGAGCCTTTTCAGCTTTGCGTACTACGAAGGCATCTAGTTTGCGACCTTGCGCTGCTGCGGCATGAAGCATCGCAGTTGCCACTGGATCTGCACCAAGTGTTAATCCGCCAACTGCATCGAATTCCAAATCTTTTGTCAGTTCCAACATGACTCGACCAATGATTGGCGCAGCCTCGGAATCAAGCGTTACTCGTCGCAAGTCAACGTAGTAATCAGCTTCTTTGCCACTGGAAAGAATCACCTTGCCGTGGACAACTGCTTTATCAATAATTTGCTGACGTAACTCATCGCGATCTGACATGCCCCTAGCCTATTTCGGCATAGTTGTTTTTGAAGTGGCAACCTAGACATTGCAAAAGGACATAACAAAAGGACCCGAGAAAATCTCGAGTCCTTTTGTATAAGGTGTTGGTCTTAAACCGGGCGTACGTGCTCTGCCTGAGGACCCTTTGGGCCTTCGC
>JNSL01000139.1_pt1 | contig 13337 bp, 13 predicted proteins | sample 210691 | NCBI WGS metagenome assembly JNSL01 (sample SAMN02808685, study PRJNA238866) | freshwater metagenome | biome: fresh water; feature: freshwater reservoir; material: water; isolation source: water column of the freshwater reservoir Embalse de Amadorio in Spain | place: Spain: Valencia ...
CAGTTGCAATCTTGACCTTGTCAGCACCACCACCCATCTCCCCTTGCCCGGCGAAACTCTTCGCACAATTGCATACGCGGAACATGCTGGGGGTAAAGGCCTGAATCAAGCTGTGGCATGTGCACGCATGGGAGCACGCACGGCATTCATCGGATGCGTTGGGAATGACAGTACCGGCACCATGTTGCGCGAACTACTCAATTCTGAAGGCATCGACACTTCGCAACTCGTCACCGTTGATGCACCTACTGGTCGGGCATTCATCACAGTTGATGCATTGGGCGAGAACACCATTGTCATCGTGGCTGGGGCAAATGCACACGTTGGCAACAGTGCAATCACTGTTCCCAAGTCAAAGGTATTGCTTGCACAATTAGAGATTCCACTAGATATTGTCACTCAGGTTTTTGCACAAGCTCAAAATGCAATCACAGTTCTCAACCCCGCACCAGCAGCGCAACTATCAACTGAACTTCTGTCGCTATGCGATGTTGTAGTTCCAAATGAAACCGAGTCAGCTGCATTGGGTGGCACCCATTTTCTGCTCGGCACCGGTGTTGCAACAATTGTCACCACATTGGGTGAACGGGGTGCAGAGATATCAAATAACACTTCAACTGTTGCAGTCACCCCCTACCCCGTTAATGCCATTGACACTGTCGGAGCAGGCGATGCATTTGTTGGTGCGCTGTGTGCCGAATTAGCACGTGGCGAGACTATTGAACATGCAGCACGAATCGCTTCTGTTGCTGGTGCACTTGCCACAACTATTCATGGCGCAGTGCCGTCACTGCCTACACGAGCAGCAGTGATGTCACTTTACGCGGACTGAAGAAACTCAACCCAGTTGCCATCAGGATCTTCCACTATGGAGATACTGATGCCCGAACGAATTTCGCGCGGGGGTACAACAACTTTGTAGCCAGCTGTTCCACATGCAGTTGTGATTTCTTCAAGGTTGCTGACACTCAGAGTGAAGTAGCGATATCCACATGCACCAGTAATGCCGCCACCTGCTGCTTTTGCAGGATCATTGTTGGCTTTCACCAACTTCAACAATGTGGTGCCCGCCAATACGCGATACATCGTTCCGCCGCCTGGCATTGGCATTTCGCCTTCAAATGTGAAACCTAATGTGTCGCGATAAAAAGCCAACGACGCATCGGCATCACAGACAACAATGCCAAGGTCGATCGAGTCTTTAGTGAGAATTGCTTTTGTCATGAATTGAACACTAGCAACGCTGGAGAACCAGCCGGTTTGTCAGAAAAGGCTTATTTGCCTTGCCAATTAGGAGCACGCTTCTCAGCAAAGGCACGAGGGCCTTCTTTTGCGTCTTCACTACTGAATACTGTTCGCTGAAGTTGGCCAAGGAGCGCAGGGTTGCCGTCGCCAATCTCATCAAGCATCAATTGCTTTGTTGCCTGCACAGCCAATGGTCCGTTCACAGTGATGCGTGCTGCAAGTGCCTTCGCAGCTTCAAGTAATTCAGAAGCTGGAACTACCTGATTAATGAGGCCAAGTTCTTTTGCACGAGCTGCATCAATTGGGTCACCAGTCAAACCCATTTCCATTGCAACTGCCAACGGAATTCGTGCGGGCAAACGCACGCCGCCGCCAGCAGCAAACAATCCGCGCTTCACTTCTGGAATTCCAAAACGCGCAGTATCAATTGACACAATCAAGTCACACAACATCACAACTTCAAAACCGCCAGCTAGTGCATGACCGTTTACTGCTGCAATCAACGGCTTCGTGCACTGACGAAGCGCCGTAAAGCCCATTCCGATTTTTGCAAGATCTTCACCCGCAGCAAATGCCTTCAAGTCCATGCCTGCACAAAAGATTTTCTCCCCCGCACCAGTGACAATAATTGCGCGCACTTCGGGGTTAGTGGCTGCATCTGCCAAAGCATTCGACAAGCCTTCACTAAGCGCACCATTAAGTGCATTTCCTGCCTCGGGCCGGTTAAGGGTGATGACAAGAATGTTGTTTGTTAGTTCGGTGAGAATTTCCATGATGTACCTCCGGTTAGGAATATCAGCCTTGCACACCTCTATATAAGGGGTCTATTCCAACAACCTGACATCGCATTTTCTGGTCTACCGTAAGGCAATGGGGCAATACACATCAGATCTTGAGTCATTGAAATCACACACTGTTCCGCAATGGTACGACGGTGCAAAGTTCGGCATTTTCGTGCATTGGTTTTCTTCCACCATTCCAGCATTTGCCCCAGTTTCTGATGACCCATTTACCCTGGCTGCCGAAAAAGGCGAACGTGAAGCCTTCACAGAAAGTCCCTATTCAGAGTGGTACTGGAACTCACTACAAACCCCCGGATCACCTGTTGCCCTTCACCACGCAGAAAAATACGGCGACCAACCGTACGAAGATTTTGTCCCTCAGTTTTTTGAAGCATCACAAGGTTGGCAACCAGAGCGATGGGGTGATTTATTCGCAGCATCAGGTGCCAAGTATTGCGTCATGGGAACAAAGCATCACGACGGCGTGCTGTTGTGGCCAAGTGCGACACCAAACCCACACAAAGGTCCGCAGTGGACATCAACTCGAGACATCGTTGGTGAATGCGCGGAGGCTGTTCGTTCGCATGGCATGCGACTAGGGCTGTACTACTCAGGTGGAATTGATTGGACATTTCAAGGCCTTGGTATTGATGGCTGGGCATCGTTGTACGGCGCAATTCCTCAAGATGACGTGTACCACGCATATGTTGATGCGCATTACCGAGAATTGATTAGTCGATACTCACCCGATGTGTTGTGGAATGACATTGGGTATCCGGGTTTTGGTGCCGGTGCTGCAGATCTGTTTGCGCATTTTTACAACACAAACCCAGAAGGCGTAGTGAATGATCGTTTCGATTTTCTTGGCGTGATGCAAGGAACTGCACATGCAGACTTTGTAACGCCTGAGTACACCACGACTCCACCTCTTGAAGGTAAGAAATTCGAAGTGTGTCGCGGTATCGGCACAAGCTTTGGTTACAACAAGCAAGAGAATGACTCTTCATACGCCACCTCCACCGAATTGATTCACATGCTCATCAATATCGTTGCCGCAGGTGGCAACTTCTTGCTGAATGTCGGCCCCATGGCATCGGGTGAAATCCCATGGATTCAACAAGAGCGTTTGCTAGCAATTGGTCAATGGTTACGGGTCAATGGTGCTGCAATTTATGCTTCTCACCCACATGAAATCTCTGAACTCAAGACTTCAGATGGTGACGCTGTTCGACTTACTCGTGGTGCCGATGGCTTCACCTATGCGATGGTTCTTGGTCGCCCACAATCAAAAAATGTCAGCATCGCGGGGCTACCCACAGGCGACACTTATTTGTTGGGGTACGACCATCATCTCTCGCGGATAGGCGACGATGTTATTTTGCCGTACCGACCAGATTCATCTCCGGCCTTTACATTGCGGATTGAGTAAGAAACGAAATTAGTGCAGTGCTAATTGCTTCTGGTTGTTCTGGAAGCATTGCATGACCAGCACCGTCAATATCTACCAACTTGGTGATCGCAGGATGATCACTTGCATACTTTTGTCCATTACCAACTGGCGCTATGACATCTTGTAACGCCTGCACTACTAAAACTCTAGGTGCAACTGCATCCCACCATTCATTTCTCTCCACACGCGCAAGAGCAGCCTGTTGTAGTCGCATGACATCAGACATCCAACCTTCTCGCCAGGCAGTGGGATCATTTCCTTCAGCGAAGAATGCACGGGATACATGATGCATATGCATTTCGTCGGAGAGCGTTTCGTCATAACAGGCAATGAGTGATTGAAAAATGTCTCTGCGCATTTCGACATGTCCACCAGCGGCCAAAAGTGTTAATGACAACACTCGATCCGGATAATCAGCTGTGACCATTCGTGCAAGCCTGTTACCAAAAGCGTGTCCTACGAGATGAAAAGATGTAATTCCTGCCGAATCTATTGACGTAATGACGTATTCAGCCAAATCATGCAACGTTGGTTCGCCTGGGAGACTGTGCGGCGGATCAAGCGCCAATGTGTTGAATCCAGCTACCTGAAGCGCCTCACACAACACATCAAAATCCGAAGCTGGTCGTCCTAACGACGGAAGTAGCACCACAGTTTCCATGAAGAAATGATACTTCTATTTGGATTTATGGTTTTTCGTTCTAACGTTGTACCTCGCAAAGGTTTTTCTGGTAATAATTGTGGAATGTCGGACCAACCATCAAAAAGACGAATGTCTGAGATTGGTGACGAAAGCCGAACACGCATTCTTGATGCTGCAGAGACACTTTTCTTAGAGAAGGGTTACGAGCGAACCACTCTTGTAGATGTCGGCAAATTGGCAGGCATCAGCTACGGATCTATTCCATGGCATTTTCAAAACAAGCAAGGGCTGCTATTCGCCGTTGCGGAACGCGCGTGGGAATCAATCAACAGCCATGAACCTCTCACGCCTGGCATTCATGGGCTCAACACGATAATTGCGCAGCAGACTCATTGGGATAATCACCGATTGACCCCCGTCTTGAATTTGCTTTATCAAATTGAAATTGATTTTGATGCCGATTGGCACAAATGGGGAGTCGAATTGGATTTCGATCGGCACCAGGAGATTATTCAATGGATTCACGCAACTATGGGTGACAGAGCCATTGGAGGTGGTGTAACCCCCGAATCACTGGCGTATTACATCTCCTCAGCTGGTCGCGGAATTGGCGCAAAACTTGCTCAATTTGGCCCTTTCCCCGACAGTGTCTTTCCACGTGAAGCCTTACGCCAAAGCATCATTTTCCTGATGGGCCTTAAGGAATAGTGCTCAGCGTCCAGATTTCTATATCTTGACAATATTCTATAATGCCGTTATAGTGCCCTGAGTCACATCGTTCGATGCGACCGAAATGGGGGACCCTAATGAAACACACGACAATGGGCCGCCGGCACATTCTTCGTTCAGTGGCAGCCAGTGTTGCACTGTCACTCGCAGTCTCAGCTGTAGCGGCAACCGGCACAAGCGCTGCGACGCGACCATCAGCTGTAAACGCTAAAACGGGCGGCGAGGCAACCGTTGCAATCAACGAAACCTTCGCCGGATTTTGTTACTCAGCATTGGTAGCCGGTACCGCACTCAACGGAATGTCCACAATATTTGAGTCGCTCTTTCTCAAGGCAAAGAATGGTGATCCAATTGGATTACTCGCTAGTGGCGCAACGTCATCTTCTGACTTCAAAACGTGGACCATCACATTGCGCCCAGGAATTTCTTATACAAATGGACAGGCCTTCAATGCTGATTCAGCTATGGAGAACTTGAACTACATCAGAGGTGCAAAGTACGTACCACCCGCAACCAATTTGTGGACACTTGGTGTCGGAGTTGCTGGTTTTGCGAACATTACCTCATTGACAAAGATTGATGATTTGAGTTTTACTGTCTCTCTCTTCAAGTCACAAAATGACTTCCCCATTTCACTTGCTGGAATTGGCATGCGCGCAACTGCGCAGTTGGCTACTGGAGTGACCTGTTCCTCAACACCAATCGGAACCGGACCATTCACAATGTCAAGCTGGTCAGCGACCGAGCTTGTTGTGGTGAAAAACCCTAACTATTGGCGCAAGGACCCTGCTCGCCCAACTGTCAAACTGCCATTGCTCGACAAGATTTCTTTCATTGTTGTTCCTGAGTCATCTCAGCGTGCCGCTGCAGTTCGTAAAAAATCAGTTGATATGGCGTTCTTCACAGGACGTACAGATAACACATACATCGCGGACCTTCAGCAACGCAAGAGTGTCGTCACTGTCTACTCGTCTCCGAGCCTGTTCTATCCGTCGTTGTATCTCAATCAGTCAAACGGTGGTCCGTTCTCTGACGTCAATGCACGCCTTGCGGTCGTGAACTGTATCGATCGTGCAAACTTCAACAAGGTTCGCCTGAAGGGTCGCGGAGAAACACCAACCTCAGTTCTGGGTTCACTCAACATTGGATATTCAAAAAAAGGCTTCACACCGTTTAATCCAACTAAGTCGAAACAGTATGTTGCGTCTTACCTTGCAGCAAATCCCGGTAAGACAAGTTTGACCTTTACAGTTCCATTTGAGTCAGCCACCCAAGTGCAGAACAATGCGAAATTCCTTCAAGAAACATTTGTGAAGTGTGGCATCACGATGAATATCCTTACTGAAGAACAAGCAGTCTGGGCGGGCAAGGCGTACAACGTCGTTACTGGTAAACAACCATATGACGCGCTGTACACCGCAGGCCTTACGGATGTTGTTGCAGTTGGAAACTTCGCAGTTTTCGCTACGAACCAATTCCCTGCTGACAGTCCGAACCCGCTGAAGGGATTCTTTCGCAACACTCTCGGACCGTTGTACAACTTGACTCGTCATACCGACACAACAATCGATGATTTGTTGTGGCAGGGACGAGCAGCATCCACCAAGGCTTCTTCGAAGGCCGCTTATCAAGCAGCCACTCAGAAGATTCAAGAGCTAGGAATTATGACATCGATTGCAAACTTCGGTTGGTCGCTCGTTTCGAACAAGAAATCGAAACTCAGCGCTCCTGGATCAATTGCAATTGTCAAGGGACAAGCAACTCAAGCGGTAAACCCAAGCTGGACCGACTGGGCCGGTATCTCAAAGGGATAAATACCCCTATCCCCTCAGATTGAGAGGGCGGGCCTGTACGGGCTCGCCCTCTCTGTATTTACAACATTATTTCCAACACATAGAAGGCCCCATGGCAAATATTTCAGGCACAATAAATCCTCGCTTTGCGCGAGTTCAAGAGATTTTCGAACGGAATTTTGATACCGGTGATGACCTCGGCGCATCAGTCGCTCTCGTTGTTGATGGAGAGTTGGTGATCGACCTATGGGGAGGATTCATTGACCAAGAAAAGACCATTCCTTGGCAAGAGGATTCAATTGTTCCTGTCTATTCAACTTCGAAGACAATGGTGGCCCTCTGCGCTTTGATTCTGATTGATCGGGGCCTTATTGACCCATTTGCACCAGTAGCAAAGTATTGGCCAGAGTTCGCAGCAAACGGTAAAGACAAAATTGAAGTACGACACGTGATGTCGCACACATCAGGACTGCCAGCATGGGATCAACCTGTCACTATTGATGACGTTTACGATTGGGATCGCGCAACTTCAATGCTTGCTGCACAAGCGCCATGGTGGGAACCTGGATCTGCATCAGGTTACGAACTCGTGAGTTATAACCATCTGGTAGGTGAAATCATTCGTCGCGTCAGCGGCATGACTCCCCCCGAATTTTTCAAACAGGAAATATCTGGACCTTTGCAACTGGATTATCACTTTGGCGTCACACCTGACATTGAACACAGAGTGTCACCGATGATCCCCATCTCAAATCCAGTTATTGACTGGGCGACATTAGACCCGGAGTCAATCATGTTGAGAACGTTTATGAGCCCATTTTTCGGTGGTGCAGCTGGTGCACCCGAATATCTTGCCTACCCATTCACTATGAACGGCGTAACAAATGCTCGCTCTATTGCACGTGCACAAGCAGTTGTTTCACATGGTGGCGATTTTGAAGGTCGCACGTTGCTGTCTCAGGGCACCATTGACCTCATTTTTGAACAGCAATCAAACGGTATCGATTTGGTTCTTGGCACTCAGACTCGATTTGGAATTGGATACGCAATGCCGGGTGATGATTGGAAAGTGACACCTAAAGGTCGCACATGCTGGTGGGCCGGATTAGGGGGATCTCGCATTGTCAATATTCTCGGCCAGCGGGCGACCTTTGCATACGCTATGAACGCCATGTATCCCGCACTGATTGGTGACCATCGAAGCACTGACATGGTGGATGCCATAGTAGAAATCTTGGAAGCATGAGTGAAATTAAGATTGATGAAGTTGCTGTAGAGGCATATACCTATCTGTACCCACTCGTCATCATGGAAGTGACGCGCCGTCAAATTCTGAGTTTGAATGCTGCCAAATATGGCCACGACAATCTATTCATTCACAACCGTTCAATGGCGAATGAAAAATGGCGCTCTGTGGCAAGAACCAACATTGACACTTTGTTTTCGAGTGCATGGATAGACCTTATGGATGGTCCTGCATACATGACTTTGCCGCCTGCAGGCGATCGATACCACATGTTTCAAATGCTCGATATGTGGACCGATACATACGCAGTAATTGGCTCGAGAACAATTGGTAACAACGGTGTTCGCGCCAAGATTGTCGGCCCTGGTTGGTACAACGAATCAAATGGCGACGCTGATGTATTGATCATGTGTCCTACATCAACTACCTGGGTCATTGGTCGTACCTACGCACAAGCCGGCGATGACATTGAAGGTGCTCGTGCATTTCTTGATGGGGCAGTTTTCACAGCTTCAACTGAACAATTCTCCGCGCGCAATCCAATGGGAGATGAAGTCGATGTAAAGACTCCTCCCGTCGCTCAAGTTGACGCATTAACTCCAGAGCAATTTTTTGAATTGGCATCAGCGTTACTTCGGCGCGAAGGTCCACACACCACCGACGGCTCCGTCCAATTACGAATGAGATCAATCGGTTTTGAATTCCGGTCTCAATTTGATTTTTCCCGTCAGAGCAAAGAGGTACAAGCGGCTCTCACTGCAGCACCTGCATTAGCTAGAGCATTGATGCGTGACTCACGAGCCGGACAAGATTTTCCAAGCTGGACTACCAGTTCTGGAAATATCGGTTACTACGGGAATAACTACGTACGACGTGCCCTCATTGCACGTTTTGGACTCGCTGCTAATCCTCCGGAAGATGCGGTGTACGTCTCGAGCACCGGCGACACTAATGGCGAGCCACTTCAGGGCTCCGACACCTATGTCCTTCATTTCGCATCAGGAGAATTACCTCCTGCAGAATCTTTCTGGTCAATCACTGCGTACGACCGCGAAGGAATGTTGATGGCAAACGACCTTCGACGATTTGGGATTCGTAGTCGAGACAACATCGAATTCAACGAGGACGGATCTCTTGATGTTTTTCTCGGACCACAGTGCCCCGCAATTAGCCCAGAATCAAATTGGATTCCAACACTTGCCGGCGTCATTGATCTCAGCATTCGCTTGTATACACCGATGGAGAAATTCCGGCAAGGAAACTGGGCTCCCCCAGTTATCCAAAAAATCAGCTAACTGCTGCAGCTGCCAATTTGTCGAGAGTGATTTCCATGTTCGCGCGGTTATGTGTCGCGCGGTTTGAAACACCACTGACAAGTTTGCCCAAGAAATCAGCCCACGAAGCTCGGTGGTCATCCCAACTGTGTGTCACGCGACAGCCTGTTGCAGTTGGCTCGATCTCGTAGATCCAATCACACCAGTTCTTACCTAGGGCCATCAAACCAAAAGAGAACTTCTTTGGAGCGTCATAGACATTGACTTCGACAGATGTTGACCACGCCTTTTTGCCGTTCTTGTTCTTACCGTTAAAGCGAACACCGACTGCGGGGCCTGTTGCACCTTTCGCCCACGTACCGCCTTGATTCTCAGGTGACCATTCACCCATTCGCGGCAAGTCGGTCACGAGAGCCCACACTTTTTCTGGGCTAGCTGCAATGTCACGGGTAACTGATACAAGATTTGTCATCTTCAGATTGTGTCATGCCACGTACACCCCACGTGCACTGCAGTTATGACTTACGCACCACGCTTGATTTCAGGTACATGGCACCAAACCCATCTACTTTGCAATCGATGTCGTGGTCGCCGTTGTCGCGCACCAACCGAATATTCCGAACCTTGGTGCCCACCTTTATGTTGGTGGGCCGGCCGTTGACCTTCAGGTCCTTCACCACAGTGACAGTGTCGCCATCAGCGAGAACATTGCCCGAAGAATCACGAATGACAGACAGTTCATCAGATTCCCCCTCTAAGGCTTCGCTCTCTGGCGACCATTCATGAGCGCACTCAGGGCACACCATCAAGGCACCCATTTCATATGTATACGCGCAGGCACACGTGGGGCACGGAGGAAGTTGACTCATGGACTAAGGGTAATGATCTGTTCAGAGACATGGTCGCGAGTATTCAAATCAGTTGACGACCATTTCGCATGCGAGAATAGAGATATGGCAGTTGCAACCTCACCCCACCAAGGAATCGTCACGCTTGATCTTGAAGGAGTCCTGATTCCTGAGATCTGGATTGCAGTTGCTGAAAGTACGGGTATTCCAGAACTACGTCGCACCACACGCGATGAACCTAATTACGACCTTCTTATGAAGTCACGAATTGAGATTCTGAATAAGCACGGCCTAACAATGAGTCGAATTGAGTCAGTCATCGCAGAACTCTCTCCTATGGATGGCGCAATTGATTTTCTTGATGCGTTGCGCGAACGCACACAAGTGATCATCTTGTCTGACACTTTTGAACAATTTGGTCGCCCATTCATGCGTCAACTTCATTGGCCAACATTGTTCTGCCACAGACTCATTGTTGAAAATGACCACATTGTGGACTTTGAATTACGCCAAGCAGACCAGAAACGACTTGCTGTACAAGCCTTCAAGGGTCTGAACTATCGCGTCGCTGCAGCCGGTGACTCATACAACGACACCGCAATGCTGGGTGCAGCTGATGCAGGATTTCTTTTCCACTCGCCTGAGAACATCCAAAAAGAGTTTCCGCAGTTTCTAGCGTTAGACACCTACGACGATTTGTTCAAACATCTCACAACTGCCCTCGAAGTTTAAACAGTGGCGGCTCAGCGATTTCCTGGGGCCATGTAGAACCACAAAGGAAATTTTGCGCCGGCGTCTTTCATTGCTGTGCGTGCAGCTAAAACAGTTTTACCTGCTTCGGTAGTTTCGAAAAACCAATTCTCCATAGCTCTTCCGCCAGGTGCTGGACCGTCAATCAATTCAAGTGCTGCTTCTTCGTAATACGTGCGTATGTCATGACACATCGCCATTACGTTTCCGCCAGGAATTTCTGCAGTTGTCCAATCTTGTCCATTCGCAATCGCATGAAGAATTGCCAATGCATTCGGCACCTCATCTGCTGCGATGCATCGACCGACTGAGGTCACTCCCCTGCGTTCTAGCGCGCGGTCGTAGGCCCTTTTCAGGCCACGGGCCTCATCCACACTTGGGGGAAGGGTCGCATCAAATCGAGGCGGAATTGCGCAAGATACTGGTTGTTCATCTGCTTCAATCACGGCTGGGTGATCGACCAAGACAGGGCCAGACGGCTCATTTAGAAGAGCAAAAGCTCGACTCAATACGTCCATCTGGAACTCAATATCATTCGGAATTCCTAATGGTCTGCCGAGTGGAAACTCACAATGCAATGCTCGCGGTGGAGCAACTTTTTGTGCGACCTCGCGTACGGAAGACAACACAACAGTTGCAATTCCTGCAGCTTCAAAAATATGCGCAAGCACACTCACGGTGCGCGTACAAAGAGGTCAAACAGGAGTCAAGATGACAACGTCAACGCCATCTTGACGAAGTTGCGCAGCCGCCGACGGACCTGTATCCATACGAATAGTTGAAACATCATCTGGTTGGTTTCCTGCAAAGGAAATGTGTCGCGGTGCAACAGAACCAATAATTCCTTTTGCAGCTAATTCTTCAAGTCGATCAATGGGATACACCACATTGAGATCCATCTTCACGCCCATCTGATCGAAATTGGGACTCCAGTGACCAAGAACAAGATCACGACGATCACGATCAATCAATCGGTAACCGGTGTCGCCTGCTGAGAAAGCTTCGTCACCAACTGCGTACAACGCCGCTGAAGTAACAATGGCAACCCGAGCATTAGACAATGCAACGGGAGTTACCCACGCAGGATTCTCAAACTGTGGTGCGGGAAGAGAGGCCGAGTGCGCCCTCATCATTTGATCGCCGTTCATAGTGCTCCTCTTGTTGTCCAAAGCCTAAATCACGAGGAACCACTGAAGGTCACTGGTCAATGCTCATTCCCAGTTACTTCATGAGTATTAGCTCGTGACCCTCTTGCTGAGGTTGAGGGTTTTAGACGAAAGTAAGGAATCAGTTTCTTGTGTAGTTTTCCAACCCTTTGGCATTGATTTATAACACTTACCTATAATTCATATAGATGAACGCCGGCGGAGCCACATCGGGCATGCTGCCCTTCGTACGTAAGAAAAGCGCAGGGATTGCACTGCGCTTTTTCGCATGCCTAGTAATCCTTTTTGTATCTGTGATTTCCATTGCACCATCGGAAAGTTTTGCGGCTCCGGCATCATCCCCTTCGTGTGCCACAGGCGTTGGTGTCGGTGGTCCAGGCAGTGCAACTCTTGCAACAACACGTGGTGGACACGGATGTGTTGTCATCAGGTATTCCGTCAACGGATCAACTTTGTTTGAAACGTTTAACTACACCGGTGCGGATCAAACATGGACAGTGCCCACCGGCGTAACAAATGCTTCTTTCTATTTACTCGGTGCTGGTGGCGGTGGCGTTCCACTGGGAACAACGTACGGGTCTGGTGCCGGTGGAGGTTTTGCAACCGGCTCGTATGCAGTTACTCCTGCACAAGTATTGACAGTCATTGTTGGTCAAGCAGGTGGTGGCGTGCTCGGCGTTCTAGTATCTGCAAACTGTTACCGCACAGTTGCCACTTATGGCGGCGGCGGGCGTTCGGGGTCGTGTCATGGATCTGGATACGCATTCGCCAATCGCGCTAGCTCTGGCGGCGGGCGCTCAGCCATTCGTCTTTCTGGATCTTCAACTGATCTGGTAACCGCTGGCGCCGGTGGTGGTGGTGGCTGGTATGGCGACGGAGCCGCAGGCGGCGGAATCGCTGGCGTTTCTATTTCATCAATCGTTACTGGCGGAACTCAAACCGCAGGCGGAGTAGCAACATCGCCTGCGACTAACGGCGCGGCCTATTTAGGCGGAGATGGGTATCACCAAGGAGGAGGCGGTGGAAGCGGATGTTTTGGTGGCGCTGGCGGGCGATGGGTTGAAGGCGGTGCAGGTGGCTCAAGTTGTGTGTCACTGCTGACTAACGGATCCACGGTTGCCGGTGATGGCACTCAACCCGGTGCATCAATCAACTCAGTTGCATCCTCGCCCTCCACATCAACATCCCCATCATGTATCTCTGGTGCCGGGACGGGCGGCCTCACCACATCTGACTCCGCCACACGCGGAGGAAATGGTTGTGTTGTTATTCAATATTCTTTAAGCGGAACGACTTACTACGACACATTCAAATACACGGGCGCTAACCAATCGTGGACAGTTCCAAGTGGCGTTGCATCTGTGATTTTTCACGCACTTGGTGCAGGTGGTGGTGGTGGTCGAGGTGCGAC
>JNSL01000142.1_pt1 | contig 13211 bp, 10 predicted proteins | sample 210691 | NCBI WGS metagenome assembly JNSL01 (sample SAMN02808685, study PRJNA238866) | freshwater metagenome | biome: fresh water; feature: freshwater reservoir; material: water; isolation source: water column of the freshwater reservoir Embalse de Amadorio in Spain | place: Spain: Valencia ...
GGTCCCAGCGTTTAGTATTTTAGAAAACTTGCGATTAGGCACTTGGCGCCGCCGCGGACTTTCAAAGATCCCGTGGGCAGATGAAAAAAGTGCCGTCGCATATCAGTTATCCCAATTTGGATTGAAGTGGGATCCACTTACTCCTGTTGGTGCACTGCCACCAGTTGATCGCGCCATTGTCGCTATTGCCCGGGCAATTAGGGAAATTGCCACAAATCCTGAGGGACACGTTTTAGTTCTGGATGAACCAACTGCTTACCTACCAAGTGAATCAGTAGACAAACTTTTTGATGCAGTTAAGAAAGTAACAAAGCAAGGAACTGGAGTAGTTTTCATCAGTCACCGCACTGATGAAATTTTGAATTTAACTGATCGCATTTCGGTTCTTCGTGACGGTCGTAAGGTTGCAACAGTTAACACTCGCGAAACCAAGGAAGCCGACTTAGTCTCGATGATTTTGGGACAGTCCATGAATGCGTTCTACCCAGATCACGTACCATCACCATCCAAAGAAGTAGTGCTTTCTACAAAAAACATGGCAGCGGGAAGTATTCCAAAACTAAACATCACACTTCGTCGCGGTGAAGTACTTGGATTGACTGGCTTAATGGGAGCTGGACATGATCAAGTTCCGTATGCATTGTTTGGTGCGCTGGAACACTCTGACGGCACCATAACGATAAAAAATAAAAAGTATGAAAAAGAAGAATTGAACCCACGCAAAGCGGTGAGCCAAGGTGTTGCACTGCTTCCAGGAGATCGCACTGGGGCAAGTGGTGTGCTACTGGCAACTTTGACAGACAACGTTGGAATGCCAGTTCTGAGAAAGTACTTTAATAGCGGTCTACTGCGTCGAAATAAATTGAAGAAAGATGTGGGCGAGTTACTGCGCCGCTTTGATGTGAACCCACCAGTGCCTGGAATCGAACTTCGTAAACTCTCTGGTGGTAATCAGCAAAAGGCACTTCTTGCTAAGTGGATTCAAATCAAGCCAGATGTATTGCTGCTTCACGAACCAACGCAAGGTGTAGACGTTGGCAGTAAGGCCGCAATATTCAGCAAGATTTCAGATGCGGCGCGAGCGGGTGCTGGAGTTATCGTGGCCTCTGCCGAGCATGAAGACTTGGCGAACATCTGTAACCGCGTACTTATCTTTGCTGATGGCAAGGTTGTTGCAGAATTAGTTGACCGTGAATTAACGCCCGAAAAGATCGTTGAGCTTAGCTATCTGGGAACTCGTAAGGGTGGCGGAATTAAGCGCGGCTTCGTCTGGCGGCCACACATGAATGGACTCAAGGGGCCATATCTGCATGTCACCCGCAATTACACCTGGTCACCGCACAAGGTTGGGTTCAAGACACATATTGAATGGCCAGCGCCAGCCAAGCCAGCGGTGCAATACGAAAAGCAAGAAGCAACTTTTGTTTGGAGTCCACACACCGTTGGGTTCGTAAAGCGCGAGTATCGCTGGTTCCCACACACAGTCGGCATGCAAAACACAGCGATGCCATATCCTGGCCCACGCATTGTGAAGGTTGAACGAGAATTCAACTTAATCCCAACGGGTGAACTAAGTTCGTTCTTTGTTTGGCGTCCGCATTATGTTGGTAACGACGAACCGATTTACTTGGGCCCTAAGAACGTCGATAAGTGGAAGACCGAACTTTCAGCCAGTTTGGCTGCCATGGTTGCCCGCGGCGAGATCACTGCCATGGTTGCCGAAAAGATGGCTAAAGCTGCCGGCGTCACACTTGGTAAGGCGCAAGACTTACGCGTGACGATTGAGCTAGATGTTCGCACTAGGAATAAGGGCAATGTCGCAGACGTTGATCGCTTTAAGCATGCTCTTCTAAATATGGACCAGAGCCTGCTCGATGTTAATGGTGTGCGAATTCTTGGCATTGAATTACAGCCTGACAAAACTCGCTGATCTAGTCTCCGCTAATTCGATAATGGGTTGCAGAATTTCAAGCGCCCAGGAATTTAAGTTATTCGATTTAACTAATGAATTTAACTCGCTCGACATTTGTTGACGTTGTTTCTCTGGCAACTTCATTGCTAGTTCAATTGCTTCAAGTAGGCGAGCCGGATGTGGTGAATCGGCAATTATGCAAGAAGAGCCAAGTGCGGCCATGGCGCCAACTTTAGGAGAAGCAACGATCATACCCTTTCTGACATTTAGTACTGCGGCTTCTTTGACGACTAAGTTCATGCCATCTGCCCAGGATGGAGCTAACAAAACATCAAATCTTCGCAGGGCGCCAAGGGCACTGGCATAATCATCACCGACGTGTAGTCGAATCGGATCTTGGTAGTCCGAGACAAATCCAGAGTTAAAATTTGCAACTTGAGTTTGGATTTGCATCAACAGCTCTTGATACGCTAAAAAATCCTGTCGGGAAGGAACTATGTAGAGATCAAGAAATATGCGCCTGCGCTTTGGACTTCGATCTGTTAGAAGTTGAGTAACGGCAGCAATTACGCCGAGAGTATTTTTCGCTGGGTCGCTCCTGGCAATGTGAACAAAAAGTAGATCCTCGTCCCGCAGATAATTCGGCAACTTATGGGGAAGTTGAGCCAGGGAGGTGGCGTCAACAGAGACTGGATTAACTCGCAATTGAGCGAAATAGGTCTCGGAGGAAATCGAAATCACTTCACCATAAGTTATCCGCACTGGAAAGTTCTCAGCGACAAATGCCACGAACGACTTAAGGTCTGTTGGAGTTTGGAAGTTGATGAAGTCAGCGCAAAGCATGCCTGAAGCCAAATAGCTTAATGTCTCATCGGCCATCGAATCTTGCTGGTGATTTTTTGGCCAAGGAGTATGAAGAAAAAATGAAATTGGAACCGAAGAATCATATTCCCGTAGCAATTTAACGGATGGTGCGAGGTGAAAATCATTTATGAAGTAAGCATTGTTCACTGGGTCTAACGCTGTTTCAAGAAGCTTCTGGTTCTCTTGCGTTAAGTCACCTAGAAACTTGGCAAGCTGTGCAGATTCAATGTGCGGTAACACTAAATCATGCATAAGATGCCACAAATAATTTGCACAAAACCAATCACTAGTTGAACTTGAATCAATTTGGGCTTGCGAGATCACTAATTCATAGGAGTGCTTGGAATTGGAAAATTCTCGGTAATCAAAACTTTTACCAGCGACGCTAGTTTCACATCGATTAAGAACAGTCCAGTCAACATCACAATGATTTGCCAGCTCAGGCAGCACTCTGGTTAGCCCACCGATGTGAGCTAAGTGTGGAATGTTTTGGGAATCAATTGTTATTGGACCGCGACGGGACAAAACCCCAAGTTTAAAAGTTCTTGTCCTAGATTCATCGATCAAGGCTTGGTGGCTCGTACTTCCAAGCGAACGTAATCCAAAGTGTTGTCCGTCATGGCTTTTGCTAGCGTTTCAATTTGGTCTAATGGCAAATCCCTAAAGACCAGAGTTTGCAAGTAAGTAACCAAAGTTTCATAGCTTGGCAAAACCGTTGGGTGTGGCCGCAAGTCAACTTCAACATTGGTGAATCCAGCCTCAATCAACAACGACCTGGTGTCTTCAATGTTGGCGTAATACCAACTCGGAAAACTAGTTTCTGGGAATAACTCCAAAGCTAAATGGAGAGTTCGCTTAAGGTTTCCAAAACCGCCTGCATCGGTTGCTAGCCTGCCACCTGGCTTTAGGGCAGTGAAGAAATTTTGCCAAACGTTATTGTGATCAGCTAACCAGTGCAGCGCAGCAACGGACATGATCGCATCGACACTGTTTGGTTCAACTGGCAGTGGTTGATCCAAGTCACCCTGGGCAATAGTTACCCGAGGATCTGCTCCGATAGTCGCACGACATTGATCCAGCATGGTGCGGCTTTGATCTACACAAATCAAATTGCCAGACGTTAGAGTTTCTAGAGCAACCTGGGCATCTCTGCCAGTTCCGCAACCTGCATCAAGCAAAGTTTCAGATGGCTGCAGATTTAATGCGGCAATAGTTCGCTTACCCCACTCTTGGTGTGGCAGCGGTAGCGCGTCATAAGCCGGGCCGTCCCATTCAGTCATCGGTAGAACCAAATGCACCAGATGCTTTTAGTACAGCGATTTGTTCTTCCGTTAGATCCAACAAATCCTTAAGTACCGAAATTGTATGCTCACCGCGCTTGGGAGCTCGTGAATATTCTGTTCGCTTTGGTCCAACATTTACCGGCGATGCTGGCGTGCGGAGCTTGCCAAAATACTCATGATCACTATGTGCGATCATCTCGCGGGCTACGGTGTGTTCCTCTTGGAATGCCTGCTCAATTGTGTTTACCGGCGAACAAGGCACACCTGCTGGCATTAAATCAGTTAGCCATTCCTTGGTAGTTCGAGTTTTGAAGATGTCATCGAGCTGACTTACTAACGCATCTCGGTTTTCGTAACGTTTAGCAAAGTTGATGTAATCCGGATTGGTTGCCAGGTCAGGTCGGCCAATAACTTGGCAGAAACGCTCGTAAAACTTTTCCTTAGCGCAGCCGATAACAATCCAGTAGTCCGCTGTTTGAAATACTTGAAATGGAACTAGTGATGGATGCGCCGAGTGCGAGTGCCGAATCGGCTCGTGACCGCCAGACAAATGCCAAGATCCGATGTAGCTCGTCATGGAAAGTGCGGTGTCATAAAGTGAAACATCGCAGTCCATTCCTATGCCGTCACGGCGAGAAGCGTGGATACCACTAATTAACGCCAGGGCGGCAACGAATCCACCAGAGAAATCAACAAGGGAGAGCCCACTCTTAGTTGGTGGACCATCTGGCTCACCTGTGAGCGACATCCAACCTGCAAGTCCTTGCAGCATGTAGTCATATCCAGGTTCTTTGGACCTCGGACCCGTCATGCCAAAGCCACTCAGGGAACAACAGACTATGGCTGGATTCAAGTGCTTGAGATCTTCGTAAGTGATTTTTAATTTGGCAGGAACATCGCCGCGCAAATTCGAATAAACCGCATCACTTTGTTTTACCAAGTCTTCAAAAGTGGCACGACCACTTGGACTAGATAGATCAAGTGAGATTGACTCCTTATTTCGGTTAAAAGTTTCGAAAAATAGTGAATCCTCTTCATGTGCATAAGGCGGTACATACCGCCCCACATCGCCACCAGAGTTTGGGTCTTCAATCTTAATTACGCGCGCACCTAGGTCAGCGAGATGAACTGTGCCGAACGGGCCAGCGCCAAATTGCTCGAGTGAGAGGATGGTGATCCCTGATAGCGGTAGTGGCATTAATTATCCTTCTGGTTTGGCGACTAGCTGTTAGAAAAATTCATTTATTGCTAAGTGCACAACGCAGGAACCACTCATAATTTTACCGATTGCAAAAAATCCTTGGCTTTCGAGTTCTCCTTGCAAGTCAGGGGAGACGCTTGCAAGTAGCCCACCATTTGTTTGTGGGTCAAATAAGGCCGCTTCTGAGAAATGCCCTGTTAGTCCGCTCGTAATCAAATCACTTGAAGTGCGGTTGCGTAAGTCTGCGGACGTTCGAATTCCAGATTCAAAAAGGCACATTGCTTCGCTTAGCACGGCAGTTTTGGGCAAAGCTAGGTGAACATCTAAATTTTGGGTGCCCAGCATTTCGGATATGTGACCGATTAGACCAAACCCGGTTACGTCAGTAACTGCGTGTACTTTTTCGCCAAAGCTTTCTAGTACATCTCGCGCTGCCTTATTTGAGATTCGCATCTGTGACAGGGCAATTTGCTCATCAATCGCGTCTCTGGTTGCTAGCAAAACCCCAGTACCCAGTGGTTTCGAAAGCATAATGACGTCCCCGGGTTGCATCCCAGATTTACGCCAGATCGCTTTGGGGTGAACGTAGCCAGTTGCTGCTAGTCCAAAAACGGCCTCACTTACCCGTACCGTGTGACCCCCAACAATTTCTACCTCTGATTCCAAGCAGGCTTGCTTAGCTCCAGTGACACACGAAACAATGTCAGACTCTGACATTTCGCTAGGAAAGCCGCAGATAAGCAATGCAGTTCTCGGAATCCCGCCCATTGCATAAATATCAGACAACGCATTGAGTGCGCTTACGTAGCCGTAATCAAAAGCGTCGCTGACAACTGGTGGAAAAAAGTCAACAGTTGTTATGAGCGAGGTAATTTCATTGATCTCAACAACAGCTGCGTCATCTGGCTCGGCTAAGCCAATTATGGTGTCAGAATGTTCGCACCCAACAGCAGCAACGCGCAATGACTTCAGTAGTGAACTATCGGCTTTAGCCGCGCAGCCACCGCAAGAAGTTAAGGCACGCAAATTTCCCGCTGTTAAATCAATTGTCATTGCAGTCGAAGTGCCTCGACAAAGTCTCGAGAGTTTTTCGTAGTTGGAAGTGACATTACGGCGTTGAAAACTCGGTCTGCCACATTGTTATCAGTAACAAGTTCCATGTTGTCTCGGAACTTAGCCTCGACTTCTTGGGCAGAAAGTGGTCGTTCATCAGCGCCGCGATTAACATCTTCGCGCTTGGTGAAAGTGCGACCATCTTTAGTCTTGATGACTACTTCACCATGAAAGTATTTTGGAAATGTTGGGTTCGGGTCATTCTGGTATGACACTTTAGCGGCGAGCTCAAGTAATACCGGATCTACTAAACACTCATCAGCTAAGTCGGCCAAGGTGAAGCGTCGTTTTGCGATAGCAGTTGCAACTATGAATGGTAGCGAGAATTTAGCATCGTAATCGCTGCGCGGGGTTAGTTTGGACTTTGCGGGTTCCGAAACTACTGGCACAACTTGGGCTGGAATAATCGTTAGAACCGATTCGATGTCAGAGGCTTGTAAATTATTCTGTGTTACTAACTCGATTGCGATATCAATGCAAGCGTGCGTGAAGTGGCAAGCAGCGTAAGGCTTAATTGCAACTTTCAACAATTCCCAGACTGCGCCTAGATCTGCAGTTACTGCAGAAATATCAGTGTTATGTCCAGCAGGAGTGTGAGTATTAAACAATCCAAACCTGCCTTCATAAATTGCTAGCGGTGCTTCGAATTTCGCTTTTGCAAGTTCGGCCGAAGTGATTCCGCACACTGCGGCCCAACCTGGATGCAGACGCTTAGTCCACGCCCCGGTTTCTAGAAATTCCATCGAGCCTGAGGCGAGTGAACCGACAATTCCTTGGGCGCTTGCTATTCCGTGTGAATCAAGTCCGATCATTTTTGCAGCTGCAGTCGCAGCGCCAAAAGCTCCAGCAAGCCCAGTTGGATGGAATCCTTGGGCATGAAAACCACCGTTAGCAGCAGTGCCAACGCGTGCACCAATTTCCAGTGCAACTAGGAAGCCCAGAACTAAATCATTGCCACTTAATTCCCGATCATCTGCAATCGCAATTGCAGTTGGCGCTGCGCTAGCGGTGGCATGAATAACTCCTGGCACATGGGTGTCATCAAAATCTAGGCCATGAATCAAGATGCCGTTTAGCATGGCCTGATCTCTAACTGTGAAGCGCTCGGTGCAAGCTATTGCTCCACGCGGGCCGCTTCCAAGGGCTACGGATGCGGCAATACTCTTCGTCGCAAAATCGTAGTTCGTTGAGGCAAATGCAATTCCGACTGCGTCCAGGATATTCAGAAGTGCCTGATCCTGTACATTTGAAGGAACATCTGAGATTTTTACCTCAGCAGCCCAATCGCCAATTACCTGCGCTAACGTCTGCGAATTACTCATTACTACTCCTAGTTGAATCGTAAGCCGAGAGTTTCGGCGATAGTTGTGCGCTGCACTTCGTCGGTACCACCAGGAATCCGAAGATTTCGGGCGATTTGGAACAACTTGTTAATGTCAGTATCTCTTAACACTCCGAGTCCACCATGAATTTGAAGTGCCCGGTCAGCCACTCGATAGAACGACTCATCATTACTTAATTTTAGAGAACAGATTCGGCGCACCTCATCACTTGGTCGAGGCAAGTTCCACCATGGTCCAGGGGTGTCAATGGCGCGAGCGACGTCGAGTGAAAGTGAGCGAGTTTGCTGCCAATCCAAGTACATGTCAGCAATCATCCATTGAATACCCTGTTTAGCCCCAAGTGGTTCACCGCCAACCACGCGAGTTTTTACTCGCTCCAAAGTCTTTTCAATTAAGTACTTTGACCAACCAGAACACATTCCGGCGCGGCGCATTCTGGTGTAATTAAACGACATGACTGCGATATCAAATCCACCGTTGACCTCGCCCAAGACTGCGCTTTCTGGCAGAACCATATCTTTAAAATGAATTTCGCCGGTGTAGCCATCACCAAACATGGTTTGGTAAAGCTGTCCGATTTCGTAACCCTTTCCTGCATATTCTTTAGTGTCGAACATGAAGTAAGTAAATGATTGCCGGCCACCCCCAGGATTTGTGATGGCAAGAATCTGGGCAACATCGGCGTCAAAGTAATTCGTGATGTATGCCTTTGTTCCATTTAGTACCCAGTCCGAACCTTTGCGAACGGCATTTGTTTTCATGTCGTAAAGATTCGAGCCTGCTCCAGTTTCAGTAACGCCATGCAGACTTGTCTTTAATCCCTTTACTAGGGGATCAGTGAACTGTTCTTTTTGATGTGGGTGAGCCTTGAGCAATCGAGGAGTAGCACCCTCGGACCAAGACAGAAGCGCAGGATTTAGGTCAACGCCATATCCGTAAACCTGCTCTTCCACATAAATCATGTCTTCGCGCCCAAGGCCGCGTCCACCAAGTGACTCAGGTAAATGTGCGCTATAGATATTCTTTGCGCCTGAGGCAGCCATGATTTCGCGCCGGGCCGCAATGATCTCAGGGTGCAAACGACCTTGCTCATCTAGAAACTTGGATTGATCCTTTAAGCGATGCTTGAGCGCAGCTTCCCGCGGCGCAACCTCGGTTTCATAAAGCGAAGTTACCTCGGCTATCACTGAATCTAGGTGTGCTGGAATGTGTAACTCAACGTCTAGTGGTGAGTTAGTTACCTTAGTCATTTGATTCCTATTCTTGTTTTTAGTTTGATTCTTAATTTTGCTTGCTAGTGAGTTTGTAAAAAATCTAGAGTTGCTGGGTTATCGGGTAATGCAATTGTCCTACGAGCACCAATGTTGTGCCCGATAAAGGCGGCTCGGTGCGAGTAATGAGACAACAACGCAAGAATGTCGGATGCCTGCACAATTCCCAAATCTCCAGATGCGTGAATTTGCTCACTACAAACACTTGTTACATCTGGACTCACATGTGGACCTGCCAAAATTAGAGATGTGGGATGGGCGGAATGCATCATCCCACCACTTGTTGGCGTTGCGTGGTCACCCGTGATTGCAATTGTTACTGATTTGGAAAGTTCCAGCAGAGATTCACAAGCGCGATCCAAAGCCTCGATAACATCGCGTTTCAGTTCTGGATTTTTAGTATGTCCCGCTTCATCTGTCGCTTTAGTGTGAACATGAACAAATGAATTCTGTTCGGTAAGTTCAATTCCAGCAGTTAGTCGAGATTCAAAATCACCTTGAACATCGGTTAAATCACTTGGGATATCAATCTTGGGCATACCCAAAACCTCTGCCAGCCCTCGGTACAAAGCAGAACTTGTGACAGCAGCGCCGCGCATTCCAGTAACGCTCTCAAAGGTTTCCATTTTTTGGCTAAGGCTGGCCCACTTAGTCACCGGTGCAAGCAATGCCGGCTTTCCAGCCGCAACGCGAGAAACGTTCACTGGATGCGAGCTAAGGAGTGCAACCGCGGAGCGCACCCAACTTGCCAACAATGCCGCTGATTTTTGGGCAGCTGATAAATCCTGGGCACCTGAAAGTGCCACTGGCAGAAGTACTGGATGAAGATGACCAAAGAGTGGGTCGCTATCACTTATTTCATGGGTTGATAGTTTGGGCGCTTCCAAAATACATTCGCCAGGTCGCAGCGCATGCAAAATCGGCGCAAGCTCGTGTTCCATAGCCCGCAAGTCAGCAAATAGAAGTTCACAATCTTCGCCATCTGCTTTAGATACTCGACCAAGTGCGTGCAATTGGGAGCCACGAAATTCCGCTGGCCGCAGCGATAGGTGAAAGTGTGGGGACCCATCGGCTATTGCGATATTAGAACCGAGTGCCTCCAAGAAAGCTCTTTGCCCAAACATGGCCCAATGACTTCGCTCACTTGAGGTGGCTCGACCTAATCCAAACGGCTGGTGAATTCCACTGACTCCGATTTTGGTTAGTTCATCAAGAACTGGCGTGCGGGCCGCGGCAAGTGGTGTTTGATTAGCAAGCTGTGCGCTTGGCCGATCACCTAAGCCATCGAGGGTGATGAGCATTATGGGAGTCCTGTCATCCCACATCGGAGCTGGTTTCATAATTAGTGACCAACACTTTGGGAAACACAATGATTCCAGGCAAGCAAAATCTCATCAATTGCGCTTGGGCAAACTTGTTCCTGCCAAGCAGTATTTCCCACCATTAGTTGATCGCGAATCGAACTTGCAGATAATTTCTGTGCTGGCGGATCTAATAGCTCCGTGCGGAAACCGTTTGACTCAAATAGTTCCTTCTTACTTAATTCCCAAGCACTAAAAATTCGAATGACAAAAGTAGTATCAGTTGGAACTTGCCATGACTTTGGAGTTTCCAAATCAAATGGGATTACTTCAACTTCTGGTAAGTCCCGTAATGAAGCTAGGACAATTTCTCGACGGGCAGCAAAGTCAAAGGGATTTGCAGCATCAGTATGTCGATGTGAACTTTCGGCATGCTGGTTTAGTTTCGTTAAATCTGGATTAGTTATACCAATTATGATGCTCGAATAATCTTTACTAACAGCTTCAACTACCTCAAAATGTTGCTTATGAAATGGTTGAAATCTTCCGGTAAAGCAAACAGCGCCTGAATTCATTTCTTATGAAATAGCGGCGAGGCTAGCTATTTTGCTAATTGCCTCGTCGGTCTGAATAACATCTGCGTATCGTCGACCGACATCTTGCATGTTTGCATCATGTGGTCCGCTATCTTGATCGCCGCATGCGTCATCAATTGCAATCGTGCGAAAACCGTATGAGAACGAATCCACAATTGTGGCGCGCACACAACCAGAAGTTGTCACTCCGGTAACCAATACTGTGTCGATGCTATTAGTTGTAAGAATCGAACTTAAGTCAGTACCAAAGAAAGCGGATGGAAAACGCTTGAGAATGTAAACATCATTGTCATCCCAAAGATCTGGGTGAATTTTTGCTTCGTAGGAGCCAGGATGAATATCGCGAAGTGCTGGTACTTTCCATCTAGCGAACTCAGTGTCATGTGCCCAGGCAACTGCTGTGTGGATGATTGGAATGCCGGCAGCGCGGGCTGCTGGGAAAAGTCGAGCGGCATTAGTGATGGCGCGCTGGGCATGGTCGCTACGACCTAGTGCATACTTTGGGTCACAAAATGCCATTTGGAAATCAACTGCAACAATCGCTGGGCGAGTGCCCCAGCCAACTTCGCCTTGCCCATATCCTGCATTGCTAAACGCTTGCGTCATTTGCCCTCCAAGTATCGAAAATCCTCCTTCTTGTATACATCTATTCTCAAATTCTTGCTGGTTTTTGACCAAATTAAGGGTTCCGATGGCAAATCCGTTCTAAAAGTGACAAGATTGTATGCAATCTGCCATTTCAGGAGCTACATTGACTACTTTCGACTTCTTCCAGACAAGTGAAGAGCACGAGGAGTTGCGCTCAGTAGTTAGATCTCTGGCAGAAAACAGGATTGCGCCATTTGCCGCCGAGGTAGATGAAGATGCGCGCTTCCCGCAAGAGGCTTACGACGCCCTGCGAGCTGCAGAACTGCAAGCTATTCATGTGCCCGAAGCATATGGTGGCGCCCAGGGTGACGCATTAGCTTACGCAATTGTTGTTGAGGAAGTAGCGCGAGCATGCGCCTCTAGCTCTTTGATTCCAGGGGTAAACAAACTTGCCTCGTTGCCAGTGATCATGAATGGTAGCGAGGAACTTAAGAAAGAGTTTTTGCCAGGACTGGCCTCAGGTGAGACTTTATGGTCATACGCACTTTCTGAGACTGATGCTGGCAGTGATGCCGGCTCAATGAAAACTTCTGCAACTGCGACGGGTGATTCTTGGACTTTGAACGGATCCAAGAAATGGATTACCAATGCTGGGGAAAGTGATATTTATACAGTACTTGCCGTCACGGATAAAGATAAAGGTACTCGTGGTGGCATAACCGCTTTTATAGTGAAAAAAGATGACGTAGGCGTAAGTTTTGGAGCCCCAGAAAAAAAGCTTGGAATTAAGGGTTCGCCAACTCGAGAAGTTTATCTAGACAATGTGGTAATTCCTGATACTCGCCGAATTGGCGAAGTTGGAGCTGGATTTAGCATTGCTTTGACTACTTTGGATCACAGCCGAATTGCTATTGCAGCCCAAGCGGTTGGAATTGCACAAGGTGCATTGGATTTTGCAGCTGGGTACATAAAAGAGCGAAAGCAATTCGGTAAAGCAATTGCTGACTTCCAGGGAATTCAATTTATGGTTGCTGACATGGCAATGAAGCTTGAAGCTGCTCGTCAACTTACATATGCAGCAGCAGCCCGAAGTGAACGCAGCGATGCCGACTTAACTTTCTTTGGCGCTGCGAGTAAATGTTTCGCATCAGATGTAGCTATGGAGATAACAACTGACGCGGTGCAACTACTCGGTGGCTATGGTTATTCGCGTGATTATCCTGTGGAGCGAATGATGCGGGATGCAAAGATTACCCAAATCTATGAAGGAACAAATCAAGTTCAGCGAATCGTAATGTCACGACACACGCTCGCTTCTCGATAAAAAATGTCTAAAGTCGCGCCAGAAAAATTGCGCCGAGATGCTCTTGGAATTTTAACGGCAGCAGTTGCTGCCCAATTAGCAGTCTCGACAGCGCAACAAGGACTTCCTGCACTTGGTCCAATTTTGGCAAGTACGTTTAATTTGACCACAGCAGGTGTTGGATTATTGCTCGGAACCATCAGCCTAGGTACTGCCACTGCCGTTATCTTCTGGGGAAAACTAGCGGACCGAATCAATGATCGGTTAGTTGCAGTGCTGGGCCTGTTTGGCACAGCAACTTGCTTTGCGGTTGCAGCATTTTTTAAGACTTCCGAAGTAGCACATTTCGCCATTATTTTTGCCGGCATCATGATGGCAGCGCCAACCGTTGCAATGACTAAAGGTTTAGCTAGAAATTTTGTTCATCTTGGAAACA
>JNSL01000143.1_pt1 | contig 13204 bp, 16 predicted proteins | sample 210691 | NCBI WGS metagenome assembly JNSL01 (sample SAMN02808685, study PRJNA238866) | freshwater metagenome | biome: fresh water; feature: freshwater reservoir; material: water; isolation source: water column of the freshwater reservoir Embalse de Amadorio in Spain | place: Spain: Valencia ...
CTCTGGGTTTCGTGACGGCGGTCCTTTCCGAACATCACGGATCACCCGACGGATACCTCCCTTCGCCGCTCCCACTTGCTGCAGCGATGGCTGCGCGTTCTTCGAACATCCGCATCGGCATTTCCGCCATGGTCAGTTCGTTCCATGACCCACTTCGCTTGGCGGAAGACGTGGCCGTTGTTGATCTCATTAGCGGAGGTCGACTCGATCTCACACTCACCAATGGGTATGTGAGTTCTGAATTCGAAATGTTCGATGTTCCGCTTTCGAAGCGAGCAGCACGCACAACTGAAGCAGTCGCAACGTTGAAGCAGGCCTGGACTGGTGAACCATTCGAGTTCCGCGGTCGCACTGTGCAGGTGTTGCCGACGCCAGCTCGGGTTGGTGGTCCCTCGATTTCACTTGGTGGCTCGGTGGAAGCCGCGGCTCGTCGCGCTGCGCGCATTGGCGATGGTTTCATTCCGTCGACTCCCGATATTTGGGAGTTCTATGTCGATGAATGCGCAAAGTTGGGCAAACCCGATCCGGGTCCGTATCTGGGCGGCGACACTTCCGTTATTCATGTCGCGACCGATGTCGATCAAGGGTGGGACGAACTTGCCCCGTATGCAATGCACGAAGTCAACGCATACGGTGATTGGGCTGCAAGCGCTGGAATTGAAGGTGCAACCGGTTTTGTTCGCGTCAACGATTCCGATGCGTTGCGCGCAACTGGTCAATACCGGGTGGTCACTCCTGAAGAACTCGTTGCGGAGTTAACTGAAAAGGGCCCATTCGCCTTTTGCATGCTGCATCCATTGGTCGGTGGTCTTCCGCCGGAGTTCGCATGGAAGAGTCTCAAACTGATTGAGACCCAGGTAATTCCAAACCTGTAATGCCAGGTTTGGTCAGACGATTTCGCTGATCTGCATTGCCGGCACGATTGTCGTGTAGTTGGCGACATCGGCCTGCACATCGGCGGTACCTGGTGCGCCAAGAGCGGCGCCGAAGGCTTCCATCGAGTCGAAGGTGAAGTGCACGGCAGCTTCGTAGGGGCCATCGATGCCCTTGTCGATCTCGGCGGAGTCGAGACCCCATGTCTTGAGCGCCAGCGGAACGTGGCTGTCGCGGTAGTAGTCATGGTCGAACGACGCGCCGTCGGTCTTTGGGTAGAGCACGCTCAGTCGGATCATCGGATTCCCCCTCTGTGATGGTCGAAGAGTTGTAGCACGAAAACGATTGGTGCCGCCCCGAAGGACGGCTATCGCCTTGTGGGATTTTCCTTTTCGAGATTGAGGACTAACTGATCGGTGGCTTCGGATCTGTGTACGGAGTTCGATCCCCTATGTGCAGAAGCGATCTCAGATGGGTAGTGAATAATTCTGGTTTGGTCACAAACTCCGCTAAAGACATTTTTCGGCATTGGTCCATAAACCAAGAGCCGCGAAGGTTCAACTGTTCGGAGAAGTTGGATCACCCCATTTCTTAGGTGAAATCGGTCTTCAGGGGTTCGACAGCAGCCATGAGTTGAAGTTGCAACAACAGAACCTCTGGGAATGCCCAAGAAGCAAACGTCGAAATCTCTCTCGCTCGCCCATCGAACATTTGGAATAGTCAGGATCCCATGGTCTTGGAAGAGGCGAGTTAGCGCTCGGTTTGCAGAGATATGAAAGGTTCTCGAACTTGGAGCCATCGATCGATAAACAGAGAAATCTGGCCCAATGATTCCGCCAAACTTGGAGAATCGATAGATGTATCGCTTGGGATTTCGAAAGAGGGGAAGCAGTTTCTGATCGGAGACGTAGAAGTGAAGAAACGTTGACTGACGATTTTTGGTAGCAACGCTTCGGTGTTTATCAAATGCTGTGAGGGTGCACGGGAGCCGCGCATCGTTCACGGGTCGAAGTTGCGTGATTTTCTCGTCACCGAGTCTCGGCGCGCTTGGCTGCCATGACTCGATTTCGTGAGGGCTGAGCGCGAATTCAAAATGAGAGCACGAGTTGAATATCATTCCGACATCCGGATTCCGATTGGTAGGGGTTTGGAGAAGAGGTGCCATTGGCACCGAACTTGCCTGGTGGGCGTTGGCAGACGCCCACCAGGTTCAAGTCATGGATCATTCGGTTGCTCTTCGAGTAATTCATTGACTGGAATGACTGTTCGAACGATTGAGAATTGTCGCCCAAGCGATGATTCCCACTCGTTCTGTGATGCAACGAGCTCAAGCGACTCAGTGTCGTCAGCTCTCTGAATGAACATGTCCTGCATGTAGAAGCTTCCCTTGCAGATTGCTAGTGAACCCTGAGTCGTTTCGACAATGAATCCTGAGTCGACAACCAATTCCCGAGGACCGAGGTCTTGGTCATCCATAGCGACGGTGTCTCGAATTATGAGGACATTGACAATCTGTTCGCCGCGGAAATCGAAGTAGAGGTCACCGGCCCGACGCGCAGCGGTCGCGCCGATGGCACCATCTTCAATGCGCAGAAATGAAAATTCGTCCGCCCCACCTTCAAAATCGAGAATTTTGCAATCAGCGATGACGGAGATGGTCGAGGAAGACGTTGTCAAGAACATGTCCGATGCAGCAAGTGTTCCCTCGTTGAAGAGAGTTCGTGAACCGTAGTGATCCCATTTCTTCCCGATCAGACCTGCGACGAGGCGCAGATCTGGGGCGGAAAATCGAAGCTCGTACTCGTCCATTATTTGTCCTCCACGAAGTGAATCTTTTGTGTAGCGGGAACGCCGCGTGTCGGTTTTGGAAATGCAATCTCGATAACGGGTGAACCATCTGAGCTCGAAGTGGGGCGAAAATTGACACGTGAACCGTCTTTAAAGACGGCGGTCATTGCGCCAGCTTTGGGAAGTTGGGCCACTTTCCCTCCTTTACTCAACATTTTGAACATCTTCTTCGCTGTCCCGAGTGGATCACGAGACTGGATTTGGCGGGTCTTGCCGCCGGATCTTCCGGTGCCGAAATACCCGCCAGGGCTCGTAGGAAATTGGTCGCGCGCTTTTTGGAAATTGCTGTTGAGTGAATCTCTGGAAGCGGGACCATTTCCACTACCTCCGCCCACGCGGCGGGTACTCGGCGTTCATCGTCGATCCGAATAATTTTTCGCGATAATTGACATGGGAATCCAGCGGCAAGAACCGTCGCCCAACATTGTCGGGACCTTGCTGGATTCCGATTGGTAGGGGTTTGGCCAGGATGGTCTTGCGATCTAGGCAATCGTTCTGGTGGCAGCCAGGTGTGAGTGCCTGAATTCGGCTTGGGAGAGTCATGGGCATCCTTTCTGTCGATTCTGTTGAATTTGGTGCACCAAGTAAGTGTGGCTTATGGCTCAGACAGCCTTGCGGTTGAGAATTTGTGACTCGTCAAGAACGAGCCCCTTAACAAGAAATGGTGCCGCCCAAGTAGGCGACACCATTTCTAAGTTCGAAATCCTGTGGATTACAACGTCAGGGTGTTCTCGTTACTTCGTGATGACGAGGGTGAAGGTTCCGTCGAAGTTCTCGATGCCATTTCCCGTTGTGCCAACAGTGACTTTGGCTGTTCCGGGGGCGAGAGCCTTACCGCCGGCGTTGTATGCAACCGTGCCATCGTTCGTGCCCTTCGAGGTGACTTCGAAGACGGACGGGTTGTCGCTCATTGCGGTGATGGTGGTTCCCTTTTCCGGCGTTCCAAAGTTGAAGACGACCGTGTCGCCAACCTTGATCGGGGGAACAGGCTGGGTCCCACCTTCGTTGGCATTCACCATTTGTGGTGTGAGGATGATTGGCGGAAGCACGTTTCCAACTGTGGAGGAAGAGGACTTGGCGGTGGTTGTGGGGGCAGCTGTCGTGGTGGACGAGGAGTCCTTTTTGTCCGAACTGCAGCCAGCGACGGCGAGGCCGGCGAGGGCGAGCACTGCAATACCAGCGACGACGAGACGATTCTTCAACGATTTCTCCATGTTCCTTGGGCAGATGTGCCTAGAAGGAATGTAGTGGTGGGAACTTCGCTGAGGGGTGCAAGCAGGCGGGCTCATTACGCTTGAGGGATGGAACGCACAGCACGAGGCGTGAAATCGTCGACAACTTCGATTGCGTCCATTGGCTCCTTTGGATCGATCGCGTCGATTGGTTGTGCAGGTTCGATTGCCTCAATTGGTTCCGCCGGCTCAATCGCATCCATCGGTAGCGCCGGTTCGATCGCGAGCATCGGTTCTGCTGGGTCAATCCTTTCGATTGGTTCCGCTGGCTCAATCCTGTCCATCGGGAGTTCAGGATCAGTGCTGTCGGTCAACGCTCGAGGTGCGTGGCGATCTCTTCCAGCGCGATCGCCAGCGATCACCGCAATTGCATTGACTGCGCTGGTTGCACTTGGCGGTCTCCGTATGTCACTTCGTCGGAGCGGGTGACGGGAATCGAACCCGCGTTCTCAGCTTGGGAAGCTGATGTTCTGCCTCTGAACTACACCCGCGTGTCCCTTGCGGGAACGGGCAGACAGTAGCGAGCGCTTCATGGCCATGGCCATACGCGGTTGGGAATGCTGCTTTCGCGACCTCGAGTCTCCCTACACTCGCCCGTCATGAACAACACCCAACGATCCTCAACCCTTCGTGTTAGCCGCCAGCCTTGGTTTGGTGTCGTTATCGCGCTCGTCATCATCGCTGCTGTGATCGCAGGGAGTTTCGGGCTTAAGGCGTTCGGCGATTCGCGCACGGATTCTTCCGCTTCGAGCATTCGCGGGGCAGCTGAATCTGAAGCGAACCTCCCGGTGAACATCGATTTGGTGAATTCGTCCTCAGTCACCGTCGTAGTGGATGTCACCAACGTGAAGCGGGAGGATTGGGGCTACCCCGCTCCTGATTCGGAAGCGCCGAATGGCCTGCGAGGTGCGTGGATTGATCCAGGTCAGAGTGTCTCCGTCACATTGTCTATCGACAATATGAACACGAGGCATGCGCCGTTCAACCTGAGCACGACGCCGATAGCGGGTTCGAGTAGTGGCGGTGCGATTACCTTCTATTCGCAGATGAACTTAGGAGAAGCCCAGTCTTCGCCCGGAAGTCCGAGTTTCTGGTCCTGGCCTACCCGGGAACGTCCAGCAGAGGTGACGAAGGCTGGTTGTTCACCCGTATGGTCTGAGCCGGCCGGTAACTATGTATTGAGGGACGGGCGGCAGGGTTCGATTACTGCAACAGCCACGTGCCGAGGTGTCGGAGATACGACCACGATCATCACGTTCACCGATGCGAAGTCGTAGGACAGTCGATGACTGAAGCACTAGGCACCGAATCAATCGTCGTTACAAAGACTGATTCCGTTGCAACGATTTGGCTCAATCGGCCTGACAAACGCAATGCAATGTCGCACGAAATGTGGACCGCTCTTGCAGAGCACTGTCATTCGTTGGCAAAGGATCACGATGTACGCGTGCTGGTAGTGCGCGGCGTTGGCGGACATTTCTGTGCCGGTGCTGACATTGGCGGTTTCAGCGGTGGAATGAGCGATGAGTATCAAGCCCAAAACCGCGAAGCCGAAGAAGCGCTTGCTGCATTTCCTCGTCCGACGATCGCATTCATCACTGGCTCGTGTGTAGGTGGCGGCGTGCAGATCGCAGGTGCGTGTGATCTTCGCTTTGCCGACACCACTTCCAAATTTGGGATCACGCCCGCTCGCCTCGGAATTGCCTATCCGACCTATGCCTTGGAACGAGCTGTTCGACTGGTTGGTCAGTCGGCCGCAAAACATCTGCTGTTCTCCGCCGAGTTGATTGACGCAGAACGCGCGCTTCGTATCGGACTTATTGACGAACTTCTCGAGACCGAGGCTGCAATCGAACGCCTAGATGCGTTCACCTCCCTGTTGGCCAACGAGCGTTCGCTGCTGACTCAGATCATTTCGAAGGAAATGGTCAACGAGGTCGCGGCGAGCGGCGGAGTTTCGGCGCAAACGATCAAGCGTTGGGCACCGGTCCTCGCCAACAACCCAGACATGCCGGAAGGGGTTGCTGCCTTTACCGAGCGCCGGTCACCGAATTTTGTGTGGACACCCGACGAATCGTTCTAAAGTCCACTTCTCGTTCAACAAGGGGGCCCATCATGACTCTGAGTATCGAAGAGATTTCTGACCGTATGGAGATCCAGGACCTGCTCGTCCGCTACTGCTACGCCGTCGATCACCGCGACTTCGACGATTTGGCCAACGTCTTCACGACTGATGCCATCATCGATTACTCGGTCTTCGGTGGCAGTGTTGGCAATCCCACCGAGACCATCGCCTATCTCAAAGAGGCGATGCCGATGTTCGCATCGTTCCAGCACATGATCTCTACGAGCCGCATCGAGATCGACGGCGACACCGCCAAGGTCAAGACCATCTGTCATAACCCGATGGTCATGCCGATGGGTGAAGAACTCGTTGTCTTTACTTGCGGCCTTTGGTACGTCGATGAAATGGTCCGCACTGCTGACGGCTGGCGCATCTCGAAGCGAGTCGAGGAAAGCTCGTACATGAAGGACATGCCGGGTATGCCCGTCCAGGGTCCCAAGAAAGTCTGACCCGACGTCATTCACTGACCTCAACAACATGACCGGTACCCTTCCGTCGTTCTCTTGACGGAAGGCTTTGCCATGTCGACTCTTGCTCAGCGGGTTCAAGCAAAGGCCTATGACCGTCGATGGGCGATCCTTGCAGTGCTGTGCTTTGGCCTGCTGGTGATCGTGCTCGACAACTCGATTCTGAATGTGGCTCTTCCGACCATTCAGGATGACTTGAACGCCACGTCAAGCGACCTTCAGTGGATTGTTGATTCCTACACCTTGGTCTTTGCGGGTTTGTTGCTGACCGCAGGCGCCCTTGGTGACAAGTTCGGCCGACGCGGAGCGCTTCAGATCGGCTTCATTCTCTTTGGTATCGGCTCGATCGCGTCAGCGATGGCTGCCACTTCGGGCCAATTAATTTCAACGCGAGCGTTCATGGGTATTGGTGGCGCGCTCATCATGCCGGCCACGTTGTCGATCATCACCAATGTGTTCCCACCCGGAGAACGGTCAAAAGCAATCGGCTTTTGGGCCGGAACCGCAGGGCTCGGTGGCGCGCTTGGTCCCCTCGCTGGCGGATTTCTTGTTGAACATTTCTATTGGGGTTCGGTTTTCTTGGTGAACATCCCAATTGTTGTGATCGGCCTTATTGCGGGCGTCTTTCTCATCCCCACGTCGAAAGATCCGTCCGCTCCTCGCCTCGACCCAATTGGTGCACTTCTGTCGATCTTTGGTCTCGCTCTGTTGCTTTTCGCCATCATCGAGGCGCCCCACAATGGTTGGACCTCATCAAAGACACTTGGCTATGGCGGTTTGGGGATCGCGCTGCTCGTCGCGTTCGGAATTTGGGAAGCAAAGAGCGATCATCCGATGCTCGATGTGACGTTCTTTAAGAAGGCACGCTTCACCGCAGCGGCCGGCGCGATCACACTTGTGTTCTTCTCGATGTTTGGATCGTTGTTCTTGCTGACGCAGTACTTCCAGTTCGTTCTTGGTTACTCGCCACTTCAAACTGGGGTGCGCATGATTCCATTCGCATTGGCGATGATGGTGGTGGCACCTCTCAGTTCCAAAGTTGTTCAGCGCCTTGGATCCAAGATCACCGTTGCTTTCGGACTTGGTCTGGTCACGATCGGATTGTTGAGCATGGTTGGCCTTCAAGTTGATACGCCGTACTCGGATATTTTCTGGCGTCTCATGTTGATGTCGGCGGGCATGGGCCTCACCATGGCTCCGGCTACCGAATCGGTCATGGGGTCTCTACCCATCTTCAAAGCTGGCGTTGGATCGGCAGTGAACGACACCACCCGCCAGGTTGGTGGCGCCTTGGGTGTCGCTGTCATTGGCTCGGTGCTGGCCACGACCTATGGCAATCAGATAGGAGAGTTCCTTTCTGGGCTCGGAATTCCGCTGCCCCAAGCCGCCCTCGAATCTGCGCAAAACAGCATTGGAGCAATCAAGAACGGTCTCGTTCCAAAATTGCAGGAGATGGGCCTTTCTGAACAAGCAGCCACGGTCAATGCCGAGGCCAATTCGGCCTTTGTGAGCGCGGTGCATTGGGGCGTCCTCACCGCTGCGGCTGCCACGTTTGTTGGTGTCGTAATGGTGCTGCTGTTCCTACCCGCCCGACCTCGTATCGACGATGTCGCAGAGCAGGAAGAGGAATTTGTCGGTGAGCACGTAGAGGAACTCCTGACCGACTGATCCACGACTAACCTGCGCAGCCGTGATCCTCTCTGACCGCACCATCCGTGAAGAGGTCGAAGCCGGCCGCATTGTTATCGAGCCCTTCGACCCCAGCTGTGTCCAGCCATCTTCGGTCGACCTTCATATCGACCGCTTCTTCCGGGTGTTTCGGAATCACACGATGGGCCACATCGATGTGAAGCAGAACCTCGAGGACCTCACCGAACTCGTCGAGATCGGCCCCGACGACACCTTCATGCTGCACCCAGGTGAATTCGTGCTCGGGTCCACCAGCGAGCGCGTTGGTCTTCCTGCCGACCTTGTCGCTCGCCTCGAGGGCAAGTCCTCGCTCGGCCGTCTTGGTCTTCTTATTCACTCCACGGCTGGTTTCGTCGACGCCGGTTGGGACGGACAGCTCACGCTCGAACTGTCCAACGTGGCCAGTCTCCCAATCACGCTCTATCCGGGCATGAAGATCGGCCAGATCTCGTTCATCCGCATGACTACGCCAGCGGACAACCCCTACGGCTCTTCAGCAGTCGGCTCGAAGTACCAGGGCCAAATCGGCCCCCGCCCCAGCCGCTACTGGGAAAACTTCCGCTGATCTCCCCGCTTCTTCCTGACTGACAGCGAAGCGTCTGACGGGTGGCGCCCGCAAGGAGGGCATCCACGCGCAGCGGAGCGAGCATGGATGTGCCTTTCGGGTGACAGGACCCGGCAGACGTGAAGCGGAGGATTAGACGATTGGTGTGATCGTTGCGTCGGCTTCTGAGCGTTCGAGTGCCTCAAGGATGTGCATCGAAATGTCAGCGACCTTCACTTCGTCTTCTTCGACACCCTGTGCCTTCACGCCATCGTCGATCATGATGTAACAGAAGGGGCACGCAACCGCGATCTTTGTTGCACCGGTGCGCAGCAGTTCCTGCGAACGCTCGATGTTGACCTGTTTGCCGGTGCTTTCTTCCATCCACATGCGACCGCCACCAGCACCACAGCACATTCCCTTGGTGCCGTTACGGCTGGCTTCAACGATTTCAATGCCACCGAGTGAACCGATGACGTTGCGTGGTGCCATGTAGACGTCGTTGTGACGACCGAGGTAACACGAGTCGTGGTACACAACGCGCTCTTCGAGTTTGGCCTTCGACAAATCGAGCTTGCCGCTGTCGATGAGGAACTCGAGGAACTGGCTGTGATGCACAACTTCGTAGTTGCCACCCATTTGTGGGTACTCGTTGGCAAGGGTGTTGAAGCAATGCGGACACTGCGTGATGATCTTCTTCACGCCCATTCCGTTGAGTGTTTCGATGTTCTGCATTGCGAGCATCTGGAAGATGTATTCGTTGCCCGAGCGACGTGCGGGATCGCCTGTGCACAATTCCGATGGGCCAAGAATTGAGAAGGAAATACCCGAACGCTGCAGAAGCTGCGCCATTGCTTGGGTGACCTTCTTGTTCTTGTCGTCGAACGAACCTGCGCAACCAACCCAGTAGAGGTATTCGGCTTCGAGTGGGCTTGAACCATCGAGGATCTCGATACCTTCGAACTTCTCGGCCCAATCGCCTCGGTCGGCTTGGCTCATGCCCCATGGGTTTCCGGAGTTCTCCATTGAGCGATACGCGTTGCCGAGTTCGGTCGGGAAGTTGGATTCCATGAGCGACAAGTAACGACGCATGTCGAGGATCTTGTCGAGAATCTCAATGTTGACTGGGCAGATTTCATCGCATGCCTTGCACGAGGTGCAGGCCCAGACCTCTTCGGGCGTGACTCGTTCGAAGAGGGAATTGGCAGAGATGGTGATGTCGGCAACAACACCAAGTGGTGGCGACACCTGCGGGGTTCCCGTCGCGGCCATAACTTCACCCGACTTGAGAACGATTTCGCGAGGGTCAAGCGACTTGCCTGTTGCGTGTGCCGGGCATACCGATGTGCAACGACCGCACATGGTGCAGGCGTCGAGGTCGAGCAATTGCTTCCAGGTGAAGTCTTCGATGGTGGATGCACCGAACGATTCGAGTTCGGTTTCCATGAGGTTCGGCATCGGCTTCATCGCACCCTTGGGGCGCTCGCGATCCTTCAGGTACATGTTCAGCGGTGAGGTGAACATGTGTCGAAGCATCGTGACCGGAAGGATCACGAGGAATGCGAAGAATGAAAGAACGTGGAGAATCCACCACACCTGATGTCCGCCAGCGAGATTGGAACTGTTCTCGATGAGCTTGGCGAGGGGCCAACCAACAAACGACCATCTTTCAAATGACGGCATTCCGGTTTCAGCGATACGCCACGCTTCGGTTCCGAAACCGGTAACTGTGATGGCGAGAAAGACGCCGAGGATGACGGCGTGTTCGGGCTTGGACTTGATGCGGATGCGATACGGACGCTGGACGTAGCGACGAATGATCGCCCACATCACGCCGACGAACAGGCAAAGTCCGGCGAGATCACCGATGAACGAGTACGCCATGTAGACGTTGCCGTTCAGGAACTTCCAGGCCTCGGGGACCTGGTGGTTGATCTCGAGAATTGTGGTGACGGCGAGCAACACCAGGAATGAGAAGTAGATGAGCGAATGCATGATGCCTGCGGCGGGATCGCGCAGCAGGGTCTGCATGTAGACGCCGGCGCGGAAATCGCCGAGGCGACGCTTGACGTTCTTCTTTGTTGTGCGGCGGTCGTCAGGCTTACCGCGAGTCCAGTTCTTCACCCGCTGGCCGAAGAGCACTGCTCCGTACACGAGCAGGATCGACGTCATGACGTAGAAGGCAATCTTCAGCGAGGACGGGATGCCTCCGAAGACCTCGCGCGTTACTGGCGAGTCGTCATGTTGCTGGAACACCGCCGATGCGATGCCCGAAAGGGCAGTCACGATCGCGAAGGCGAGACCGATGACGAGAACGAGATGTGGGCCTTTGATCCGTTTGCGTTCCATACGGTCGCAAACCTACTCGCGCCTATGGGCGCGAAACCTCACCAGCGGGCGGTGCGAGGGGTGACGAGGGGTTCAGGATTCGTCGGTCATGCGTGCTGCAAGGTTGCGCAGCAACTGCACGGCAAAGCCAGGTACCTCTTCAATGAGGCCGTTGAACTCACGCTGGGCGATCACGAGGACCTCCATGGCGGAGTCGGCCGTGACCGTTGCGGTGCGGACGCCGCCGGTCAGGGGAGCAAGTTCGCCGACGACGGCACCAGGGCCGAGGTTGGCCACAGTTGCACCATCGCGGGTCACGGTGGCGGAGCCGGTGACGATCACGAAGCATTCGTGGCCTGGTTCGCCTTCGCGCACCAGAACCTTTCCTGCCTCGATGGAGACCTCCACCGCTGCTGCTGCCACCTGCTGAAGCTGGCGCTTGTCGCACTCTGCGAAGAGCGGAACCTGAGCCAGATGATCGAGCCATGCGTCGCGTGCCATGGGCCGAAGCATAGGGAGAAGCCCGGCGCTCTGCTCGTCCATTCGGCCACCGACCCTTCATGACTACGAAACACTTGGGAAACAGGCGATCCGTACGGTGGCGTTCGTGGACGTCGCCCTGCTCCGTTGGCCAATGGAAGAAGACCGTCGCCAAGCCCTTGCGGCTCGGGGGGCATCTCGTGTGTTGCTGGTCGATGCCGACACGCCTGCGCCTGAGGCCGCCGATTGTCTTGAGGATTGGATCCGGTTGCCGGCGAGTCAAGACGACATCGATGCGCGCTGCCGAGCGATTGCTTCCCGATCGATGGTCCACAACTCCGAGACCCCAGCTCTCGACCCCGACGGAGTACTCCGGGTTGGAGCCGGCTGGGTGTCGCTGCCTCCGCTTGAAGCCCGGCTCATGTCGGCATTGCTCGACCGGTTCGGTGCCGTGGTGAGTCGAGACAATCTTTCTCGAACTGGATGGCCCACGGGCGCGCCGGGTCGTAACGCGCTTGATGTGCACATGCTCCGTTTGCGCCGCCGGATCAGCCCCTTGGGACTGGCGATCCGAACCGTTCGTTCGCGCGGCTACCTCTTAGAAGCCGGCGAATTGCAGATGGTTCAGCCGGCCTGACGGGCCACTGCTTCAGCAGCTGCCTTCGCCGCCTCGGCGTCGCCGAGATAGCGATCTGTCAATGCCAGTCGCTTCGTTGGCACCATCGCGTCGTCGAGTTCGTAGCGAATGGGCACGCCGGTAGGAAGGTTCACATCGGCGATATCGGCGTCGCTGATGGCATCGAGATGTTTGATGAGCGCCCGAAGGCTGTTGCCGTGAGCGACAACAAGAACGGTGTGACCGGCTCGCAGATCGGGGACGATGCCGTCGTACCAGTAGGGAAGCATGCGGTCGACAACGTCGGCGAGACATTCCGAGGCAGGCAGGACATCGGCTGGAAGTGAGGCGTAGCGCTCGTCGAACCGAGGATGACGGGGATCATCGAGTTCGAGCTTGGGCGGTGGGATGTCATAGGAGCGACGCCATTCGAAGACCTGGTCCTTGCCGTACTTCTCGGTGGTCTCCTTCTTATCCATGCCCTGCAACGCGCCGTAATGGCGTTCATTGAGGCGCCACGAACGACGGACCGGAACCCACAAGCGGTCCATGCCGTCGAGGGCGAGATTGGCGGTGCGGATCGCGCGTACTTGCATCGAGGTATGGACCACGGTGGGCGCCACACCGGCAGCGGCCATCGCGGGCCCAGCGGCGCTGGCCTCGGCCTGGCCCTGATCGGTGAGGTCAGCGTCGTACCAGCCAGTGAAGAGATTTTCGAGGTTCCAGGTGCTCTGACCATGGCGCAGCAGGACGAGGGTGGAAGTCATGGTTCCAGTCTGCCCTAACGGGATCGGGGCCTTGGCCCGGTTTGGTCATCCCCGGCGAAAGGAATTTCAGAGAAATTTCAAAAATCTTTGGAATCTGGGAATGGAACGGCCCAGACCAAAGTTGTTAGTGTCACGCTCAACTTTCTTAGCGATGGCCACTCAGCCCCGCTTGGCAGTCGAGAAGTATCCCCCCGATAATCAGCAGAAGAACCACAAAGAGAAGGAGCATCACCAT
>JNSL01000144.1_pt1 | contig 13166 bp, 14 predicted proteins | sample 210691 | NCBI WGS metagenome assembly JNSL01 (sample SAMN02808685, study PRJNA238866) | freshwater metagenome | biome: fresh water; feature: freshwater reservoir; material: water; isolation source: water column of the freshwater reservoir Embalse de Amadorio in Spain | place: Spain: Valencia ...
AATGTCATTGCAATTGGTGGTCGCATGCATCCAATCGAAGTCTGCAAAGAGCTGATTGATGTTTTTCTAGCCACACCCTTTAGCAACGATGAGCGACATGTGCGACGTATTGGTCAGGTTTCAAATTTTGAAACTAAGGGTTCTATTTAATCTTTCGCTTTGTAATGAAAATCGCTGACCCGATGATCTTTCGCTAATCCTTTACCCTCAAACTTTGTATACGGGCGCCATTCGGGACGCGGTACTTCTCCCCCAGTGAATTGAGTTGAGCCCGCAAAAACATCACGGATTGATTCTGCGTATGGAACCCAATCTGTTGCGATGTTTATATAACCACCTGCCTTGAGCTTTCGATGAATCAGCGCAAGGAATTCGGCGTTAACAATTCGGCGTTTGTTGTGTTTGAGCTTTGGCCATGGATCTGGGAAAAAAAGGTGAAATCCATTGATGCTGTGATCAGCAAACATTGTCTCGAGAATTTCAATCGCGTCACCTTCGATGATTCGCACATTACTTAACTCGTGTTCTTCAATCAGCGATAGGAGTTTTCCAATTCCAGGTGGATGAACTTCGATGGCTATGTATCCATTTTCGGGATGGGCTTTGGCAATTTCAGCCGTCGCATCGCCCATTCCAAATCCAATTTCAACGATTACTTCCTTGGCGTTGGAAAATAACGTCTTTGTATCAACGATTGTTCCAAACTCAATTCCAAATTGGTCCCACGAACGAATAAGGGCGGCATTTTGTGCTCGAGTCATCCGCTTTCCACGTAATCGAAAGCTCTTGATTCCAGAACTCTGACTCTCTTGGCGTTCCACTGGGCAACTCTTACATGATTAGATATCAACCTGAAATCACACACGATAAGTTTTGAGGAGTTCTTGTGCCAGGAGTAAATCTGACCCGCGATGAAGCAGCAACACGCTCTTCTCTAGTCAAAACCCATAGCTATCGCATAGATCTCGATCTCACGACTAGTGCGCAAACATTTATTTCAAAGACGTGTGTGAGGTTCTCTGGACTCAAGCCGGGACAGAGCACATTCATTGATGCGCTCGGTAAACGAGTTATATCGGCATCACTTAACGGTGTTGCATTTGAAGTTAAGGATTACGACGGACAAACAATTTACTTGCCACCGTTGGCTGCAGAAAATGAGTTGTGCCTAGAAATAGAGGGTATCTATTCAAACACTGGTGAAGGTCTGCATCGTTTCGTAGATCCTGCAGATGGAGAGGTCTATCTCTATACGCAATTTGAGACCGGTGATGCTAGACAGATGTACGCATGTTTTGATCAACCAGATCAAAAAGCTACTTTTACTATCAGCACAATTACCCCAAAGCACTGGGAAGTCATCTCAAATTACGACATTGATTCAGTTACAGGCATCGGTTCAGGGTCCAAGCTGACTCAGTTCAAAGAGTCTCAAGTAATTTCAACCTACGTCACGGCAATTGTGGCTGGGCCATACCAGCACGTTCACGATGAATATGTGGGCGAGAAAACTATTCCACTCGGAATCTATGCACGTAAATCATTCTTTCAATACGTAGATGCGGAGAATATTTTTAGAGTAACCAAAGAGGGTTTTGCTTACTTCGAAAAGACCTTCGGACTGGCTTATCCATTTGGTAAATATGACCAACTCGCTGTCGCCGAATACAACTGGGGGGCAATGGAAAACGTTGGTTGTGTAACTTTCCACGAAGATGTTTTGATTTTCAGAAGCAAAGTAACCGAGAGCAAACACTTGGGTCGCGCCAGCACAATTCTTCACGAGATGGCACACATGTGGTTTGGCGATCTTGTCACCATGAAATGGTGGGAAGACTTGTGGCTCAACGAATCTTTCGCTGAATGGGCCTCGTATATGGCAACGAGTGAGGCTACGAAGTACACAACTGCATGGACAGAATTTAACGCGCTACGCAAGAACTGGGCATATCGCCAAGATCAGCTTTCGACTACTCACCCAATTGCTACAGAGATGAAAGATCTCGAAGATGTGAAGACAAACTTCGATGGTATTTCATATGCAAAGGGCGCTTCGGTACTTCAACAATTAGTCGAACATGTGGGCCGCGATAACTTTATTAAGGGACTTCGTATTTACTTTACAAAGCACGCATTTAAGAACACAACTCTCAATGACTTGATGGTCGAGCTAGAAGCAACAAGTGGCCGTGATCTAAAGCCTTGGGCTGCAACATGGCTGCAAACCGCTGGAGTAAATACGCTGCGCCCAGACATAGACATTGAATCTGGCGTCTATAAGAAGATTGCAATTAAACAAGAAGCACCAACGATGCCTGTGGGATCAAAAGAGTTACGCCCACATCGTTTGCGCGTTGCACTCTTTGATATTTCAGGTAATGCACTCGTAAAACGAAAGAGCGTTGCGCTAGATATTGCTGGTGCGCTGACCGAAGTAACAGAGCTTCGTGGTGAAAAAGAAGCAGACTTAGTTTTAATCAATGATGGCGACCTCACCTATGCAAAGTTGAGATTTGATGAGCGTTCAATTGCAACACTTAAATCTCATCTTGGTGGGCTCAACGAACCCCTTGCTCGCGCACTCATCTGTGCATCACTGTGGGACTCAGTGCGAGATGGCGAACTCAGTGCATCTGATTACATTGCTATTGCTTTAAATGCTCTCGGAACAGAGTCAGATATTTCAATCGTTTCTGCAACGAATGTAAATATCGACACTGCTATTTGGCACTACGCAGCACCGGCTCATCGTGCTGCTCTTCGTGCAAAGGTCTCTGATGCACTTAACAAGTTCTTGAAAGCATCTCCCGCGGCAAGTGATCATCAACTTGCATTTGCACGTGCATTTGCAGAATCTGCAGCGACACCAGAACAGAGCAAAGAAATTGTTGAAATTCTCAATGGCTCAATAAAGGGTCTAACAATTGATGCCGAACTCCGTTGGCACTTAGTTATCTGCGCCGTTAAGCGTGGCTTGTTAGGCGCAACAGAGATTGATGCAGAACTGGCAAAGGACAACACTGCGCACGGAAAGCAATATGGAGCACTTGCTCATGCAGCTATCCCAACAGCGCAAGCAAAAGAGAATGCATTTAATTCGGTAACCACAGAGAATCTAAGCAACACAATTCATGCATACACATGCCGCGGATTTAACGTTGCGCTGCAATCTGAGTTACTGACTCCATTTATCGATCGCTACTTTGCAATTCTGATCGACCTCTGGAACACCAAGGGTTATGAAATCGCTGAAACAACAGCGACGATGCTCTTTCCTGCATTTATTGTCACTGATGAAACATTGGCAAAGGCACAAAAGTGGCTAGATGTCACAGGTAAAGATGCGCCAAATGCACTTCGCCGAGTTATTACTGAAGGTCGAGACGCGCTTGCACGTTCACTTCGTGCACAGAAAAAGGATGCTTAATTATTTGAATTACTCCACTTACTCTATGTGAGTAATAACAGACTTCGAGCTCTTCTTGCGTTGAGCCGTACCAGCATAAGTAAGTACCGAAATCACAATAAACATAACTGTCGGAACGACGACGAATGTAATGATTGTTTCGAGCGCACTCAGCGCAGGTCCAGGAACAAACCCATCTTCTTGATTAATCATGTTCATAAGTCTAAGTTATTTAGGCAGTTGCTGCTGCCACACCAAATGGTTCGAGGTATGGCAACCACGTCTTATCAGTGCGTCCGGTTCCAAGGATTCTCCACGCGGCTCCTACGGGTTCGCGGGGAAGAGTGCGCAAACGCCAACCTAAATCTTTAAGAGGCTTATCTGCCTTTAGATGATTGCAGCGATGACATGCAGAAACTACGTTCTCCCAATTGTGGGCTCCTCCGCGACTGCGCGGAATCACATGATCAATTGAAGTTGCAGGTGCGGTGCAATAAACACATCGTCCACCATCTCGAGCAAATATTGCTCGGCGCGAAAGTGGAACAGAGTGACGATAAGGAATGCGAACAAATTTATTTAATCTAATGACAGAAGGAAGAGCGATTTCGCCAGATGAATAACGCAAAACTGTTCCAGAATCTTCAACCATTGTTGCTCTGGAGTTGAGGCAGAGAATCAGAGCGCGACGATCTGTAATAACACCCAGTGGTTCGTAGGTGGCATTTAAGACCAAGGTCCGCAACATTTTTACTCCGATTCTCAGCACGTGGCTCGCACCGATTGCTGTATCTTGCCTCAAAATGTCGCCGCTATGGGGTATTTCCAAGCAAATTTTTCATGCCAATTTCGTTAGAGTGTGATTTATGAGCGAGGGATTGCAAGAGGCATGGGAGTGGTTTAACGGCTCCCCTTTGCGCATTTTGCTCGTATTAACTGGGGCGCTTTTCACTCAGTACTTTGGTGGCCGTGCAATTGATCGTGCCATGAATCGATTGGCCTCAGCTGATTTAATTCCGGGTCCAGCTAATACTGTTTCACGTCAAAAAGAGAGAGCACGCACAACAGGAACTGTTTTATCTAGCACCCTTAACGCAATTATTTGGGTCCTAGCTATTGCAATGATTCTTGGCGAATTCGGATTTAATCTTGGTCCAATTATTGCATCCGCTGGTGTTATCGGAGTTGCACTCGGACTTGGAGCTCAAACTTTAGTGCGCGATATTCTCTCTGGAATCTTTATGCTCATTGAAGATCAATATGGTGTGGGCGATAAAGTCGATGTTCTAGATGTACAAGGAAGAGTGGAAAAAGTTGGTTTGAGAATTACCACTGTTCGCGATGAAAACGGAACCCTTTGGTACTTGCGAAATGGCGAAATTCTAAAGGTTGGTAATCTTTCTCAATCTGGTTGATTAATCATCGCGTGTGCGGCCATTTCAAAATATTCCCATAATTGCGTCTTCAAATCTTCACGAATCTTTAGATCAGCAACAGCTTCTCTCATGCACCCCAACCACTCATCGCGGGCATTTGAATCAATGTGAAATTCGGCATGACGCATACGAAGGCGTGGATGACCACGCTCTTCTGAGTAAGTGCCCGGTCCGCCCCAATATTGCTCAAGAAACATCTTGAGTCGAAGCGCAGCGCCATGTAGATCATCTTTTGGATACATAGGTGCAATTACTGGATTAATTGAAACTAGAGCATAGAAATGTGAAACTAGTTGTTCAAATGCTTCGCTTCCAATTTCATCATAAAGAGTGCTCACTAAATTACTTTGATTCCTCGAGATATTCGGCCAAGAATTCGCGTTCTTCATCGCTCAATGGTCGAGAGCGCTTTGTTTCAACAGAAACCGCCACTTGAGTAGTTTTTACTCGGGCGCGAATCACGCCCTTATGAATGATCTCGTACTCCATTTCAAATGAAGCATTTCCGATGCGTGTGATCCAAATCTGACAATCAACGTCCATACCGCCGTCATAAATGGGTTCGATGTAATCAACTTCGGCGCGTGCAACCACCATGTCAAAAAGCAAAGGCGTCTTGCCAGCTTTCTGGCGCGAGAACCATGTGAAATCTGAACGTGCTTCTTGTGCGTACGTTAAATACTTTGCGTTATTGATATGACCAAAAGCATCTAGGTCATCCCAGCGCACATGAACTTTTGCTAGATATCGCATTATCGTGTGAGCTTTCTATATGTAACGCGGTGTGGACGTGCTGCATCGACACCTAGGCGTTCGATCTTATTCTTTTCATAAGATTCAAAGTTTCCTTCAAACCAGAACCACTTTGAATCACCTTCGTAGGCCAAAATGTGAGTTGTGATGCGGTCTAAGAACCAACGATCGTGGGAAATAACAACAGCGCAACCAGGAAATTCAAGGAGTGCATTTTCAAGAGAACCAAGTGTTTCAACATCTAAGTCATTCGTTGGTTCATCCAGCAGCAATAGATTGCCACCTAACTTAAGTGTGAGTGCAAGATTTAAACGGTTTCTTTCACCACCTGATAAAACTCCAGCAGGCTTCTGTTGATCAGGACCCTTAAATCCGAATGCAGAAACGTATGCGCGAGATGGCATTTCAACTTGTCCAACTTTGATGAAATCCAAACCATCAGAGACGACTTCCCAGAGAGATTTCTTTGGGTCAATTCCGCCACGTGACTGATCGACGTATGCAATCTTTACTGTTTCACCAACTTTTACAGATCCACTATCTGGCGTTTCCATACCTAAAATGGTTTTAAAGAGAGTTGTTTTTCCTGCACCGTTAGGACCGATAACACCAACGATTCCGTTACGTGGCAATGTAAATGAAAGATCATCAATTAATAGTCGATCGCCAAAACCCTTTGATAAGTGTTCAACTTCTACAACAACATTTCCAAGACGTGGTCCTGGCGGAATCTGAATCTCTTCAAAGTCGAGTTTGCGCATCTTGTCAGCTTCGGCTGCCATCTCTTCGTAGCGAGCAAGACGTGCTTTGGACTTTGTCTGACGTCCCTTTGCATTTTGGCGAACCCAATCGAGTTCTTCGGCCAAACGCTTTGCGCGCTTTGCATCTTTCTGGCCTTCAACCTTAAGACGAGCAGACTTTGTTTCAAGATACGTCGTGTAATTTCCTTCGTAAGGATAAGCACGACCACGATCGAGTTCGAGAATCCATTGCGCAACGTTGTCCAAGAAGTATCTATCGTGAGTGATTGCTACGACGGCGCCTGGGTACTTGTTTAAGTGTTGTTCGAGCCACAAAACAGATTCAGCGTCTAAGTGGTTTGTTGGTTCGTCAAGCAACAACAAATCAGGTGCTTGCAATAACAACTTACATAAAGCAACGCGGCGCTTTTCTCCACCAGATAAAACCTTTACATCAGCATCTGGCGCAGGACAGCGAAGTGCATCCATCGCTTGTTCAAGTTGTGAATCTAAATCCCATGCATTGCGGTGATCTAGTTGCTCTTGAAGGGTTCCCATTTCAGCCAATAATTTGTCATAGTCAGCATCTGGGCTAGCCATTTCCTCTGACACTGCGTTAAAGCGATTAAGAAGAGCGATTGTTTCTGCCACACCCTCCTGCACATTTTCTAGAACTGTCTTGGTCTCATCCAGTACTGGTTCTTGCAACAAGATTCCGACGGTGTATCCAGGAGATAAAAACGCTTCACCATTTGATGGTTGTTGCAATCCACCCATGATCTGTAAGACAGTTGACTTACCGGCACCATTTGGGCCAACAACACCAATCTTGGCGCCAGGTAAAAACATGAGAGTGACGTCATCAAGAATTACTTTTTCGCCGTGCGCTTTACGCGCCTTCTTCATCGTGTAAATGAACTCAGCCATAGGACGAAACCTTACTAGTTCTTATCGGTAGACTTGCCCGTGAACATACAGGTGCCTGTAGCTCAGTCGGATAGAGCACCCGCCTTCTAAGCGGGTTGTCGCAGGTTCGATTCCTGCCAGGCACGCAATAAAAATATCCCGACTTCTAGTGAAGCCGGGATATTTTTATTACTGATTAATTACTTGATCTTTGCAATCTGTGCCTTTGCTTTGTCGTACAAAGGTCCAGTAATTTGGACATAACCCTTTTCTGGGAACTTCTTTGCGCATTGCTCTAGCAAGTAGGTGTGCCATTCGGCAACAATCTGCTGCTTTTCTGCATTTTTGTTAGCAGATGCTGGATAGACCAAACCGTAAGAAGCAATACCAAGTGGATAGGAACCTGGGATCGCCTTCTTGTAATCGAGTTTGACGACGCCGTTATCTTCGATAGTTCCGCCACCTAACATAGCTGAGGTACCAGCAGAGGTAGGAAGATTGTATTCACCGGCAGCGTTTCTGATGTGTGCAGTTGGCAATTTATTGTCTGTTGCCCAGCTAACCTCGGCATACCCAATGGCGCCTACTTTTCCTTTAACACCGGCTGCAATTAATGCTGATCCAGATACGCCTTGGAAGTTAAAGAATGTGGAGATGTTATTAGGAGTTCCGTTCGCAAAGGTTGTATTCCCTGCTTTTGGCCAAAGTCTTGCGTTAGGACCAGCATTTGCGCCCTGCAGGAACATACCAAAGTTCTCAGATGTACCAGATGAATCGGTACGGTAGTAAACAGTGATTTGTTGATTTGGTAGATCAATGTTGACAACTTTGCTTGTTGTCTTTGCAATAACTGGCTTACCTTTTTTATCAAGAACTGGCACAGTCTTAGTTACATTCTTGCCGCCAACTTTGGTTGTTACTTTCTTGTTTTTATATGTAGCCGTTTTTACAGTTCGCTCGTTATCTGCAGCGATGAGCGGGTCATTCCAATTGGTAATATAACCAGAGAAGATCTGAGCAAGTGTTGACTCACTTAGGTAAATTGGCTCTTTAACTGTTGGAAGATTATAAAAAATTGCAACTGGTGCTGCATAAACTGGTGCATACTCCAAGTGTGCAGGGAAACCTGATGTGTACGGCGCATCTGATGCGGCAAAATCGACTAGATTACTTGCGAAATCTGTACGACCTCTACCTGAACCACCAGCAGCGTAATTAACTGTGTGGCCTTTCTCTTTCGCGAACTCTACTTTGCAAACATCGATTAGTGGTTGGGCAAATGTTGCACCGCTACCATTGATTGAGCCAGCAAATGCTGGTGAAGATGATAGAACTAATCCTGATATGGCAATTACGGTAACTGCCACTTTTCTATTCAATTTCATTTATCCCCCTAGAAGTGATTGGTGAGATAAAATTACTTATCGAAGGCCAACTTACGACTGATTGTAAGCAAACAAAATGTGTAAGTTAAGTTAACAATTGGTAACTAAATTAACCGAATCGTCCTGAGACGTAATCCTCAGTTCTCTTCTCTTTTGGATTTGTAAACATCTCAGCGGTTGTGGAACTCTCAATTAAGCGACCTGGACCACCATCAGATAAGAAAAATCCTGTGTAATCAGAGACTCGAGCGGCTTGCTGCATATTGTGAGTAACAATCACAATACTGATTGTGGCTGCTAACTCGCGAATAGTCTCTTCAATTCGAAGGGTAGACCCTGGATCCAGCGCTGAACACGGTTCGTCCATCAGAAGTACTTGAGGATTTACTGCAAGTGATCTAGCGATGCACAGACGCTGTTGTTGGCCACCAGATAATGCGCCGCCGTACTCATTTAGACGGTCCTTCACTTCATCCCATAGTCCAGCTCGTCTTAAGCAACTTTCAAGCAGCTCATCGGCGTTACTAATTTTTATTTGGGCAAGCTTTAGGCCAGATAAGACATTCTCTTTAATTGTCATCGATGGGAATGGGTTTGGTTTTTGGAAAACCATTCCGACTTTTAATCTAATTTGCGTGACATCAACACCAGGATCGTAAACATCTTTGCCATCTAAAATTACTTGGCCCGCAAGGGCAGCCGTTGGAATAAATTCATGCATTCGATTTAATGTTCGAATAAAGGTGGATTTTCCACATCCGGAAGGGCCGATCAAGGCAGTTACGGTGCCTGAGAAAAAATCCATTGAAATATCTTCTAGCACATGCTTGTTGCCAAACCAGGCGTGAATTCCCTTTGCTTCAAGTCCAGTAGACCCAGCAACTGGTTTTCCGACCTTGGCACTTCTTGCTGCTGCCACATCTGATAAGGAGTGAGTCGCCACCGCGCGAGCCGGTGAAGCACTGCTCTTACTGGTATCGCCCTGCGTTCCAGTTATCTGACTCATATTTTCCTCCTGATTATTAGTTGTCTCTGGCAAATTCTCGTTGTTCATTTCTTCCTACTTCCCTTGGCTGCGCCAAAGTAACGGGCTAATGCAAAGAATATAAAGACGATAACCATCAAAACGAATACACCTTGCCAAGCTCTACTTATCGCGTTTTCGCTGCCAATAAGCAAGTTTTTCCACACATAGTAAGGAAACGCAGACATATTTCCCTGTGTTGGGTTTAAATTAATCGCATCTGCTCCGCCAATGGTCAAAAGCAATGGTGCAGTTTCACCAACTACGCGAGCGATTCCAAGAATCACGGCGGTAATTAATCCACTCCGGGCTGCGGGTATTACAACCATGGCAACTGTGCGCCATTGTGTTGCGCCTAGGGCTAATCCGGCTTCGCGTAGATCACTTGGAATCAGCTTTAAAACCTCTTCAGAGGTTCTAGCAACTGTAGGGATCATTAAAACTGTTAAAGCAAAAGCTCCTGCTATACCGCTGTAGGCATTGCCTAACTGAATCATCCACACTGCGAAGATGAACAAACCGGCCACAATTGATGGCACACCGCTCATAGCCTGGACAAAAAATCTAACCAATCCTGCATATCTACCTTTTACCTCAACAATATAGAGGGCAGTTAAGATGCCAATTGGTGTTGATAAAATCGTTGCAAACGTCACAACATAGAAGGTTCCGATTACGGCGTGGATTAATCCACCCTCCGTCAGAGGCGACTCGGAGGCCGTTTCTGACATATCTTGGGTAAACATTGCACCTGGAGATAACTGTGTCGCACCTAGTCTAAAAATTTCGTAAATAACTGAAGCAAGTGCGATTAAGACAAATGCTGCCGCGATATACACGAGCACTGATGTAGAGGCGTTAACTGCAGCCTTTCTATCTTTTTTAAATCCACTAATTGTCGAGGTGGTAACAATTGACATGACAATCAACGTGAGAACGAAACCTAATTTACCTTTTAGGGGCGAGAAACCAACAATGGCCAGCGTACTTAAAACAGTAAAGAGTACTCCCAGCAGATCAGTCATTAAATCTTTAGGTGTGAGCTTCCATGGATACTCTGGCTTGACCATTACAGTGCTTTGACTCATTGTTATTCTCTCGCCGTCTTGTTAATAATGTAGTTAGCAAGGAAATTAACTCCAAGTGTTACTAAAAAGAGGACAAAACCTGCTGCCATTAATGCCTGTAACTCAACTTGATCTGCCTCACCAAATTTATTTACGATCATTGAAGCAACACTTCCACCGGCACTTAACAAAACTTCAATTCTTATGTCATAAACAATATTAAGTACGGTATAGACAGCAACTGTTTCACCAAGTGCTCGGCCTAGTCCCAACATCGCGCCGCCAATAACGCCGCCTCTGCCGTAAGGGAAAACTACCGCTTTGATCATTGACCACTTAGTTGCACCCAACGCATACGCTGCTTGAATTCGCTCAAGTGGTGTTTGTGCAAAAACTTCTCTGGAAACTGAAGTAATAATTGGAATAATCATGATTGCAAGAACAATTCCAGCTATAAATGGTGAGCGAGTAAATACCGGAGCAGGCATATCAAAAATAGGAATGAAGCCAAAATACTTATGAATTAACTTTGCCCAATATTCAGCGTGAGGCATTAAAACAAAATAGCCCCACAGCCCAAAGACAATTGATGGGATTGCAGCCATAACATCTACTACTACCACCATTGGCTTTTTAATCCACTCTGGTGCGTAATAGGACAAGAAGAGCGCGGTGCCGACTGCAACTGGCACTCCCATGATCATCGCTAAAATTCCAGTAACCATAGTTCCGTACAACATGGCACCGATACCGTACGAAGCAGGTTGTCCCTCTTCTGGTATTGCATCCACCCAATCAAAGCCAGTTAAGAAACCTAATCCAGCTTCTCTAATTGCTGAAAAACCGTTATAAACCAAAAAGAAGCCAATTAAACTTAAGAGGGCTAATGAAAATAAACCACCTGATGTAACTATCGCTCTAAAAACTTTGTCAGTGAACCGAGGCTCGGTTGTTATGACTCTTGGTTTTGGAGTGGTTTTTGTATTTGGCGTGATCACGGACATGAGCGCATACTGCTATTCCCCCTGAGAAAATGGGCAGATGAAAGGTTACGAGAAGGTGAACGAGTGATGAAATTAATGCTGATCCCGCTCATGCCGATACATTTGCCCAATGGCACTTGAGCACCCGCATCTGATCTGGATTGATTGTGAGATGACTGGGCTCGACCTCGAAAAGGACGTATTGGTTGAAATCGCCGTCCTTGTCACCGATAGCGAACTCAACGTCATCGGCGATGGCGTAGACGTTGTCATCAAAGCCACTGAAGCACAATTGGCCGCCATGAATGAATACGTCACCGAGATGCACACTAAATCTGGATTGATTACTGAAATCCCTAACGGAATTTCCGCAGCTGATGCCGAAGCACAAGTACTTGCATACCTAACCGCTTCTGGCGCCACCGAAGGTAAGTCACCGCTTGCTGGAAACTCTGTCGGCGTTGATCGCTCATTTATTGCACGCGATATGCCGCTACTCAATAACTTCTTGCACTATCGCACCATCGATGTCTCATCCGTTAAAGAGTTAGCACGCCGCTGGTTTCCACGAGTTTATTTCGCAGCCCCTGCAAAGACTGGCAATCACCGCGCTCTCGGCGACATTCAAGATTCGATTGCCGAGTTGAAGTACTACCGCGAAGCAGTATTCGTCGCATCCCCCGGCCCCGAGTCCGCACAATTAAAGGAGATTGCCGAACGTATTGGCGGGTAGTATTAGCACCTCATGGTGGGCGTAGCTCAGCTGCTCACCCCACTATTTTCTTGTCCTGCATTAATTATTAATTGAAGGAGCGCAACAATGATCTTTGATGTTGTCGTAGAAATTCCTGCAGGCAGTCGCAACAAATACGAAATCGACCACAAAACTGGTGAAGTTCGACTCGATCGAATGCTCTTTACTGCAACTCGTTTTCCACACGATTATGGTTTCGTAAAGAACACGCTCTCAAATGATGGCGATCCACTCGATGCTTTAATCATGTTGGATGAGCCAACTTTTCCTGGATGCGTAGTTTCTTGTCGCGTCATCGGAATGTTTCGCATGACTGATGAAAAAGGTGGCGATGACAAACTTCTCTGCGTCGCAGCAGGAGATATCCGTAAATCGAATTTGACCGACCTTAAAGATGTTCCAAAGTACGAACTAGAAGAAATTAAGCACTTCTTTGAAGTCTATAAAACCCTCGAGCCAGGCAAAGAAGTCCACGGCGGAGAATGGGTTGGCCACGACGCCGCAGAGCTGGAAATCAACGCGTCATACAAGAGATATCAGGATTCACATTAATTAAGGCGCCTATCGGCAAGTGGTAATTACCGACCACGCGCTGATAGGGTCTGCCAAGCATTTGAAGTCACCCACTTCAAATGGGTTGTTAGCTCAGTTGGTAGAGCAGGTGACTCTTAATCACCGGGTCGGGGGTTCGAGTCCCTCACAACCCACTTAG
>JNSL01000145.1_pt1 | contig 13116 bp, 14 predicted proteins | sample 210691 | NCBI WGS metagenome assembly JNSL01 (sample SAMN02808685, study PRJNA238866) | freshwater metagenome | biome: fresh water; feature: freshwater reservoir; material: water; isolation source: water column of the freshwater reservoir Embalse de Amadorio in Spain | place: Spain: Valencia ...
AACTACTCCAAATCCAGCTACTCCAACAGTCAGCCGTGACGGTGGAGCTCTATGGCGCCTTCGCTTTGTTGACGCCAACAAGCCATTCCTTGGCTCAACTCTAGAACTTCTTCTAGATGGATCTGAAGATATCTACATGTCAAAGCCAGATAACATCACAGTCGATTCACTTGGCAACGTCTTGATTCAGGAAGATCCAGGCAAGAATGCACACCTTGCTCGCATTGTTTCTTACCGAATCAGCGATGGAAAAGTTGGAACAATCGCACGCTTCAAGGCTGATCACTTCACAGAAAGTGGTACGGCTTTCATTACAATGGATGAAGAATCTTCTGGAATCGTTGAAGTTTCCAACGAACTCCGCACATCAAAGACTGACAAGGCGAGCTACTTCATGTTCGTCGCGCAGGTCCACGCAACTCCAGCGAAGTCACGCCCAGACATGGATGCAACAGATGCAACCTTGGCTAAGGCTGTCGAAGGTGGACAGTGGTACATCCTAAAGATTACAAACTGGACTGACGTCTACAAGTAATTTTCCTATCGAGGGACAAGTGCACAGGGGCCGATTAACTTCGGTCCCTGTGTGCTTTTCTAGACTTTAGTAGCTGTTGTAATTCTGATCGAATTCGCGCATTAGGTCATCCCACCACGTCGAATCAGTTGCTGAGACAGCCCCTGCTATTAAAGCAATGAAGCCAATGAGGAAGATCCAAGCGATTGCTGTGGAGACCCAACCAATGATTACTCCAGAAACTGCAAGCCCACGATTTTGAGTGCTTCCGGCTTTCTTAAGTTGTGAAAGTGAGACATGTCCAAGGATTGCACCGATAAAAGAGAAAAAACCAGCTGTAAGAAAAACAAGCGCAAGTGAAGTTACAAATGAAGCGATAGCTAGTCCGCTACCTGACTTTGTATCTTGCTCTGCTGGAGAAAGTTGTGATGCTGGATTAGCTTCTCCTGAAGGAATGAATTCGCTCACCTTAGGCCTCGTTAATGACAGCGGTCTTGACCCAAAGGTCGCGGAGTGTGCGGCTATTCTTCGTAAAGTAGAAGACGATTTCGATCACAATCCAAGCAACTGCTGCGATTCCTGAAGTTAAACCACTTGCTATCACAACCGTTAGCGGCACAAGTAATTCGCGAACTGCCATATGTCCCCACGTTGCTACTGTCCCTGTCTCAGCGTTGCGAACTCGAATTTTTAGGATCTTCTTCGCAGGAGTTTGACCGTCACCCCATACGATCAATGACCAAATGAGCCAACCAATTCCTGCTGTGAAAAAAGCGAGCACCGCATCGAGGGCGTATGCACCTAGACGATGTTGGAAAGATGCGTATCGGAACCCACCGCCTCCAGATCCCTCATCTGGGAGTGGGCGTGGCGGCCTTGGGGTGTTGGTATATGACATCTCTTCCTCTTTCCTTATTAGTTAAGCACTAAGCCAATCGTAACCATCTAAAAACCAATTGTTGGTTTTTTCACTCCATCGGGAGCAGGAATATCTTCTACTCCGAACTCAACTAACTCGTGAAGCTCGATATTTCCATCAGATGCAGCACGATTTGAGAGGTTGAGATACATCTTTTCAAAGAGATTTCGCACATAACGTGCATTACCCATATCACCCGATGGCTTGACCTCGTCAAAGTACTTCTCGATAGCCTTCAGCACATCATCTGTAAGGGTGATCTTGTATCCACCTGCGATTACTTTAAAGATATCGAGCAGTTCGGATGTCTTGTAGTCAGCGAAAGAGATCGTGTTCTGGAAACGTGATTTAAGCCCTTGGTTTGAAGCGATGAACTCTTTCATTGGCTCGTGATATCCGGCCACAATAATTGCCAGCGAATCGCGCTGATCTTCCATCGCCTTTACCAAAGTAGAGATTGCTTCATCTCCATAGCCTGCACCGCGATCGGCTGAAAGTGCGTATGCCTCATCGATAAAGAGAACGCCACCGCGGGCTTTGTTAATTGCTTCCTGAACTTTGAGCGCGGTCTGTCCTACATATCCAGCAACAAGAGTTGATCGATCAACCTCTACCAGCTGCCCACCCGGTAACAAGCCGATTGCCTGATACATCTGCGCCACAATGCGAGCTACTGTTGTCTTTCCAGTGCCAGGGCTGCCAGTAAAGACAAGATGTAAACCAACTGGAATGCGCGGCAAGCTCTGCTTTTCACGAATGTTATTTGCTTCGTGCATATTCATGAGCTTTGCAATCTGATCTTTGACGCCATCCAAGCCAATCAATGAGTTAAGTTCGCCCATCGCCTTTTGAAGAGTCTCTGCGCTGGCTTCAGCAGCAGGGGATTCCTGCGCAATAGATTCTGTGGGAGTTTTTGCCATAGCAAGATTGGCAGTTGCAACCTCCCCAAAGTGCTTGGTAACCAAATCCGCGATGATGCGTGCAGGTTCTTCGTTGCCTACGCGCGATAACACACTGGCTGCTTCTGCAGATATCGCGATCGTTGAAGATGACGGGCTTTTCAGCTGAACCAGCTTCTCATCGACATCTTTATTGGTAACACCGGCACCCTCTGTACCAAATTTGGTCAGCAGCGCACGCAGAATATGCAGCTCTGAAATCTCACCATGGTCGTGCCCTTTGGCGATGCCGACAGCAGAATCCTCAATACTTGAACGAACGCTCATGATTGGTTATTTTACAAATCTTCGTAGCGCTTGCCACCGAATTTTGCTTTGAGCTCATCATCGAGATCATCGGCTGTCGTTGCAACAGCAATGAGAGCCTGCTTGAACTCACCCGGATCAATAGTGTCGCCTGGGAGACAGACTTCAAAGAGCACTTGGACATTTCCAGTGTCGCCAAAATTCAAAACCTTGCAGTGTCCGTAGTACCAATCTGCACCCTCGGTTGCAACCCATTTGTAGAGCTCGTTACTTGGCTTTACATCGATAATTGTTGGTGCCCATATTCGGACTACGGTGCGGGAGAGCTGGTTCTCATTCCAAAACTCTTCTCGCTCTGGGTCAACTTCACGTTCAATGAATTGAACCCACACCTTAGTCGATTCAAAAGGGATAACTAGATCCCCATCATCATCAAGTTGAACAATGTTAAAAACTTCTCTGGCGTAACGACTCACCTTGTCTTTAACAACTAACAGTTTGCTCATTATTCTCTCCCTTTACTTTTCGCTGAGTGTTGATTTACTTCCAAGATCTACAGCTTCACGTTTATCTGCGATGAAGTCCATAAGTGCAAATAGAACACCTGAAATAACAAATGTGATGTGGATGATGATTCGCCACATTTGAGTCTTATCATCATAGGCACCTTCCATCATAAAGTCTTTCAAGAGTTCAATAACAGAGATAGCAACCAACGAACCGATCAACTTGATCTTAAGCCCGCTGTAATCCACACGGCCCATCCAGTGTGGACGGTCAACAGAATCGGTTGCGACATTAATCTTCGAGACAAAGTTTTCATATCCAGCAAAGATCACGATGATGATGAGGTTTCCAAGCAAGACCACATCCAGAAGCTCAAGAATCTTCAGAGTAATTTCTTGCATCTTGAGAGTTGCGACTCCCTCCATGAGATGGAGAAACTCAATGAAGAATCGGTAAATCAACGGAACAAGACTGAGCAATAGGCCCACATAGAGTGGAGCTAGAAGCCAGCGGCCACCGAAGAGAACCTTTTCTACAACCTCTTCGATATGAAACTCATTGGTGTTCTCATCGGCTGGTTCACTTTTCTTCTTAGCCATCGCGTGCTCTGCCTTCTGCTCAACTGGTCATTCTTCACCATGACCATATCCACTCTTCATCTGGTGGAGTGCCCATCGGCACTAGTAGCCTTGCCGCTATGGGATTTCGGTTTCGTCGATCGATGAAGATTCTCCCAGGGATCCGCTTAACTGTCGGCAAAAGTTCTGTTGGAATATCTGCAGGTGTACCTGGTGCACGTGTAAGTCTTAACTCGCGCGGACGAGTCACTGGATCTGCAGGTATTCCAGGCAGTGGTCTTTATTGGACCGAAAGTAAATCAATCAAGAAAAAGCGTGCAAAGAGTAAGTCGCCTCGCAAGGTAGCAAGCACTCGCACAGAAGAGACAATCGTCGATGACGAGGTCTATGTTGAAGATGTATTTATCCCACCTGCGCAAGCGTTAGATGCACCATTAACTTTGCAACGCGAACCCGCTAAAGCACATATCTTTTCTAGTAAAGAAGAGAAGGCGCTGAGTGCTCTCTTTCATGATATTTACGGAGACCAAGAGGCTAATCCGCCAGAGGTAGTCTTTGAGAAAACAAGGGCAGTTGCACAAGATCATCCGGAGCTAGCACTTGCGATGCAGGCAATTCAAGTCTTGCATGGCAGTACCAATGAAGGGCTACAGAAAGAATCTTTCGTCTTGGCAGATCAACTTTGGCCACAACGTGATGCCCTCTTTGCAAACCCTCTTGTTCAAAAGTATTTTGCTGGCATTACCCCTGGCGTGATGATTACACCGGGAATTTTTGCCAACGAGCGATACAACATGAAAGCTCTTGGCCTGATCTATGCCGAAATTTTGCAGGTCCAAGGCAATTACGCCAAAGCTCTCGAAGTTGTTGAAGAAATTGACTCAGATCAGATGACATCAATCTCAGTTGCTGACCTAGAAATAGCCTTATTGAAATTTGATGATGCAATCGCAACAACGGAAGATATTGAAAATGAAGATGATGCCACCGCGATGCTCTTAGTTTTACGTGGTATCGCATTCCGCGAAAAGGGTTTCTTTGACGCATCCCTGGAATGTCTCAAGCAGTCCGTAGCCAAGCGATCCCGCTCAGAAGGAATCCTCAATCGCGGCTTATGGGAGCGCTCATTCACATACGAGCGCATGGGAAAAGTGGCGTTAGCAAAGAAGGATCTCGAAAAGATTATGGCGCGTGAACCTTCATACCCAGGACTCAATGAGCGCTTGAGCCTACTTAACGCATGACAAGTACTATGTCACTATGAAGAGAAGCGGCTTAATCGCGGGGCTGATTATTATTGCCCTTACAGCCGGTTCTGTTATTGCGTTTGGAAAGTCTTACGCGCGCAATATCTACACCTACGATTGCGAAATCCTTGAGCAACGACCTGAGCAGCTAACAAAGTTTTGCGCTGATGGTGGTGTCTACGTCTATGACATTACATGGAAGAGCTGGGGATATAACGGAGCAGAGGGCACTGGAACGTATTCACAGAACCTCTGTGAGCCGAATTGTGCAGAAGGTAAGCGTGTTGAAGAGCAAGTCGACCTGTATCTAAGCGGAATTGAGAATATTGAAGGTAAGCGTGTTCTTCGTTATCTCTCGGTCAATACACAAAATGGCGTTTTGCTTCCAAGTGGAAATTCCTATGACAATTGGGATGTTGCCGAGTTTGCCGTAAATATGAAGGACTTTGAAAAGAATGAATAATCTGAAGCCCAATACTGCACGTCGCGCTGGATACGCACTCCATGTGCTGACCGCCAGCGGCGCTGTGATTGGAATGCTCGCCCTGCAAGGGGTTGTCGATGGTGAAATTCGCATCGCACTTCTTTGGTTGATTGCATCACAAATACTTGATGGTCTCGATGGCCCTATCGCACGCGGACTAGATGTTGAGATTCACGCACCTCTCATTGACGGCCATGTCCTTGATCTTGTCGTTGATTACGTAACCTGTGTTGTTGTACCAGTTGCATTTATGCTCAATTTTGGAATGCTCCCGGAAAGGTATGAAGCACTTATCGCTGGCTTTATCTTCCTTACCTCAGCGCTATGGTTTTCCCGTTCTGACATCGAGACAGATGATTATTGGTTTAATGGTTTTCCTGCAGTATGGAATCTTGCTGTGCCTACATTCTTGGTCTTTAATCTAACACCAACCGAAGTTGCGATCTTCACTCTAGTTCTTGGAATGTCACAGCTCACCTATTTCAAATTCCCTCATATCGTCCGTGTTTATCAACTACGCCGAATCACTCTGCCGTTTGCAATGATCTACCTCGGAAATCTGACCTATCTCTCCTGGAATTACTCAAACACGTTGGGCGTGCAGAGGAATATCGTCAGTGACATAATTCTGGTGGCCTTCCCGGTCTACATCTTTCTCTTCGGCGCCTATAAGACTTGGTGGAGTAAGAAAAGAGTTTAGTTTTCCCATCGCTATTTCGAAGCGACAATTGCTGACTCACCAAATATCCTTTGCATGTGAAACGTGCCATCATCGCCCTACTCGTGCTGACCTTCCTCGGAGGCACCTCTGCACACGCCCATCAACCGGTTGAATTGCTCAATACCGACACCACTGCCGCCAAAGGTCCTCTCTTATTGGATGGAACTGTCTCGTTTGCAGTACGTGCATCCTTTGCAAAAGCAGGAGAGAAGAAAGCTTTCAGAGCAGATTTAAAGGCGGGAGATTCACTCGCAATTCAATATCTCGTCGTTGATAAGAAACCAGAGAACGCTCTAAAGAACACCCTTCTGCCTCAATTAGTAGTTATATCTCCATCAGGAAAATCACTCACCATTAAATTTACAGAGCGAACTAAATTCTACGAACCTTACGGAAAGACTAACTACCTCTATCTCTCTCGCTATAGCGCAGCAGCAGAGGCCGGTACGTATAGCTTTACCTTGACCTCACGAGCGAAATCATCTGTAACCATTGCAGTGGGAGAACGAGAAGTACCAGGAGAAGTTATCCGCGGGATGCGACCTAGCGCGACACCAACTCCAACGACAGTAGCGGCAACTCCAACTGCAAGTGCAAAGCCGACTGCAACACCGTCTACAACCCCAAGTGTCACGCCATCTCCAACACCGACTGCAACTAAAGTCGGTTACTCAATGGCAGATGTGAAGAAGGCAGATACGAGAGCTAACTGTTGGAGTGTGATAGATGGCAATGTCTATGACTTAACAGCGTGGATATCAGCCCACCCTGGTGGCGCATCGGCAATATTATTCCTCTGCGGAAAAGATGGCAGCAACGCCTTTAAAGCCCAGCACGAGAATCAGGCTAGGCCAGCGATGAACCTTACGAAGTACCTGCTTGGTCCACTCACGCCATAAACATTCAAGTCTAAGAGTTACTCGAAATCTCCACCACGACCAGTAATTCTTGGGCCTTTTTTGGATGGACGATCAAAGCGCGTGACAATAACTAGAACTACGACAGCGTAAACCGCGACGATTACAACTTCAACCACTATTTATGCGCCTAGAACTGCCCACACAACAAGTGCGAACATGGCGATACCAAAAGAGACGACTGCGATTGCTGAAAGGGAGAGCAATCCGCGTGAATCTGCAATCTTGGCAGAAAGTGCAGATGGATTGGTAACTCTACGAAGATCAACCATGAGCGCTTCACCTTCGCGTACTGCTGCATACTGACTGATGATTGCAAGAATTCCGGTAATCGCTGCAACACCTATAGCGAGATACTTTGCTGAATCATCTGCATCTGCAAAAACTCCGAGTGAAGCTAGAACCATAATTCCGATGAGCACAAGAGCAGGTGCTACCTGCGCATGAATGATCTGGGAGCGCATATGATTCCATTGCTTAAGAAGTGACTTCTCGTCCATTTAGAGCCTCCGTGATTAATTTAATCCACCCTGGATTTTGTAAGAGGTTAAGGCCTATGGGGAGGAAGTTCTACTCCAAAATCCAGAATTTTTGGTTAATTTTTAGCTCTTGTGTGGCCCTGGTAACGCCATAGAATCAGTCTGAGCCTCAACCACATCGCACTCAGATGACGTTGGGACTAGGCTAGGAAAGATAGAGAAGGAGCAAATATGCAGTTATGGATGTGGCTCGGTGCGGGCGGCGCCTTACTCGTTGCCGAAATGCTCACTGTCGACCTTCTCTTTGCTTCATTGGCATTTTCTGCCTTCATGGCAGCGATTGCCAATGGATTAGGTTTTGAGATGGCGGCTCAGGGATTGGTCTTTGGACTGGCAGCTGCAATCTCACTCTTCGTACTACGCCCGATTGCCCTTAAGCATCTCAAGAAGCGCCCAGCAGATTTTGCAACCAATGTTGATGCTCTTATTGGAGCGCCAGCGGTTGCACTCACAGAAGTCACAGTTCACGATGGACAGGTAAAGCTCAGTGGAGAAATTTGGAGCGCCCGCAGTCAGGGCGCTTTAATTGATAAAGATTCGATGTTAGAAGTTGTTGCAATCGAAGGTGCCACAGCAATCGTCAAGGTGAAAGGCTAACTACATGTTTTCGTACTCATTTGGAGTCCTTGTACTACTCGTTATTGTCTTTGGAGTAGTTCTTGCCAGATCTATTCGCATCATTCCTCAGGCAAGTGCCGGAATCGTTGAACGACTAGGCCGATACCAGCGCACACTCGGTGCTGGATTGACCATTCTCGTTCCCTTCGTAGATCGGTTACGCCCGCTCATCGATATGCGTGAGCGAGTAGTTTCATTTCCTCCTCAGCCTGTTATTACTGAAGATAACCTTGTTGTATCGATCGATACTGTTATCTACTTTCAGGTAACAGATCCAAAGTCTGCAACCTACGAAATCGAAAATTTCATTCAAGGTATCGAACAATTAACTGTGACTACATTGCGAAATGTCGTTGGTGGCCTAGATCTTGAGGCAGCCTTAACTTCTCGTGATTCAATTAATGCCGCACTTCGCGGAGTTCTCGATGAAGCCACTGGTAAGTGGGGAGTTCGCGTTAATCGTGTTGAGCTCAAGGCAATTGATCCACCTCCAAGCGTCCAAGAATCTATGGAGAAGCAGATGCGTGCCGAGCGCGACAAGCGCGCCGCCATCTTGACCGCAGAGGGTGAGAAGCAGAGCCAGATTCTTACAGCAGAAGGTGCACGTCAGGCTGAGATTCTTCGCGCAGAAGGAGATGCACAAGCTGCCGTTCTTCGCGCCGATGGTGAAGCAGCAGCTATCAAAAAAGTCTTCGCTGCGGTGCACGAAGCAAATCCTGATGAGAAAGTTCTTGCCTACCAATATCTCCAGCAACTTCCAGCAATTGCAAATGGAAGTGCGAGCAAAGTGTGGATAATTCCAGCCGAGCTCAGTGGTGCAGCCGAACAGATTCTTAAAGCATTTAAGGGTAAGTAGACTCTGGCATATGCCAGGAACAATTGCACTCGTTGGTTCGGGCGAATACCTGCCAGCAATGGCAGGCCTTGAGAAATCATTAATTGATGATGCTTTAGCGCTGGGGAAGAAACCTACATACATTCAGATTCCAACTGCGGCAGGTCGTGAAAGCCAAGACCGCCTCGATTACTGGCGCGCACTCGGTAACGCGCAAGCAGATAAATTAGGCATTGAACAAATCTTTCTTCCAATCTATAACCGCGAAGGCGCACTCAATCCCGTCTTCGCAGATCTGATCAATGACTCGGCACTTATCTATCTATCCGGGGGAGACCCGCATCATTTAGCTGAAAGTCTTCGCGATACTCCGGTCTGGCAATCCATCGTAAAAAACTGGCACACAGGAACTTCATTGGCGGGATGCAGCGCCGGAGCAATGGTCTTGAGTGCGCACGTTCCAAACTTTCGCATGCTCAAACGCGAACCAACGCCAGGACTTTCTCTGCTCCCTGATATTCGAGTAATCCCACATTTCAACAAGTTCTTTAAATGGATTCCAGATAGCGCAGCCACTGTCTTATTACACGCGCCCGATGATCAGATAGTTCTTGGAATCGATGAGCTCACAGCACTGGTTAAGCGCCCAACCCAATCAAAGTGGCAAGTGCACGGAGAAGCCAAAGTTCATGTACTTAAGGGCTTGCCTACGCATGCATACAGTGATGGAGAAGAAATTAACTTCACCGCTGATAACATCCAACTATGACCCAGAGACAAGAGTTTCGAGTGTTAGAGAAATGCAAAGACTTTGAGCTCCGCGAATATCTACCATGTGTGCTTGCTGAAGTCATGGTTTCAGCAGATTACTCATCTGCTTCTAGTGCTGCATTTAGCCATCTCTTCAAGTACATCTCAAAAGGAAATCGCGCGCAAGAAGCAATCGCAATGACAGCCCCGGTTATTGCAGCCCAGCGCGGGGATGCAGCCAGCGACAATGAATGGTTTGTTTCATTTGTAATGCCTTCTGGAAGTCGCTTTGGACATCTGCCAGAACCAAATGATCCTCAGGTGATCTTGCGGGAACTTGATTCTGAGACTTGTGTTGCTAAATCTTTTCATGGCCGGGCAACTGTCGAACTCGCAAAGAAGAAAACTAATGAACTTAGGATCGCAGCTGGCAAGGCTAACTTGAAGCTCTCAGATGAGACGAGGATCTGCCGCTTTGACCCACCCTTCAAACCAGGCTTTCTGCATTACAACGAAATCGTCATTCCGATCAGCAAGACCAATTAGTCCGGACCATTAATCTCTTCAGAGCGTAATTCTCATCTATCTTCGGTACGATTCGACCTACGACTTTAACGAAAGAGGAAATCATGGGCGCTTGTACCTGCACATACACAAGAGATGAAGAGAAGAATTGCGACGGAACACACAAGGTTGTTAAGGCTGTAAAAGCTGAGATGGCTGAAAAGCTTGAAGCTAACGGCTTTCCTCACGCTGCAGAGTATGTGAAGAACAACTAGTTCTGTAAACAGATGAAGCGCCAGGCGATTACATGGATCGTCATTATTCTTGCATCTCTCGCACTTGGCCTTTTTGTCGAAGTGCGAGCATGACACCCTTTACCTCGCGCCCCTGACCAGTCACCCGGTCTCGGAGGCACCCATCAGGCGTGCATAAAATCCTTGGGAATCATCGGTATACCTACTGGAGTTGAATAGAAAACTAATCCAAGGGGTCTCATGTTTATTGCATCAAAGGCAAAAGTCCGCACATTCCTCGTCGTTCTGATTGCGATTTTTTCTCTCAGTTCCACAATGGTGCCGACCTCAGCGATAGACCTTGGCGCAAAGGCAAAATACATCATCTCAGTCACACCAACAGCTAAGGCTGCCGTAGAGGCTGCAGTGGTAAAAGCTGGCGGCAAAATTCAATCGCGCTACAACTATGTCTTTGATGGCTTCACCGTTGAACTTCCAAAGCTTGTGGCAAGTGCGCTCTCCAGAATTCCAAACATATTAACAATTGAAGAAGACCGCGATGTTCTTGGCCTTGCCATTCAAAACACACAAACTCCCACCCCAACTTGGGGAATAGATCGTGTTGATCAGCGCGAGAAAGTCGGATTGCCAGGATCAACCAGTGCTTATGGATATCGCAGCGCAGGTGCAGGGGCGACTATCTATATTGGCGATACTGGAATTTACCCGCACAGTGATTTAGCTGGCCGTATTTCTGCTTCCGGATATTCATCAATTAATGATGGCAATGGCACAGTGGATTGCAATGGTCACGGAACACATGTAGCCGCAACTGCTGCAGGTACGAAATATGGAGTAGCTAAAAATGCTCGCGTAGTTCCAGTTCGCTTGTTGAACTGCGCTGGCAGCGGACAGTATTCAGGAGTCATTGCAGCGCTCGATTGGATTTTAAGTCCTGAGAATCCAAATCCGAAGACTCAAGCAGTATTGAACCTGAGTATCGGTGGAGCTGGTTCGGCTTCCATGAACGCGGCGATTCTTCGTTTAACTAATGCTGGAATCACAGTTGTTGCAGCAGCAGGAAATGAAGCGACCGATGCATGTACACGATCTCCAGCGGGTGCACCAAGTGCGATTACAGTCGGTGCAACTACCTCCGCTGATGAACCTGCCACATACTCAAATCAAGGCAGCTGCGTTGATATTTTTGCGCCAGGATCAGGCATTGTTTCGGCTTGGATTGGTGATCCCGACATTACATACACTGCAAGCGGAACATCGATGGCAAGCCCTCATGTTGCGGGTGCTGCTGCTGTTTACTTGGGGCTAAACCCAAGTGCCTCCGTTGCACAAGTTGCTAGCTACTTAGATGCTGAATCAACCAAAAATGCACTTAGTAACTTGAAGGCTTCGACGGTCAACAAGTTTTTATATGTATCTCCAACTGACGGTGGAGCCCCAATCGTTCCTCCTGTTGTTGCTCAGAGAAGCGTTACAAATATTACGCATCAGTCCGCTGATGTATTGATCGATGTGAACCCAGGGTTTGCAGCGACAACATTGAGTTTTGAATATGGAGTCGATCCCACATTTGCAACCAAGTTAACAGCACCAGTAGTTCCTGGCGTTATTGAAGGACCAACCCCAACAACTGCAACGGTGAACCTAACTGGATTAAGCGCATCTGCGACATATTCATTCCGAATTATTGGAGTCAATGAATCAGGTCGGACAGTAAGTCAGATTGGTTCATTTACAACTCTTGCGCCTCCAAAGGTTGCACCAACTGCCAGTGCTTCCCAGGCAACAGATATCACCGCATACAGCGCAACCCTTAATGGCAGCGCTCAGGCCGGTAATGATTCAACAAAAGTAAGTTTCATGTATGGAACAGATCCAGAATTCAAGGTAAACACCAACAATATTGCCGCATCTCCATTCATATTAAGCAGCGGCAACACTCTCCAAAACGTTAATTTGAGTGTTTCCTTCCTGGATGGGGGTAAGAAGTACTTCTACAAGGTCGTTGCGATTAATTCCACAGGTACAACACACTCATCAGTGATGACATTTGATACTCCGGTAGCGCCAGGGTTGCCACCCACCGTTGTGACAACGGCGAATCCAGTGAGCAGGGCAGTTGCAACGGCTGCTTTTGAAGGTGCTGTTAATCCAAAGGGACAGACAACGAACGTAGAGTTCATTTACGGCGGCGAAAAGTCGCTCACGGTCGGCATCACAAAGGTTGCGATCGCAGAGAGCCCAATAACTGGCGAAGCTGATGTGAAAGTGATTGCAAAGCCAAAGGGATTACTTCCTGGAAAGGGCTATTACTTCCAATTTATTGCACGTAATGCTTCGGGAATGACAAAGAGCGTCATCTACTTCGCAATTATGAACCCTGAAGCCCCTTCAATCCAAAGCTCCTACGCAAATAAGAATTTAGCAAATGGGATCACTCTTAATTCAATGATCAACCCAATGGGAAGCAATACGTATCCATTCTTTATCTACGGAACTGATCCAGCTCTTGCCACAGGTACAA
>JNSL01000146.1_pt1 | contig 13102 bp, 13 predicted proteins | sample 210691 | NCBI WGS metagenome assembly JNSL01 (sample SAMN02808685, study PRJNA238866) | freshwater metagenome | biome: fresh water; feature: freshwater reservoir; material: water; isolation source: water column of the freshwater reservoir Embalse de Amadorio in Spain | place: Spain: Valencia ...
TGTAGTGCTGAAATCAATGGCAAGCCAAGTCTTATGTGCATGACTCGCATGAATACTTTTGCCGAAGACGAAGAGATTACAGTGACTCCACTTCGTGCGTTCCCAGTTATCAAGGATCTGGTTGCAGACGTTTCTTTCAACTACAAGAAAGCTCGCGAGATTCCAGCATTCAAGGGACCTGATAACTTAAAGCCAGGCGAGTACCGCATGGAACAAATCGATGTCCAGCGTAGCCAAGAGTTCCGCAAGTGCATTGAGTGCTTCTTGTGTCAGGACACCTGCCACGTTATTCGTGACCATGAAGAAAACAAGGAAGCTTTTGCTGGTCCTCGTTTCTTCATTCGTCTTGCTGAACTAGACATGCACCCATTGGATACGCGCGATCGTAAGCGGGAAGCTCAAGAAGAGCATGGCCTTGGTATGTGTAACATCACCAAGTGCTGCACCGCAGTTTGCCCAGAACACATCAAGATCACGGACAATGCGATCATTCCAATGAAGGAACGCGTAGTTGATGAGAAGTATGATCCGCTGGTTTGGCTAGGACGCACAATCGGACGCCGTAAAGCGGACTAACCTCTACCTATGGGGATTACACAGTCAGGGCTACCGATTGATCCGGTCTATGGGCCGGCATCACGCGATGGCTGGGATCCAGCGGTTGAACTAGGCGAGCCAGGTGAATTTCCATACACTCGCGGTGTTTATTCAAGCATGTACACCGGACGTCCTTGGACTATGCGTCAATACGCAGGCTTTGGCACGGCTGCCGAATCGAATGAGCGGTACCACCAACTTATAGCAGCTGGAACAACTGGCCTCAGTGTTGCCTTCGACTTACCTACTCAAATGGGTTACGACTCAGATCACCAACTAGCTCAAGGCGAAGTTGGCAAAGTCGGTGTGGCTATTGACACCGTCGAAGATATGAAGATTTTGTTTGATCGGATTCCGTTAGACCAAGTTTCAACTTCGATGACAATCAACTCACCAGCATCAACACTGTTATTGATGTACCAGTTGGTTGCTGAAGGTGAAGGCATTCCTGGAACCGCATTAAATGGCACTATTCAGAATGACGTACTTAAGGAATACATTTCCCGCGGCACGTATATCTACCCACCAGCTGCCTCATTACGTTTGACTACAGACATTTTTGATTACTGCGCGAAAGAAATCCCACGCTGGAACACAATCTCTATTTCGGGTTACCACATGGGCGAAGCCGGGGCTACGCCAGCGCAAGAAATCGCTTTCACGCTTTCCAATGGCATCGAATATGTCCGAGCTGCAATTAAGGCCGGAATGAATGTCGATGACTTTGCACCACGTTTAGCTTTCTTCTTTGTCTCGCGAACCACAATTTTGGAAGAGATCGCCAAGTTCCGAGCTGCTCGTCGAATTTGGGCTCGCATTATGAAGGATGAATTCAAGGCAACTAATCCAAAAAGCCAAATGCTTCGCTTCCACACCCAGACTGCTGGCGTGCAATTAACTGCGCAGCAACCAGAAGTGAATCTAGTTCGCGTGGCAATCCAAGGCTTAGCCGCAGTGCTAGGTGGCACTCAATCACTTCACACCAACTCTTTTGATGAAGCCATTGCATTGCCAACTGAGAAGGCAGCCCGATTGGCACTTCGCACTCAGCAAGTCTTGGCCTACGAAACAGATGTGACGGCAACGGTAGATCCGTTCGCGGGCTCTTATGTGATTGAAGCCATGACGGACGAGCTAGAAGCTGAGATCTTGCGCCTGATGGGCAAAGTCGAAGAATTTGGTGGCGCAGCGAAGGCGATCGAAGTTGGTTTCCAGAAAAATGAAATCGAAACCAGCGCTTATGACTACGCCTTGCAGATCGACAAGGGTGAGCGCACTGTCGTTGGCGTGAATAAGTTTGCAATTGATGTTGAAGAAAAATACGAACCACTTCGAGTCGATCCAGCCATTGGGGAGCAGCAAGTTGCTCGCCTGCAAGCCATTAGAGATTCTCGAAATAACTCTGATGTGACGCGAGCCTTAGATTCCTTAAAGCGGGCTGCTGAGTCAACCGAGAACGTAATGTATCCAATGAAGGAAGCCTTGGCTGCAAAGGCAAGTGGCGGCGAAGTTGCCGATGCTTTACGTGAGGTCTGGGGTCGTTACAACCCACCAGATATTTTCTAGGCGCGCAGCCGATAACATAGTGGTGGTCGTGAAAACCCTGCTGGCTAATCTGAGATCGGCGGTTCACGGACCTAGTCATTGGTGGTTTCAATGTCTGGAGCAAGCGAAAATCTGAACTCAATGCATCAATTTGATGCTGAGTTAACTAATCAAGTTTTTGACTACATGCGGGATCGATTATCGATGCCCGAGGTACCGCTAGATTTCCCTGGCGATCCAAAAGCATTGGCCGAAGCGCTATCTGGATTGATAAAGCCGAACGGCAATTCAGCATCAGATGTACTGAAGCTCTACGACGAAGTTATATCGCGAGCAGTTGTTTCTGGTGACAGCCCTCGCTTCATGGCATTTATCCCGACTGCGCCAACTAAAGCTGCGCTACTTTTCGACATGATCGTTTCGTGTGCTTCGATTCAAGGAATTTCTTGGCTGGAAGCTGCTGGTTCGATTTCTGCAGAAAATCAGGTTTTACGCTGGATGGCCGATGTTGCTGGGTTGCCGGCATCTGCAGGAGGCACATTCGTTTCTGGTGGATCCGCTGCTAACTTAGCCGCCCTGACGGTTGCGAGAGATTCCGGTCGGCAACGCCTACACGGTGGCAAGCGATTGCCAGTACGAATTGCTCTTAGTAAACAAGCACATTCCTCAATTGGAAATTCACTTGGAATTTTAGATATCGAACCGTTCATTGTTGAAACCTCTGGCTTTGCCATGACCAAGGCGGATTTAGAGCTAGCACTTTCCAAAGTGAATGCTAACGATGCACCCATAGTCGGAGTAGTTGCTACTGCTGGAACGACCAACGCCGGAATCATTGATGACCTTGCTGGTATTAGCGAAGTAGCCCAGGCCCATGAAATGTGGTTCCACGTGGATGCATTGAATTTGCAGATTCGATAACTATGGATCCACACAAATGGTGGTTTTCACCATTTGATGTGGCTGCAATCCTTTACAAAAATCCAAAGTTGGCCGCCTCAGTGCATACCCAAGATGCTTCTTACCTTGATGTACTGCACGAAGATGACTCACTTTTCAATCCAACGGATCTGGCTTACCACCTAACTCGTCGAGCCAGAGGGCTACCGCTGTGGTTCTCGGTGGTTGTAAATGGAACTAAGGCCTATAGCAATGCCGTTGAGGCCTCAATCGCATTAACTAGTGAAGTGGCGGAGTACATCAGAGTTCACGATGATTTGGAACTCGTAATCGAGCCTTCGCTTTCTGTGGTTTTGTGGCGCCGAAAGGGTTGGGAAGCTAAGGATTATCGCGACCTTCAAGATCGATTGATTGAATCCCAGACAGCATTTGTAACGCCGACTTCATGGCAAGGCGAGACTGTAGGCCGGTTTGCATTTGTGCATCCAGGGACCACAATCGAAATGGTTAAGGAAGTTTTCGCGAACATTTAATTGCGAGAGAATAGATCTGTGACAAGTGTTGTAATTATTGGCGGTGGCCCGGGTGGTTATGAAGCTGCATTGGTGGCCTCCCAATTGGGCGCCGACGTAACGTTAATTGAACGTGATGGCATTGGTGGCGCCGCAGTACTTACTGACGTTGTGCCAAGTAAAGCCCTGATTGCCGTAGCTGAAGCTGCAATCGACACTAAAGGCAGCTCTGCTATTGGAGTTCACGCAACGAACGTCACGATTGATATCGCAGATGTGAATTCAAGATTAAAGAAATGGGCAGCGACGCAAAGTTCAGATATCTCGCAGCGATTACAGTCGCAAGGCGTGAAAGTGCTGACTGGAACTGCTGAACTGATTGATGCCGGAACTGTTAAAGCCAATCTCAATGACGGAACCGAAATCAGCCTCACCGCTGAAGTTGTGTTACTAGCAACTGGTGCTCGCCCTAGAGAGTTAACCAGCGCAGTGGTTGACGGTGATCGCATCCTGAATTGGAAGCAACTTTATGAATTCACCGAGCTACCGTCCGATCTAATCGTTGTTGGATCAGGCGTTACTGGCGCAGAATTTGCTGGTGCATACCAAGCCCTTGGATCCCAGGTAACTTTAGTTTCATCTCGGGATCAGGTATTGCCAGGTGAAGATTCAGAAGCTGCGAAAGTTGTTCAAGATGTTTTTGCTAAGCGAGGTATGAAAGTTCTTTCCCAAAGTCGGGCAGTCCAAGTCACTCGAACTGAATCTGGCGTTTCCGTAGAACTTTCCTCTGGAAAAGTGATTACCGGATCACACTGTTTGATGGCGGTTGGATCTTTGCCAAATACCGAAAACATTGGATTGACCCAAGTTGGAATCTCAACTAATGAAGCCGGATTCATCGAAGTGGATAAAGTCTCTCGGACAAGTGTGCGAGGTGTTTACGCCGCTGGTGACTGCACCGGAGTAATGATGCTGGCATCAGTTGCTGCGATGCAGGGGCGAATTGCTATGTGGCACGCTCTTGGTGATGCCGTGCACCCACTAAACCTAGAAACAGTTTCGAGCAATGTGTTTACCGATCCAGAAATTGCCACGGTTGGTGTTAGCCAAGCTGACGTAGATTCGGGTTCAGAGCTAGCCAACGTGTTCAATCTTCCACTAGCAACGAATGCCAGAGCCAAAATGCAAGGCATCTCAGAAGGCTTTGTAAAGATCTTTTGTCGTCCAGATACCGGCGTAATTGTGGGCGGGGTAGTTGTGGCACCAAAGGCAAGTGAGTTGATATTCTCGATCGCACTGGCAGTTGAACACAGACTTACGGTTGACCAAATGTCCCAGACAATTACGGTTTACCCGTCACTATCTGGCTCAATCGCCGAAGCAGCTAGACAGCTACACCAAACCCAAAATTTGAATTAAAAGTTATTTGATTTCCATTAATTCGGTGCCAGTTGGAACTGTGGTTCCAACTTCAGCGTTTAGACCAGTAACAATTCCAGCCTTGTGAGCAGTCAGTGGCTGTTCCATCTTCATGGCTTCTAGAACCACAACTAGGTCACCCTGAGCTACTTCTTGGCCTTCAGTAACTGCGATCTTGACGATAGTGCCCTGCATTGGAGCAACTACTGCGTCACCACTACCGGCAGCACCAGACTTCTTGCCGATCTTGCGAGCTGACTTCTTAGCTCCACCACCGGACCCAATTGACATGTCGCCAGGCAAAACTACTTCGATGCGTCGGCCATTAACTTCTACCGTGATTGGATTACGAGCTTCTGGTTCAGCAAGTTCGCCAGCGCCACCCGAGAAGGCTGGGATCGTGTTGTTGAATTCGGTTTCAATCCAACGAGTGTGGACCGAAAATGGAGTGGCAGCATCTGCTGGTGCGAAAGCTGGATCGCTAACGACTGCGCGATGGAATGTAAGCGCGGTTGCAATGCCATCAATTTCAAACTCATCTAGTGCTCTGCGGGAACGCTCAAGTGCTTCTTGGCGGTCACGACCAGTAACAATCAGCTTCGCCAAAAGGGAATCGAAGTTACCTCCGATTACATCGCCCTTGGTGAAACCTGAATCAAGGCGAATGCCAGGTCCACTTGGTGGATTCCAAACGGTTAGTGAACCAGGGGCAGGTAAGAAGCCGCGACCTGGATCTTCGCCATTGATGCGGAATTCAATGGAGTGACCACGAAGTTCTGGATCGCCATATCCAAGTGCTTCACCTTGGGCAATCCGGAACTGTTCGCGCACTAAGTCGATTCCAGCAACCTCTTCGGAGACTGGATGTTCAACCTGCAGGCGGGTATTAACTTCTAGGAACGAAATCGTGCCATCAAGTCCGATCAAGAACTCACAAGTTCCAGCGCCAACATATTTGGCTTCCTTCATGATGGCTTTACTTGAGTTGTAAAGTTCATCAATTTGAGCCTGGGACAAGAATGGCGCTGGTGCTTCTTCAACAAGCTTCTGGTGACGACGCTGAAGTGAGCAGTCACGAGTTGAAACGATTACCACGTTTCCATGTTCGTCAGCTAGACATTGAGTTTCAACGTGACGTGGGTTATCCAAGTAACGTTCAACAAAACATTCGCCGCGACCAAACGCAGCAACAGCTTCGCGAACTGCAGAATCAAAAAGTTCTGGAATTTCTTCTAGGTTGCGGGCAACTTTAAGTCCGCGTCCGCCACCACCGAATGCAGCTTTGATAGCAATTGGCAGGCCATGCTTCTTGGCAAATGCAACAACTTCTTTGCTGTCCTTAACTGGATCAGGAGTTCCTTGTACCTGCGGCGCACCCGCGCGAGATGCAATGTGACGAGCAGATACTTTGTCACCCAAATCGCGAATTGCTTGTGGTGGTGGGCCAATCCAAATTAGTCCAGCATCAATTACGGCCTGAGCAAATTCAGCGTTCTCGGAGAGGAAACCATAACCGGGGTGAACTGCGTTAGCACCGGATTTCTTGGCAGCATCGATAAGTTTTTCAATTACTAAGTAGCTTTCAGCAGCACTGCTACCACCCAGTGCAAATGCTTCATCAGCGGCCTTTACGTGCTGGGCATCACGATCCGGGTCTGCATAAACTGCCACACTGGCAATGCCAGAGTCGGCACAGGCGCGGGCTACGCGAATCGCAATTTCGCCACGATTAGCAATCAGAACTTTTTCAATCTTGCGACTGGTGCCCACTTGAACTCCTAGAACGGCCTTTGGTCTCTCAAGTCTATTAGTCCCATAGTTGGGTCCATTCAATGCTCATTTCCTTAGAGAATTCCCGAAGTAGAGCCAAGGAAATACCCCCAACTGCAGGACTATCTCCAGTCATCTTGGTTATAAAGGCCGCAGATTTACCCTCATGCGTAAAGCCGCCTGCTACTGAAAGCGGTTCACCACTTTCTACGTAAGCCAAGATTTCAGCATCTGAAACATCGGCAAATTCCACCTTTGCGCCAGCAACGCCACTTCTGACTTGGCCGCTGACTAAATCCATAACCCAATGACCGGTGTGCAGGTAACCCGATTTACCGCGCATGGCCTTCCATCGAGCAATCGCAACTTCGGGAGTACCAGGTTTTCCAAAAGATTTACCATCGAATTCCAACATGGAATCCGCTGCAATCACCAAAAGATCTCGATTCTCGGTGACTGTGATTTCCTTGACCACTGCTTCACCTTTTGCGGTAGCTAATGCAACACAAAGATCAGCAGTATTAATCGGACTAAGTTTTTCGGTAATCGCTTCTTCATCAACGTGACTAACTTGAACCAGTGGTGTGATTCCAGCATTAACCAACAGCGAATAACGTGATGTTGATGCAGATGCGAGTAATACAGTGCGGGGCATTTATCTACTAACGCTAAAAAGATTTAGTACGGGTGGGGAAGTGCGGATCGACGCCAAGTGCCTGCGCCATGCTCAAAAGATTTACGCACACCACGATGAGCAGCATTCCATTCGGGACGTAACTGCGAGCGCTTGCTTGCCAAACCTGCGGCAGCAGCTTGCGCAGTGATCACCATGAGTACTGCAGCCAACTCTTCATCTGTTGGCTGGCCACGTACGACGCGAATTTCTTGACTCACAGTGGAATGTTTCCATGCTTCTTTGGAGGCAAGATTTGTCGCTTGCCACGCAAGGAACGAAGCGCACGAATTACCATTACGCGAGTTTCGCTTGGGACAATCACGCGATCAATGTATCCACGCTCAGCAGCAATGTATGGATTAGCAAACTTGTCGTCGTATTCCTGAAGTAACTTGGCGCGCTCGGCCTCAGGATCCTTAGCTTCCGCAAGTTCCTTGCGGTAAAGCACGTTGACTGCACCCTGGGCACCCATAACAGCGATCTGAGCACTTGGCCATGCCAAGTTGATGTCCGCACCTAAGTGCTTTGAGCCCATAACGTCGTAAGCGCCACCGTAAGCCTTGCGAGTAATGATTGTCACCAACGGAACTGTGGCTTCTGCATATGCATAAAGCAGTTTTGCGCCACGGCGAATGATGCCCTGCCATTCTTGATCGGTTCCAGGCAAGAAGCCAGGAACGTCAACCAAAGTGATAACTGGCACGTTGAAGGAGTCGCAAGTTCTAACAAATCGAGCTGCCTTTTCACTGGCATCGATATCAAGGGTTCCAGCGAATTGCATCGGCTGGCTAGCAACCACACCAACTGGCCTGCCTTCAACACGGCCATATCCACAAATGATATTTGGTGCAAACAATGCTTGAGTCTCTAAGAACTCGCCATCATCAACAATTGTCTCGATGACCTTATGCATGTCATATGGCTGATTTGGTGAATCCGGAATGATTGTGTCGAGTAACAAATCTTCAGCAGAGATTTCCATGTCAGCTTCAACATCTAGGTGTGGAACTTCGTCCATATTGTTGCTGGGCAAGAATGACAAAAGGTTCTTTACATACTCAAGAGCATCATCTTCATCTGATGCCATGTAGTGAGCCACGCCTGACTTTGTATTGTGAGTCCGCGCACCACCTAAGTCTTCGAAGGCAACTTCTTCACCGGTGACTGTCTTGATTACTTCTGGGCCGGTAATAAACATGTGTGAAGTCTTGTCAACCATCACGATGAAGTCCGTCAAAGCAGGGGAGTAAACCGCGCCACCTGCACATGGACCAAGGATTAATGAGATCTGTGGAATAACACCCGATGCATGGGCATTGCGCTTAAAGATTTCACCGTACAGTCCCAGGGAAACCACGCCCTCTTGAATGCGAGCGCCGCCTGAATCATTAATGCCGATCATCGGTACGCCAGTCTTAAGCGCCAAGTCCATAACCTTGCAAATCTTTTCGCCGAAAACTTCGCCAAGTGAACCTCCAAAAACTGTGAAGTCTTGGGCGAACACACAAACCTGACGGCCGTCGATAGTTCCGTAACCAGTGATTACGCCATCGCCATAGGGGCGTGACTTTTCCATGCCAAAGTTGTGAGAACGATGTCTGGCTAAACCATCGATTTGCTGGAATGATCCTTCATCCAAAAGTCGCTCAATGCGCTCCATCGCAGTTAGCTTGCCTCGAGCATGCTGCTTATCTACGGCCTCGGAGCGACGATTGGCTGCGTCATTGCGACGCGCCTCTAGATCTGCGATCTTCCCAGCAGTTGTATGGATGTCGATCCCATTATTGGCTGTTTCGGCGCTCACTTGTTCCTCCGTGCTAGTCCTTCGCCTACCCTAGCGATGTGGATATAAAAGATGTGAAACGCGGGCGTCCAGCGCTTGATCCTGCTCTCATATTAAGTGAGTTGGCCAAGACTTCCTCGAAATGGCTCAATATCAAGGTCTTTGCCCAAGTTGAGTCAACCAATGACCTTGCCATTGCAGAGTTATCTAACTATTCCCACGATTCAGTATTTGCAATAACTGCTGACGAACAAATAAAGGGTAGAGGGAGATTGCAGCGAGAGTGGCATAGCCCGTTTGGTGCCGGAATCGCACTGAGCGTAGCGATCCCGACCAAATTCTTTAAGTGTGAAATTTCTGCAATTCCGCTCTTGGTTGGAATTGCAGCTAATGGTTGCTTGAAGGAACTTGGAGCTAACGCGAAGTTGAAGTGGCCTAATGACTTGATGATTGAAACGCAATCGGAAGGGCTCAAAAAGATTGGTGGAATCTTAGTTCAGCGCCAGGAAGATCATGTGATTGTTGGAATAGGCATCAATGTTGACCTTCAGGTGGATGAATTACCCACGGAAACTGCGACGTCACTTTCGTTAGTACAAATACAAGCTTCCCGGGAATCCTTGATCGCAGGTTTATTGGTTGGACTTGAGTCAGCAACCAAGTTTTCTACCGAAGAGTGGTTGCCGCTCTACTCGCAAGAAAGTTCAACTATCGGCACGCAGGTTTCAGTTGCTCGGAAATCAGAATCAATCGTCACCGGAAACGCAGTTGCAGTGTTGAAATCGGGTGAACTCCTACTTGATACTGCACATGGGCAAATTGAGATTACTTCTGGAGATGTGCTGCAAGTAAGGCCAACCTAGTCCTAGGACACTAAACTGCACAGTGTGACGCGGATTTTGGTGGCTGAGGATGATCTTGAGATCGCTGGTCCACTTGTGCGCACACTTCAAGGTGGCGGCTACTCAGTAGCACTTGTGAGTGATGGACTTAGTGCCCTTGAAAAAGCAAAGTCAACTAAGCCCGACATGATTGTGCTTGATTTGGGTTTACCAAATATGGATGGCCTCGATGTTTGCCGTAACCTACGCGCCCAAAAACTAGACATGCCAATCTTGATTCTCACTGCGCGGACTTCAGAGCTGGACTTAGTTGTTGGACTTGATGCCGGGGCCGACGACTACATCATGAAGCCATTTAAGTCTTCAGAGTTATTGGCAAGACTTCGCGCATTAATGCGCCGAGTCGACGGACATGATGTAACCGAATTAATCGGCAATGGGATTGTGTTAAATACTGAGGCGCGAACTTGCACTAGCAATGACGCAGAAGTCTCACTTACTTCAACTGAGTATCAGCTATTAGAACTATTGATGCGGAATTCTGGCCGAGTGATTAGCCGACAACAGATTCTGCGCGATGTTTGGAATACGGATTGGTCTGGATCTACTAAGAATCTAGATATGCACGTCTCGGCTCTGCGTCGAAAACTTGGGGAAGAAGGCGAACACATCTCCACAATTCGTGGACTTGGGTTTAGATTCGATCGGACTTAGCCATGCAACAGAGGCTGTTTAGATTCTTCGTCCTTGCGATACTTCCTTGGGTGATTCTGTTAGCAGTAGTGGCAAACCTTTGGTTTTTGGATTCAAATCAAGCAACTAATTCAAATATCTTCTTCTTTAATTCCTCATCACTTAGTTTTGGTATTCAAGCAATAGTTGGCCTAACAGCAGCACTAGTTGTATTTGCTTCACAAGGATTGGCCAAAGCAACAGTGCGCCCATTTGAGACATTATTGAGCCAAATTAATTTGATCACCACGCGTCGATCGATTTCTCCACCAGAAGAAACTGGAATGCATGAAGTTGATTTAACTATTAACAATCTTTATCTGGCTGCAACGGATGCCCAGCGCCGACTTGATGCTGAGCGCACGCTTGCCGCCGACGTCTCACATCAGCTCAGATCTCCGTTAACTGCTCTTTCACTTCGCCTAGAACAGATTTCCCAGGATACGAAAGATACAAATGTGCAGCAGGATTCAATCGCTGCACTTGCTCAAGTAGATCGCTTGGTGAAGCTAGTTGAAGGACTTCTGACAACCTGGAGATCAACCACAGATCGCGACCTAACTGAGATTGATGTTTCTGAATTACTTAGCAACGTTAAAGATAGATGGCTGGCTAAAGTTCAATCGTCCGGGCGAAAAATTGTCATTTCCTGTGAGCCTGGGTTAGCGGCGCTTGGAACTCCTGAAGTTCAGGAACTCGTGTTATCCGTATTGATAGAAAACTCGTTACAACACGGCGCAGGAACCATTGAGATATCCGCACGCGACTTTCAGTCCTGGACTCTAATCGAGATCAAGGATGAAGGTAACGGAATTTCACAAGACATCGAAAGCACATTAATGACACAGGGAGCAACTACTGGTGGCACAGGGTTAGGTTTGGCTTGGGCGCGAAATCAAGTTGCATCTGATGGTGGCCGACTCGAGTTACGAAGTCTAAAGCCAGCAGTTTTCGGAATATTTCTGATGTCAGTTGGAACAACAGTAAAACCTGTTTAGCTATTTTGTTCCACGCTAGAAACATCATTTGGAAAAACCCAATTGTGATATCCCCAAAACCTAAAGATGGTTCCTAAAATGAGTCCTACAACATTTGCGCTGATGTTGTCAGCAAGTGCGCTTTCAAATCCCAGCAGGTAGTGACTAACCCACAAGCAAGAAAGTGAAATGATCATTCCAGCGGCGTTAAAAACAAAAAACAATGTGTATTGGCGTCGAAATGACGATCGGGATCGATCCTTGAAGGTCCAGTTTCGATTTCCAAAGTAAGCAAAAGTTGTCGCGAATAAAACACTAATCACTTTTGCAGTGAGCGGCTTGTCATAAAGTGGGCCTTCGCCACCGGCAAACCTCAAAAGGTTAAAAACGGTTAAGTCGATTATGTAGGCCACTAATCCGATGACACCAAACTTGCCTAGCTCAGTACGCATTTTGGTGACGAAATCTTTAAGCAGCATTACCTTAGATTAGCCAACGTTTATAGGCATTACTCCAATCGGTACCGAGGTTTCTCATTCGTGAGGTAAATTTGGCATTCAAATAGCGTTAACAGGGAGTGCCGAAATGGGTCAGCGCATCTTGGTCATCGAAGATGATCAATCTATTGCTGAGATCGTGGGCATTCTGCTGCGCGCAGAGGGCTTTGAAGTTTCATATTGTGCTGATGGAAATCAAGCCCTTAACGCATTTCAAGTTGTGAATCCAGATTTAGTTTTACTTGACTTAATGCTTCCAGGTAGAGACGGCATTGAGATTTGCCGTGCAATTAGAGAATCCAGTGGAATTCCAATTGTGATGTTGACTGCGAGAAGCGATACCAGTGATGTTGTCACTGGATTGGAAGCTGGAGCAGATGACTACATCGTTAAGCCAATCAAGAACGAAGAACTAATTGCCAGAATTAGAGCTCGTCTAAGAAACATTGACGCACCAGCAGTAAATGAAATCAAAGTTGGTGACTTGATCATTGACGTAGCAGGTCATGGAGTTAAGCGTGGCGAAGTTAACATTCCACTCACGGTTTTAGAATTCAAACTTTTGGTAACTCTTGCTAAACGACCTTGGCAAGTTTTTTCTCGGGAAGCTTTACTGGAAGAAGTTTGGGAATACCAACACGCTGCTGATACCAGGCTTGTGAATGTACACGTGCAAAGACTCCGCGCAAAAATAGAAATTGATCCAGAGCATCCTGAAATCGTTGTAACAGTGCGCGGGGTTGGCTACAAGGCAGGGCAAACTTAACCGGTGAGCACATTAGCTCGAGAAAAGACTTCGATCCGAAGTCATTGGCGAAGAAACTTGCAACTTCGTTTGATTATTTTGACGTT
>JNSL01000147.1_pt1 | contig 12986 bp, 9 predicted proteins | sample 210691 | NCBI WGS metagenome assembly JNSL01 (sample SAMN02808685, study PRJNA238866) | freshwater metagenome | biome: fresh water; feature: freshwater reservoir; material: water; isolation source: water column of the freshwater reservoir Embalse de Amadorio in Spain | place: Spain: Valencia ...
GCATCCTGGAAATTCATAAATAGCGTCAATTTGTTTTGCCAAAACACTGCGAACGCCAGCGCGCAAATCCAAATGTGTTTCATCAAAAATCGCCACAGGATGCTCTGAAAATTGGGAGACTCGATCTCTTGGTACTTCATAGCAACTGCCACAAATGGCAGGGCCAATTACCGCTTTAGTTTGCGCAAGCTTGCCACCACTTAAAACAAAGGTATCGACGACAGATTGCATCACATTAGCAAGCACGCCGCGCCATCCCGCGTGACCGACTGCAATCACGCCGGAAACAGAGTCCGTCAATGCAAAGCCAACACAATCAGCAGTTAGCGCAAGCAATGCCAGGTTGCTTTCTCGCGTCACAAGCCCGTCGCCACTTGGCGCTAATCCCAAACTCGAAACAACATTTACTTTGTTGCCATGAGTTGCAGACATAACAGCAATACCGCTGGCTCCGGCTAGTTCAGTGACCAGCGCCAAGTTTGCGCGCACTGCTTGGGATTCATCACCTACATAATCAGCAAGATTGAGTGAGTTAAACGGGGCATTACTTAAACCACCATTTCGGCTTAAGGCAATTACTTTTACTGAATCAAAACTAGTTTGATCAAAAATTTGCGCCACACTCATATTTGGTGACCAAGCCCCGATGTCGAATCGTTGCTAGCGAAGGAAGTCAGGTACATCCAAGTCGCCAGAATCTTGCGCTTCGTCGAGATATTGCAGTTGACCCGAGTCATCGACAACTCCCACCTTTGGCAACTCACCAAATAAATTATCGAAGTTGTCGTCGTCATCAGATACCTTTGCGCCAAATGCGCCAGTTGGATAAGAACCTGAGGTTGGAATCGCTGCCGCTCGGCCATTGCGTGCTAAGTCATTTGCAACTGCTGCTGCAAGTGGGGTCTCTGCAAGAACTCGCTTAGAATTCGGCGAAGTTGAACGAATAGATGGTGGGGTGCCACCATCAAAGCCAGCGGCAATAACAGTTACCTTGACTTGATCTCCCTGGGTGTCGTCAATTACGGCACCAAAAATAATGTTGGCATCAGGATGAACCGCGCTTTGCACCAGACGAGCAGCCTCGTTAATTTCAAAAAGTCCCAAATCGCTGCCGCCTGAGATCGACATTAAAACGCCGCGAGCACCCTCAATACTTGCTTCAAGTAACGGACTAGAAATAGCCTGAAGCGCAGCTTGCGTCGCGCGATCTGCGCCACGCGCTGATCCGATTCCCATCAGTGCGCTACCCGCACCCTTCATAACACTTCGCACGTCTGCGTAATCTAAGTTAATTAATCCTGGGGTAGTAATTAAGTCAGTGATACCGCTCACTCCTTGAAGTAGTACCGAGTCAGCGTGCTGAAAGGCATCAATCACGCTGATGCCGTCATCTGCAAGTTCAAGTAAGCGATCATTTGGAATCACAATTAACGTGTCGACTTCAGCGCGAAGAAGATTAACTCCTTCATCGGCTTGCGCCATTCTGCGTTTTCCTTCAAAACTAAATGGCTTAGTTACCACCGCGATCGTTAAGGCATCCATGTCGTGCGCAATCTTTGCAACAATTGGCGCGCCACCTGTTCCAGTGCCACCGCCTTCACCCGCGGTAACAAAAACCATGTCTGCTCCGCGCAAAACCTCTTCGATTTCTTCCTGATGATCTAAGGCTGCTTGGCGACCAATTTCTGGGTCTGCGCCTGCGCCCAGGCCACGGGTTAAATCTCTGCCGATATCAAGTTTGACGTCAGCATCGCTCATTAGTAAGGCTTGGGCATCAGTATTAATAGCAATGAACTCCACGCCCTTGAGCCCGGCTTCAATCATGCGATTGATGGCATTGACGCCGCCGCCGCCTATTCCGACAACTTTTATTACTGCTAAATAATTTTGTGATGCGGCCATGATGCTTGCCTCCCTCGAAGTTCTTATCGAAAATTTAAGTATCCATTTTGAGTGGTACCGCTCAGTAGGAAACTCTAAACCTAATCTAGAGAGTTAAAGTTATGTCAACTAAGTGCAACTATAAGTTACGGGCTAGCGCGAGAAATTTAGCTGATTGAACCCTCGCGTGTCGAAATGTGCTTGGCGCAACTTGAAAAGTAATTATCTTAAAACTGTAGCTGCATCAGGAGCGCTGACGTTTATTACGGAGTAACCCTTTTCCATTAACGCCTGTGCAACTTCGACTTTGTCTGCTGCCCGTTCACTGGATCCAAAAGTAATCACTGCGCCACTTCCTAAAGTAGCAACGATACTGTCTTGCGTTGGCGCTGATAATCCAATCAATTGCCATTGCGCCGGTATCGCAGCCAGAGTTTTAATCGCGCCCAGCATCGCGTTGCTATCTGGCTGCGCCAAAATAATTAATAGTCCTGCAGGTGGAGCAGGTACAACCCCCGCATTGTGGCCCTGCGAATCAATTAAATTAAAACCACTTGCGGTGGCAGCAACTGCAATCGGAGTTCGCTCTGTAACCTTAATCAAAATAGTGTGCGGCCAACCGCGTTCCACAGTTGCAACTTCAATTTCGGGCATCGACATTAACTGCGAAGCCATTGCAGCGGTATCTATCGACATCAAGGAATTCCCGATTGGAACTTCGGCAAGGGTAGAAATTTGTTCAATTGAGAGGCGCTCGTTACCAGTTACCGATACCTCTTGCGCAATAAACCATTTTGATAGGTAGAGACTCCACCAGACAAAAACTGCAATCACAAGTATTAGCCAGATCGACCAAGGAATTTTTGGTTTACGAGTACTTTGTTTACTAGCTGGGCGAGCGGGTTGTGGCATGGTGTTACTTCGAATCCAATAATGCGAGGATTTCAGGGCACATCATTCCAATGTCGCCCGCTCCAAGGGTCATAATTATGTCGCCTGGTTGGGCTTGGTTAGCCAAATGGCCAGCAATTTGGGACCACGATGGTTCGAATACAACTTGCTCTGGTGCCAGTGGAACATTGTTGGCCATAGTGCTACCCGAAGCTCCTGGAATCGGAGTTTCACCTGGGGCAAAAACTTCCAAGACCACTACGAAATCTGCTAAACCAAGTGCTTGTCCAAATTCTTTTGAAAAGAGTGCAGTGCGATAGTAATGATGCGCTTGAAATGCCGCCAGCACCCGACCTGAACCAACAACAGTTCGGGCCGCGCGCAGTACTGCGTCAATTTCTGTTGGGTGATGGGCGTAGTCATCGAAAACCCGCACGCCATTTACCTCGCCACGAAACTCAAATCTACGATGAGTCCCAGTGAAGCCTTGAAGTCCTTCGACACAATCTTTCGAACTGCAACCTTGTTCAAGTGCTGCGATGAATGCGGCTGTTGCGTTTAGGGCATTATGTACACCTGGTACCAGTAATTTAATTGGACCATGAGTTTGCTCCCGGAAGCTAATTGTGAATTGTGAACCCACACTTCCACTTGGCAGCAAAGTTAATACTGCATCATTTTCGGCGCCTTGCCCGTAAGTGATTACCTTTACCCCAAGTTTTTCGGCGCGCTTAGCAACTTCTTTGGCGCCGAGATCGTCGCCACAAACTATTGCTGAGCCGCCGTTACTTTTTGTTTTCAACATGAAGTCCACAAATGCCTGTTCAATGGCGGCAAGGGATTCCCAATAATTTAAGTGATCTGCCTCTACATTGGTCACAATGGCAAAGGTTGTTGGCAAAACTAAAAATGTGCCATCACTTTCATCCGCTTCAACAACGAATAATTCCCCCGAGCCCTGATGCGCGTTACTCCCCGATTCATTCATCTCGGAACCAATGACAAATGATGGATCCTTGCCAGCATTTTGCAAAATTACCGTAACCATGGAAGTTGTTGTGGTTTTTCCATGTGTGCCAGCCACGCTAATTGTGGTGGCACCGATGAGTAGCTCAGCTAGCGCAGTGGCTCGACTAATGACTGGGATGCCAAGTTGAGTTGCCTTTTGGACTTCTGGATTTTCGGAGTTAATTGCAGTTGAAACTACAACGCAAGACGGTAATGAACCCGACACTTCCAATTGATTTTCATTATGACCGACATACACTTTCGCGCCAAGTGGCTTCAATGCTTGCAAGCGCCTTGAGTCCTTTGCATCACTGCCAGAAACTTCAATACCGCGAGCAAGTAGCACTCGAGCAATGCCACTCATTCCAGCGCCACCAATTCCAACTATGTGGACCCGGCTAGTTAAGTAAGTCATGACTTAAGTATTTCGCACTACAGAGAAAACTAGGTCTGCAAGGGCTGCCGCAGCATTCTTGTGCCCTAAGGCGGCACTTGCATTTGCCATCACAGCTAAGTCGTGCTCACTCTGCAAAATAGGCAATATCTGCTTCTTGACAAAGTCAGTAGAGAATTCCAAATCTGAAATTAGCAACGCGCCACCAGCCTTCACCACAGGCTGCGCATTTAGGCTTTGCTCACCGTTGCCAATTGGAAGTGGTACAAAACAGGTAGGCAACCCGGTGGCAGTTAACTCGGCAACCGTCATGGCGCCCGCACGAGCAATAACAAAATCAGCGGCAGCATAAGCCAAATCCATGCGATCTAGATAGTTCAGTGGAAAGTAACGTGAACTTGCTGGGTGTTGGAACAGATTTTTCTTACCTACTAAATGAATTACAGAAAATTCGTCCAAACTGCCATTACGTAGGCAATCATCTATCACCGAATTTAGTTTGACGGAACCCTGAGATCCACCAAAAACTAAAATACATTTTGCCTCAGGTGAAATGCCAAAATATTCGCGCGCTTGGTTGCGCGAGTTTGCTCGATCCAAATTTTCTATCGCTTTACGTAGTGGGATGCCGATCAGTTTGGCCCGAGGCAAACTACCTGGCACAGTTTCTGCTACAGCTGCGGCAAATCTGGCACCAACTCGATTAGCCAAACCAGCTCGAGCATTGGCTTCATGAACCACGATTGGAACTAGCCCACGCGCAGCTAGATACGCAGGTATTGAAACATACCCACCAAATCCAACTACTACGTCAGCTTGCAAGTCCAAAAGTAAATTGCGTGTTTGCGAAATTGCCGAACGTAAACGAATTGGCAATGTCACTAGTTCGCCACTTAGTTTTCGAGGCAATGGCACTGCAGGGATCAATTCCAATTCGTAGCCTCTGGCTGGAACTAAGTCGACTTCAAGTCCGCGTGCGGTGCCCAGCACAATGATGTTTACATCAGGATCAATAATTTTTAGCTGATCAGCTAAATTGAGAGCTGGTTCAATGTGACCTGCAGTGCCGCCGCCCGCAAGGACTATGTTCACAAAATTTCCCAAATCATAATTTCAAGACCTATCGGTTCGCGCTTTGCATCACGGCTTCATGTTTAGCAAACGACATCAATATACCCATGGCGACTAAACTCGGAATTAGTGAAGATCCGCCATAACTAACCATTGGTAATGGCACACCTGTGATTGGAAGTATTCCCAGCACTGCGCCAATGTTTACTAGCGCCTGAACAACCAGCCAAGTTACGATTCCGAGGGCGGCTATTTGAATGAAGGCCTCGTTAGTGCCGCGGGCAATTCGCAATCCAATAATGGCGATAGTTACGAACAGGACCAGGATGCCTAGAGTTCCAAAAATTCCCAGCTCTTCACCTACTACCGCATATATAAAGTCAGTGTGAGCCTCTGGCAACGTTCCCCACTTTTCTCGCGAGCCGCCTAATCCAACGCCCAACCAGCCGCCAGATCCAAGTGCTTGCTGACCCCGAATAACTTGAAAGCCAGTGCCTTGTGCGTCAGCGTATGGGTCCAGCCAGGAAGTGAATCGGGCAATTCGGTATGGCGCCGCAATTGTAAGTGCTGCAATTGCCGATAACCCAGCAGCCGCAATTATTAGGAACCATTTCCGCGGCGCGCCAACAAAATAAAGTAGCGAGGCCATGATGGGCATCATAACCATGGCTGTTCCCAAGTCGCCCTGCAACATAATCAAAACTAGAACTACGAAGCAGACCGGAACCAGCGGAATAACTAAGTGGTCTCGCTGCTCGAGCAAATGATATTTTTTATCTAAAATATCGGCGCCCCATAACACTATTGCCAGTTTTGCAAATTCGGATGGTTGGACTCTAAACGGGCCACCAAATTCAATCCAGTTTTTTTGACCATAACGTGCCGTACCGATTATGAGAACTGCAATCAGCAAAATCCCGACTACCACCATAAATAAAGTAGACCAATGTCGAATCGCATCAACGTGCATTTTAGAAACTGTCATCATTAAGAAAACGCCAAGTGCCGCGAATATGAGTTGCCTTGTTGCTAGCGCCCAGGAGTTCCCGTCATTTTGTTGGTAAGAAAATACACTCGAAGATGAGGCGACCATTACAACGCCCAAAGTAAGCAAGATACCTGTGGTAACCAGCAAAATTTTATAATGCTTCATTGGATGTTCAAGTCGAGTGGCAAGGCCACCTTCTAGATTGGGTTCTGTTACCGGGCGATTGGTAGTCATTGGGGAAGGGCCTTTACTGCTGCTGCAAATGCATCTCCGCGAGCTGCATAATCCGTAAACATATCCCATGATGCGCACCCTGGGGCAAGAAGAACTGTGTCGCCAGCCTGGGCCAAGCTTGCTGCTTTGCCCACAACTATCTCCATTGCATTAGTTTCCTTTGTCGTTACACGATGAATTGGGACATTCGGTGCGTGTCGCGCAAGCGCAGCAGCGATAAGTTCTTGGTCGATTCCCAGCAGCACAACAGCGCGCATTCGATGCGCAGTGTCTAGAACAAGTTGATCAAAATCTTGACCTTTTGCCATGCCACCAGCAATCCAAACTACTGATCCATATGCAGTTAAAGAGGTGGCTGCAGCGTGCGTGTTTGTTGCCTTGGAATCATCAATGTAATCAACTTCATTTATGCACGCTACGTGAGAAATTCGATGCGGTGCTGGCTGCCAATCCCGTAAGCCATCACGAATTGCGCGGGCATCGATACCGTGTGCCCGAGCTAACGCGCAAGCTGCTAACGCATTTAAAACGTTGTGTTTTGCAGGTGTAGCTAAATCAGCAATTTCCGCGAGTTCTAGTGCGGCATCTTTACGATTATCTAGAAATGCCCGATCAACTAGAAATTCTTCAACAACTCCAACCATAGATATGTCTGGGATTGCGTCGGTAAATCCAATCGCTCGGCAGCCTTCCATAACTTCTGCTTGTTCAACCATGTGAATAGTTTCTTCATCTGCAACATTAAATATTGCAGCCACCTGACAGCGTTCATAAATTCGGGCCTTGGCATCGCGATAGGCCACAAAGGAACCAAATAAATCAATATGGTCGGAAGCTAGGTTTAAGCAAACGGCAGCTTGTGGCGACATAGTGTGTACAAACGGAAGTTGTGGAGCGCCAACTTCAATTGCCAGCACATCCCAGGGTGTTGGATCCATTACAACTTCAACAAGGGAGCGACCAATATTTCCAGCCGCTACTGTGCGCTTTCCAGCGGCCAACAAAATTGATTCCAACATTAATGTGGTCGTCGTCTTTCCATTCGTACCAGTAACCACGAGCCATGGCGCAAGATGATTTGGATCTCGCAAGCGCCAAGCAAGTTCAAGTTCTCCCCAGATCGGTAGCTCAGCTAGTTGCGCGGATTTAACAATTGGGGCAAGCGGCGATACTCCTGGGGACAATACGAGTAAATCAATATCACTTGGCAACTCAGTGTCATCCCCAAGGCGGACATCTGCGCCAAGAATTTCCAGAATTGTTGCGCGCTCTTTTTGCCGATCGTTTTCTGCTGCATCTACAACGATTACGTGAGCACCTAAATTGACGAGTGCATCAGCGGCCGCAAAGCCAGCAACACCCAGTCCTACTACACAAACTCGAACATTGGTCCAGTCACTTGTTCTTGATAGTTCAGAAACATTCAGGGAAGCCATGGTTTCTACTGACGCACCCATTCCGCATAAAACATTGCCATACCCGCGCCAACGCAAAGTCCTTGAATAATCCAGAACCGAACAACGATTTGAACTTCTGGCCAACCCTTTAACTCGAAGTGATGATGTAGCGGCGCCATGCGAAATATTCGACGACCAGTTGCTTTAAAAACACCAACTTGGGTTATCACCGAAAGTGTGATCAATATAAACAAGCCGCCGATTAATACGAGTAGCAATTCCGTTCGAGTCATTAATGCCAGCGCGGCTATGCCACCACCTAAAGCAAGGGATCCGGTGTCGCCCATGAAGATTCGCGCTGGGCTGGCATTCCACCACAAAAAACCAAAGCAAGCGCCTGCGCAGGCAGCAGCAAATACCGCTAAATCAAGGGGATCGCGCACGGTATAGCAACGTGGGATTTCCCCCCAAAAACAACTCTGGCCATACTGCCAAATCGACATCACTGTGTAAGCAATAAATGCAACAAGCGCAGCTCCGGTAGCAAGTCCATCAAGTCCGTCACTTAGATTTACCCCGTTTGAAATTCCCGTAATTAGTAACCAAATCCAAAAGATCAGTGCAGCGGATGGCAATATCCAATCAGTGTCTCTTACCCAAGAGATGGCATTACTTACCGGCATGTTATTTCCTTCATCTGGAAACTGCATGGCTAGATATCCAAAGGAAAGTGCGGCAATAGCTTGACCAAGTAATTTAGTTCTTGCTCTAATTCCAGTACTGCGTTGTTTGAAAATCTTTAAGTAGTCATCAGCAACGCCGACCAAGCTCAGGGTAAACATTAAATATATTGCAAGTAATCCAGAAGCTGTTGGAGGCCGCATCATAATTAAATGCGCCAAGAAGTAGGCAAGAACGACCGAGCCAACTATCGCAACTCCGCCCATCGAAGGTGTACCACGTTTGCTGCCGTGTTCGGGATAATTAATCTCACTTGTTGACTCTCGAATCGCTTGCGCCATACCCCGACGCCGCAAAAAATTAATCAGTAACGGTGTTCCGATGAGTGAGAATAAAGTTGCCAGGCCACCTGCTAGTACTACCAGCTTCACTTTTGGCTCCACTTCATTTTTAGGCGGGCTTCAACTTCTGTTGCCAGCACTTCAAAATGTTCAGAGCGAGAAGCTTTAAACAAGATGATGTCCCCAGAATTGGCTTCATTGCAAATGTAGTCTGTCGCTGCTTGGAAATCGGGCAACCACACCGTTTTTAGTGTGGAGTCAACATCTTTAGGGAGTCCGTAAATTCCCCCGTTAGCACCAACGGCAACTAAATGTGAAATTCCAAGTTGCGCGCAATGTGCAACTACCCCCTGGTGCAACTCCGCGCTTAAAGTACCGAGTTCATGCATCATTCCCACTACTGCCCAAGTCTTTGCGTGATTTGGAATCTTCTTCAAAGTATTAAGTGCTGCGGTCATTGACTCTGGGTTTGCGTTGTACGCATCATTAATTATTGTGATGTCCCCAGGTAAGTTATGTACTTCCATGCGCCACTTGCTTACCTGCTTTAAGTCCGCGAGCGCTTCTACGATTTGTGACATTTCCATTCCCACTGCAATGCCAACTGCGCTGGCAGCCAGAGCATTCATCACGTTATGTTCACCCAATATCGGGACATTGGCAGATGCTCGATAGCCAAGATAAACCAAATCAAAATCGTAAGTACCGTTGCTGGTTAGAACTACGTTTTCAGCGCGAATGTCAGCCAGCTCAGAAAACCCATAAGTGAAAACCGTTGCCTTAGTTAAACTTCGCATTGCAAGAACGCGAGCATCGTCTGCATTTAATATTGCGACCCCTGCGTCAGATAGCGATTGAACTAATTCAGACTTTGCTTGCGCAATGTCTTCGATGCTTCCAACTTCACCGATGTGTGCCTGGCCAACATTTGTCACCACACCAATTGTGGGATGGGCGATTTCACAAAGTAGCGAGATGTGGTGCAGGCCGCGCATTCCCATCTCTGCAACTAAGTATCGAGTTCCTGGCGGCGTACCAAGAATAGTAAGTGGTAAACCGAGTTCGTTATTTGGTGATCCAATTGGCGCATGCGTTGCGCCTGCATGGGAAAGAACTTGACCAATCATGTCTTTAGTTGACGTTTTTCCAGAAGATCCCGTAACTCCAATTACTTCAACATTTGTCATCACATTACGCACCTGTGTTGCAAGTTTTCCTAAAGCGAAAATAACTGGATCAAGCTCGCCCGCAACATTTGGAACTATTACATGATCACCAGTTACTTCCCGTGATGCTAGGCAAGCAACTGCCCCATTTTCTTTAGCTTGCGCAATGTGGTCATGACCATCAGTGCGCTCACCTAAAATTGCACAAAATAGATCACCAGGTTTAGTCGTTCTAGAGTCCGTAGAAATTCCAGTGATTCGAATGTTTGGGTTTCCGATCAAGGTGCCATCAATAACTTGAGCAACTTGGGAAAGTGTTAACTCAGGCAAGTTCTGACTCCTGCACTGCTACCAAGCGATCATCAAACGGGAAAATTTCGCCGTTAATCTCTTGTCCAGTTTCGTGACCTTTGCCAAGGATAGCAACGACATCATCTCGCTGAGCAATGTTTAATGCCCTTGCAATTGCTTCCCGTCGATTGGCCACTTCAAATACTTGAGTAGCCTCCGATGCTATGCCAGCCAAAATTTGACGGCGAATTTCGGCAGGTTCTTCCGAGCGTGGGTTGTCATCCGTAATTATGACAACGTCGGACAATTGGCTAGCAACTCGTCCCATAATTGGACGCTTCGAGGAATCTCGGTCACCACCACAGCCAATTACTGTTATTAGTTTTCCTACCCCAGATTCGCGGATTGCATTAAGTGCAGTAGCCACTGCATCAGGGGTGTGTGCGTAATCAACTATCACCCGAGCTAAGCCAGAAACACTTACTTCTTCGAGCCTGCCAGGAATTGCCCTGATGTTTCGGATTGACTTGATGCCTTGTTGCAACGGTAAGCCGAGGATTTCACTTGCTGCTAACGCGCAACTGGCATTAACGGCGTTGTAGGCACCAAGCATGTTTACTTCTATTGAAAAATTGGTGCCATCTGCGCGTTGCAGCTCTTGCGTGGTGAAACCAGTTGAATTGGAGGTAGCGAGTTGGGTTTGCCAATCCCCTTGGCTGCCAATTGAGATTGCTGGAATAGTAACTTGCGCAAATAGTTTTTTACCCCAGTCATCGTCGATGCAGATAACGGCAGCTTTGGCATAACTCGGAGTAAATAACTTTGCTTTGGCAGCAAAGTAATGTTCCATGGAGCCATGAAAATCTAAGTGATCTTGCGTCAAGTTGGTAAAGATTGCAACATCAAATTGCAAACCTAAAACTCGATCTAATTCCAACGCATGGCTGGAAACTTCCATGAATACATGAGTGATACCTTGTTCAACCATCACTGCTAATAGTGCAAATAAATCTGTGGATTCTGGCGTTGTGCGTGCGCTCGGTATTGTTTCCAAATCCAAGAAGGTTCCCAAGGTCCCGATTACCCCAACATGTGCACCTGAATCAAGAAAGATTGAACGCAGCATATGCGTTGTCGTAGTTTTTCCATTCGTGCCAGTTACGCCAACGATCTTCAAGCTATTTTCTGGGTGACCATAAATTTGGGCTGCCAGCTTAGCCATATCTTTTCTTGCATCAGTTAATTCCAAGCAAGGTACTTTTTTAGAATCCAAAGATTTATACCCAGTTGAATCAGTTGCAACTGCGATCGCGCCATTACTCAAAGCCTGATCAACATACTCAATCCCATGCACATTGCTACCCGGCAGGGCAACGAACAAGTCTCCTGGGCGAACTGATCTTGAGTTATGCGTAATCCCAGTTACCGTTGCTTCCATGTGACACGTACCTGAAACAAGTGATGCCAACTCGGAAAGTGAAGTCTTACTTTTTACTGGGCGCAGGTCCATGACGTGAGGCTCCTACCATTCAACTGGAAGCTTTGGAGGATTTGTTGTCGAAGGTGGGACTTTGTTATTCGCTAACGCGTACGTCATAACTTTTTTAAATACCGGCCCAGCGACCACGCTTCCATAAGTACTTGTCTTTGGATCATGAATACTGACCGCCATCACAAATGCCGGCTTTTCAGCTGGCGCCATTCCCATGAATGAAGAGGTGTAGCCACTGTAGCCACCAGTTGCTTGGTCGTACCTGTTAGCAGTTCCAGTTTTTCCAGCCACTCGGTAGCCAGGAATTTGCAGACTATTAGCAGTGCCGTCTGCGGAAACAACACCTTCAAGCATTTCGCGCACAGTTTTTGCAGTCTCTGCGCTGACTACCCGGCGGCCTTCACTCAAGAAAGTCGGCTCAAAAGCCCCTTGCGAATTTGAATAGCCAGAAATCAATCTTGGCTTCATCCGAATTCCATCGTTTGCAATCGTGGCAAAGACGCTAGCCGCTTGCACGACATTTACTGCAAGTCCTTGACCAAATGCCAAAGTTGAAAAAGTTGTGTCTGACCATTGGTTCGCATCATCAATGTCGGGAAGCGTGCCAGCACTTTCGCCGGGGAAATTTAATCCAGTTGATTCACCAATGCCAAATTTTTGGAGGTACTTGTAAAAAGTTTTTTCACCAATTGTTTCCGCAGCCAAAATTGTTCCGATGTTACTTGACTTGGCTAATACCCCCGCAAGCGTTAATTGCAATACACCATGTTCGTTGTAGTCCTTGAATGAAGTGCCCCCGCGCAGAAGTCGGTTAGGTACTGTGAATGCAGTTTGCGCTCCAGCGCCACCTTCTTCAATAACAGCAGCCATGGTCATGACTTTGCTTGTGGAGCCTGGTTCAAAAATATCGGTTACCGCAGAATTTCGTTTGGTGTAATCCGTGGAAGCGAACGGGTCATTCGGGTCAAAAGTTGGATAAGTAGCAAGGGCCAAAATATTTCCAGTGCCAGGTTCCACAATGACTGCGACGCCACCTTCAGCGCCTGTTGCAATTACTTGATCTTGCAGTGATCGCTCTAGAGTCGCCTGCAGGTCCGCATCAATTGTGAGTCGAACCGAAAGTCCATTTACCGGATCAATGCTTTGTCTCT
>JNSL01000148.1_pt1 | contig 12949 bp, 8 predicted proteins | sample 210691 | NCBI WGS metagenome assembly JNSL01 (sample SAMN02808685, study PRJNA238866) | freshwater metagenome | biome: fresh water; feature: freshwater reservoir; material: water; isolation source: water column of the freshwater reservoir Embalse de Amadorio in Spain | place: Spain: Valencia ...
AAGTGCTGCGGCGGTATCATCTGCAGCCAACACGCCCATGTTCAAGTTGGCTGTTCGGTCAGTCGGCGCTACAAGCGGTAAGACATCAGCATAAGGCAGAAACTCGGCACTAATCTTAGATGGCGCGACAGGGCCTGGCAGCCACGTAGCTGCACAGCCATGCCCGATCGCATACTCCTTGCTGTGCAGGTGAAGAAGGAGGGCTTCCTTGCGGTCCGCATCCATTCCAGTGATTCCGCGTGAAGGTCGCTCCAAGAATTCACCAGTAGAAAGGTAAACCTCCATGGCCACCTGGAAGAATGAAAGCTGAGTCACATTGACGTGATTACCCGAGTCGCTGACATTAGTATTCACCAGTGAAACGGTGACCGTTCGGGTACTATCGACCGGCTCACGAACCAAGACCCGCAAGACCGACTCGAGCGGCATACCATTAGAATGCGAAAAAGTAGCATTTCCGGCTGTGGCGCATGGCACGTCGAACTCAAATGACATTGGATTCCGCGTCCAAGAGCAGTCGCGGCCATCTGCGGATGTTTCCCCCTGCCTATAGCGACCGAAAGCACCCTTAACCTTAAATGAGGCGAGATCAGTTGGGACAGTAAAAGTGATGCCGCAACTGGACTGCTTGCGAATCTTGTTAGAGGCTTCTCGACTAGCACCTTCTCCAGAGCCTTCGTCAGGTCCATCATACTTCTCCGCATGTCCAGTCTCGGTGATTTCGCTAGAGTCGGGCGGCAGGTCCTCTGGCATCTGAGGGTAAAGCGTACCGGTTAAGTACTCGTTACTGGGCTTAAATCGCCGGGTCAGAGGGATGACTTCGTTCTCGCCATCAACTGGCCCCACTAGGTGCTTTCGGAAATAGGCAAGGAGTTCGTCCCGGCATTCGGAGGGATTCTTCAGTGTCATTTATATAAGAAATAGATAAGTTAATATGAGTTCAAGACCAGACAGCCTTGGCGAGCCCCTCTACTTCGACGTAACACCAAAGTAGGCTTGCCGCTACCTCAGGAGGAATACCCTCCATGGATTCGCAGTCTCCAGGCGTGGCCGTATAGATGCCGCGGACCCAGCAGCCTTCGAGTTTGCTCGGCAAAGGCAATTCCCTCCCCCAACCCTGGACTGTCAGACGAGTAGCCTGGAGGTCCCTTGAGAACCAGGCAGACATCTCTCCAACCCTGAGCCCAGTCGACCGATGAATAATTGAATAAATCGGAGAAGCACCTTCTTCTCGTGGTGGGCCGAGCACCAAATCGACAATCTCGCCGCGATTGCAGAGATTAACTAACGCAGCCTGTGCGGAGGAAGCAGCATCCATCGAAGAATACCTCACAAAAGATGCAGGATCCACGTCACCTTGAACGCCAACCTCAAATGCCCTAACGCCACGCTTACCTGATGAGACAAATTGACATTCCGTCCAGCGGTCACTGCTTTTGGACTTAGCTAACATAACGTTGGCCCCTGGATTCAGCCTGAAATTCCTGACCTTAGCACGAGATAGACCGACGAAGCGCATACGCTGATTATACCCGGGCGTCGGCTCTTCGCTACCCACCCATGGCACATAATCCACATAGGCCACTTCATCGTACTCCCTACCCTTTGACCGATGAATTGTCGAAAATACGATTGGATTGTAGGAAACCTCTGGAAGAGGCAGCTTTGCAAACTGCTGGGCAAGATTCAAGGCAGTGACGACATCCCTTACCCTAGGATTAGCCATACCGGCGTAACAGCCACGCCTTAAGGCTAAATGCGCTTCAGCGGGACTAACGTCGTATGGAAGACGAGAGGCGAGCGCACCGGCAAGCAGTTCAATAGTGATTTCCTCCGTTTTCGGTCGACCAAGTAAGAGCCGGCCCACCCACGCCGGATGTGCCCAATCACGCTCACCTCGGGCGATTACCACATCTTCACCAGCCAGGATGGACCGACTTGCCGCCAAGAGAACTTGGCCGTTGTTTGGGCAAACTACGGCGCGCGATTGCCCGCGGTCAGGAGTAGGCCAAGAAAGAGCCGCCAAAGAGCCACCTGAAAGGGACAGTGCCAGGGAAGAGTCGAGGCCAATTTTGGCCAAGTCTGGTTCACCATCAACCAAGGCAGCCCACGGGACAGAACAAAGTTCAACTAACGCGGGATCACTTGATCTATAATATTTCGTGAGCCTAAGGACTTGAACAGGAGTAGGGAGTTCGCGGCACTCAAACACTTGGAGCATCTCACGAGACGTCGTCAGGCCATCATTATCTAGCAACCCGAAGTCATAGATTGCCTGAGCCGAATCAGCAAAAACCGTGAATCCTGCCTGAGGCATCTGATCCAGGAGCTTTAATAACATGTCGGCTCGGGGCCCAATGATATCTTGTGCTTCATCCACAAGAACATGCTTGTACTGAATTACCCCGCAAGCTTCGGGGTCATCGTCGAGGTCTCGAATGGCCCTTACGATACGCTCATCGTATGTACCAGTGGTCTCACCGCTAGCTTGCTTCAGAATCAATGAAGCGAAGGAGTCTATGGTTCGGATAGTGACTGCTGACGCATTGGATTGCTCATCCAACAAACCAATCCTTCGCTTTAACTCATCCCGGGCGGCCCGGGAGAAGGAAAGGACTAATAATTCACCTGGTAGACATTGAATAGTGTCGACGAGGTTAGCGATCCGAGAAACCAGAACGTGTGTCTTTCCCCTACCAGGTCCCGCCTGAACCAACAGATTGGAGTCAATGGGTGCATTGACGACCATCTGCTGCTCGGGGTCAAGTGGCATAAGAAGATTCAATGTCATTCAAAAAGAAGCTCAAGGAATACTTTTACGCAATCAGGTGACACGCCGAAGCTTGACGAACGTATTATAAGCCACAAGCTCCGTGCCATGCCCAAGACCTTCATAGACTTATTCGCAGGAATTGGAGGGTTTCATTGGGCGCTGAAGGACCTTAAGTACAAATGTCTTTTAGCGGTGGAGAAGGACGTAGCCGCCCAAAAAATATACGCGCGGAACTTTCCAGAGAAGAAAAGGAAAGGACAACATAACCTAAACAGGCTGGTCGGAGATATCCGCTCAATCACCCGGGAGAACCCCGAGGAGGAAAGCACAGAGCTGACACCTCTAGAACTGAAAGAGCGGCTTAAAATGGGTTATAAAATAATAAAAGGTGACGTAGGTGTCATCTGCGGCGGTTTCCCTTGCCAACCCTTCTCCAAGTCCGGCGAGCAGAAAGGCGACAAGGACGCAACCCGCGGAACCCTTTTTCACGATATCTTACTACTAACGGAGGCCCTCGAACCCGATTATCTTTTCCTCGAGAACGTACGTAATCTAGCTGGCAAAAACCACAAACACACGCTGGCTACAATTGTAAAGAGGATCAAAGGGCTTAAATACGACATCGAGGATAATCCAATTACCCTATCTCCTCATAAGTTGCCTGGCAAAGACGGTAGCCCGCAGGTCAGAGACCGTGTCTTCATTTTAGCCAGAAGAAACGGCGTTCAAGCTGGGGCCAGCCCCAAGGAAGTCACGAAACACGTCGAACTAGTCAAGAAATGTGCTGAGCCCAAATGGGATGCTGGGTCGATACTCGGAGCCCGGACGCCACCTAAATATGTATTAAAAAAATCCGAGAAATCGTGGCTAAGAATCTGGGAGGAGTTCCTAAAACTGACCCATGGCATCGAACTACCAGGACACCCCATATGGTCCGACGTTTTTGGTAACCCTCCTGTGATCACTGAAGAGATGCCCGAGTGGGAAAGGAATTTCCTCAAAGGCAATCATCAGTTATACCTGAAACTTACCAAGGACTCTAAACGACGGGAAGCCCTTAATAAGTGGCTGACCAAGTTGCGCAAAGAAAAGAAGGATTCTGAGGGCAAATCCGTCAGAATAATTCCAACCTCTCGCCGCAAATTCGAATGGCAGGCCAACCGCGCGTTTCAAGTTGGCGAGAAAAGGACACTCAAAAAACTGCTGATTCAGTTCCGCCCGAGCGGCATCCGAGTCAAACCAGCGACCCACTACCCTGCTTTGGTTGCCATGACGCAAACCACCGTCGTCGGCCCCTTGGTCGGATTAAATAAGCAGAGGAAGCACTACCGATATATCACTCCAAAAGAAGCAGCCAAGCTCCAAGGAATGGATAAGATTAAATTCGACCGACAGACAGATGCCTTAAGTTATAAGCAGTTAGGTAACGCGGTGAATGTCAAAGTCATCAAATACTTGGCCAAATTGCTCATGGACGGAGTTCCCGCAGCAACTCCCTAGCCTGTATGCCACGCAGGTGCAGGACCTTATGGCAAGATGGGCAGACCGCCACGAAATCCTTAGACGCAGGCAGACGACCAAATGAGGCTGCATAGGGCAAAGAGCAGTGGGCCTCTAGGAGGGCTAAGTTGAGTCGTTTTCCGGGTCTATCCCCGCAGCAGTAGCAGGCCTCCTCCCTGCCGAGTTGCAAGCAAGGCGGTGGTTCCCGCTCAGCCCGTCGATGCGCGGCTAGAAGTCCTTTCCCCAATGTAGACTTGGCAAGATCGCCCCCTTCGCCACGGCAGACCACCCGAAGCGAATCAAAACGGCCCATTACCGCGTCAAACCATAGATTCGTGATACGGGCACCTCGAGAGGACATCGAAGCCTCATGGAAAGGGATTCCCATGTAATTACAGATAAGCTGGCACAGACCTACCTTGTCACGAAGGGATGCCAGATTGCCGGGCACACCGACAACCAAGGCGACATCGCTAAAGAACTCCCGGGTGACCTGACCACCCCTAGAGATATGAGAAGGTTTGACGGCAATTCCAAGGGTATCGGCCAGGACAACCAGACGCGTTCGCGGTAGTTCGTTTGACATCTTTATTATCAAATACTGACCGAGAACTTATACTAGACAATATCTTTACACCCACATGCGGTCGGGTAAACAGGAGGCCCCATGAGCGACATCCTCGACTCCGGCAGCTTCGATGCTCGCCCCGACGCCGGCATCTTCGAAGTAATCCGGCATCTAAACTACAAGGCCCAGTATGCCTTTGCCGAGTACATCGACAACTCCATCAGCAGCTTCGAAGAGAACAAGGCCGCGTTGCTAAAAATGGACCCGCAGTATAAGCTCCGCATCGAAATCGAGGTCGGCACCGACGAAATTCGGGTCAAGGATAACGCGGGCGGCATTCCCAGCAACCAATATGCCCGAGCCTTCAAGACGGCAGAGCGACCACCGGACCCCAAGAAGGGCCTAAACGAGTTCGGCATGGGGATGAAAACTGCCTCCATCTGGCTTTCCAGCCATTGGACCGTGATCTCGAGTGCCTTGACTGAAAAAGACACCGGCACGGTCGTCTTCGAGGTCCAGAAGATGATCGATAGTAAGCAAACTATTATCAAACCGAGTTGGAAGCCCAAACCCAATGCCCATCACCACGGCACAACGATTATCCTCACTAAGTTGAACCGGAGAATCACGCACCTCGACAATATTAAGCGACACCTAGGTGAAATCTACCGAGGCTACCTTCGCAGCAAATTGGTAGACATCCGCATCTATCGCACAGGGGAAAGCGAAAACGACCCGGAAAGTATCGTTGCCTTCGAGGAAATGCGGCCGCTAGTCGCAAAAGCAGCCTACCCTAACGGCCCCAGAGGCGAAGTGACCTGGAAAAAGGATTTTGAAATTAAATTATCCGGCGGACAGACTGTAACCGGTACGGCGATGGTGCTCGAAAAAGGGAGCACACCGAAGGCCGGTCTCTACTTGTTCCGCCGCAAACGCCTAATTATCGGCGCCAGCGAGCCGTATCGCCCGAAGGATATTTTTGGTAGTTCGACTACATTTCCTTATCAGCGAATCTATGGTGAGTTACACCTCGACGGGTTCGAAGTCACCCACACCAAGGACGACATCATCTGGGGCTCAAATGGCGACGACGAGGAGACCTTCATCAAGGAGGTAAAGAAGGCACTACAGGAAGGTGGTCTCGATCTGCTCATGCAGGCAGTTAACTTCCGAGCAAAGAGCCTTGAGCAAAAGGATAAGTTGCGTGACAAGGTCGAAAAGGAAAACGAGGAAATCGAAAAGGAAATCGGCCAGAAAAAGGATGGCCTCACCGATTTCACTGATGGCGACGAATCCGACGGCGACCAAGTGGGAGAAGATGAAGAGCAAGGCGTAGAAGAGCTTCAGCCTACCTTCGCCAAGGAGGCCATTGGCAAACGTGAATTCAACTTCCCCATCGAAGGAGTCAGCTGGACCTTCCTTATCAACGTCGAACGAGACGGCGCCGACGCGGCCCTCTTCAAGACTTCCGCTACTCGAGAAACGGACCGGGAAGGCAACCGAAAGATGAACTGCATAATCATTATTAACGCCAACAATAAGTTTGCTCGTAACTACCTTAATCGAAACGAAGAATTCTACGAGGTCATCCTACGCTTCGCCGTAGCCAGTTCCTTCGCTAAGGCCCGTTGCGAACACGTAGGCCTTGAGTATACTAACGCATTCGTACGCTACATGAACGAAAGCCTAACGCTTCTGGACGGAAGCACCAATAATTCCTAACATGACCTACCAGCCTACATCCGGAAAGCAAACCGAGCTATTTCTGAGCGGGATTACTGACATCTCTGAACCCCAAAAACAGATTCTCACTAAGGAGTCGCTAAAAGTAATCAAGGCGGCTGGCCCTTCGGCCTCTGGTCGCCAGAACGTTGGCCTCGTCGTGGGGTATGTTCAAAGCGGGAAAACCATGAGCCTGACCTGTGTGTCATCTCTGGCTCGCGACAATGGCTATGCCCATATCATCATCCTTTGCGGCGTAACAAACGAGCTGTTTGACCAAAACATGAAACGAGTGGTAAAGGATCTTATTGAACCGAGCAAGATGGCGTTCCTGACAAAGGCTAACCCGCGTAAGACTGAAGTGGACTTCTACCGCGGCAAGTTTCGGCTCTTTAAGCTCTCTAAAGGCAAAAACGCGACGGTGGTAACCTTCCTACTCAAGCACGCCAATCACATCAATAACCTGGCAACCGTGCTGCAGGGCGTAGGGAGCGACGCCAACGGTGTCTCAACTCTTGTGATTGACGACGAGGCACACATGGCAGGCTTGAACACCTCCTTCACCAGGGAAGAGGAAAGCAACGTGTACAAGGCGCTCAAGAACCTCCGCTCCAAGATCTCTGATTACGCCTACCTGCAATACACGGCCACCCCACAGGCCCCCCTGCTAGTACATCTTGGCGACTGCGTAAGTCCTGAGTTCGCAATCGTCCTCACCCCTGGGGAAGGCTACGCAGGTGGCCGTCAGTTCTTTCCCGAGAAGTCGAATAAGGACCTTATCATCGACATTCCGGCCAAGGAAGTACCCGAGTCCAAAGACCCTGAGCTCCCCAACTCCCCACCTACCAGCTTCAAGGAAGCGCTACAAAAATTCTTAATCGGCGTCGCTGATAACCTGGCTAATGACCGCCGTGACTCTGTACGCTCAATGCTTATCCATCCACACAAAGAGACTAAATGGCATTGGCGCTACAGTGAACTGACCAAGGACTATTTGGACTTTTTACAAGGCATTCTAATCGAGGAAGACGAAGGAGAAAAGGCGTCTCTAATCAAGGAGTTCCAAAAGGCCTACAAAGACCTGAATAGCACCTGCAAGACGCTCAGCGACTTTGAACACATTGTTGAAGCCCTACCTGAGGCGCTCGAGCACGCAAAATCGGGCATTATGGTAGTTAACTCGACCAATAGGGAAAAGGTTCAATGGAATATCGCGAATATCCTAATCGGCGGCGAAGTCCTTGGCGTCGGGTTTACCGTAAAGGGGCTAACTATTAGTTACATGCTGCGCACCTCTCCTAAGGGGCAAATCGACTCCATGCAGCAACGTGCACGTTTCTTCGGCTACCGCGGAAAAGACCTCAGCCTCACGCGCGTTTACCTTTCCGAAGAAACCCATGCCGCCTTCCGCGACTACGTTAAACACGAGGAGGGAACACGTGAAGAACTCAAGAAGATGCAGGAAGCAGGGAAATCACTCAAGCAGTGGCGCCGTAACTTCCTCATCCGGGCCGGTATGCAATTAACTCGTTCAAGCATCCAATCCCTAGTGACTCTCCGAAGCGATGCGACCAAGACCACGCACCCCCTTCAGCCTTACTACAAGCACGAGCAGTTTAACTCTGAGCATCTCAAGGTGCTCGATGAAGTCGCTAAAAAGTGGGGGCTAGACCCAGACCCTGAATGCAAGAAGTCCTGGACTGCAGCGCAGAAGCATCTTTCAGGCTACATCGATGCTGACAAGGTACTGCATGACGTCATCGCCAGGTTTAATTGGGTCAACGAAGACGATATTGCACGCTGGGACTCTAATTTTTATCTGCTAAAGTTCATGACTGAAGAAGCCAAGCGACAGGGCAAAAGCCCGATGTTTAAGGTCATGGTTATGCGCCCATCCGAACGTGGCACGGGCGAGCGCGGCGTCACCACGGGAGCTTGGGAACTACTCCAAGGTCGAAATCCCGCCGGCGGCTATCCAGGCGACAAGGCCATGGCTGACCCAGATGTGACCACCATCCAGCTCCACTGCTACACCTTCAAGCATGGCCGGACGGGAGAAATAATGGGCAAAGACATCGTTGTTCCCATCATCCTGCCGGCCAAATCGGACCAGCGAACGATGCAAGCAATCATGCAGGTCAAGTAATCACAGGTTGCCCTCCGCTAATTAACTTAATCACTGGGCTTCATTTCTGGCTATACGACAATCGGAGGAGCCATCACCATCCTCCTCCCGATTAGGAACAATCTCCCCCGAATGGCCTAATCCATCTGGCAAGGGCATGGGTAATTAGAACGTATAGCGGTCATCCACCCAGATCGATCTTGCCTTGGAGGGGAGTTTGGGATTGATCATTGGGTATCCTGGACCATCGTCCCTCGCCATGCCCCCTTCCAAGTCCAAGAAAGCCAAAGGTAACCCTCTTAAGGCAGCCGTTAAGGGCCTTTTCCAGAAGGCAATCGATGCCTTTACCCAAAGGAAGTCCGAGCAGGCCAAGGAGCCTAAGGCCGAACTAAAGGCGCCCAAGAAGCCATACAGAGTGGTTGAGCTCTTTGCCGGGGTCGGTGGCTTCCGTATCGGGCTCGAGAAGGTCCTCAAAGGAAAGGCCTTCCAGGTGGTCTGGAGCAACCAATACGAGCCTGGTAGCGCCAAGCAGTGGGCCTCTCGGGTCTACGAATACAAATTCCCTGACACCAAGGACTCTAAGCACAGCAACAAGCTGGTCGAAGATGCCATCGCCGCTGGCGAGGTGCCGGCACATGACGTCCTAGTCGGTGGCTTCCCCTGCCAAGATTACTCGGTAGCCAAGCCCAACAACCAGTCCAAGGGCATTGAGGGCAAGAAGGGCGTCCTCTGGTGGTCCATCTATGAAATCGCCAAGAAGCATAAGCCCGAGTTCCTAATTCTGGAGAACGTCGACCGCTTGGTGAAGTCCCCGGCCAAGCAACGCGGCCGCGATTTTGCCATCATGCTCAAGTGCCTAGCAGACCTAGGCTACGTTGTCGAATGGCGCGTCATCAATGCCGCTGAATATGGCATGCCACAACGGCGTCGTCGTGTCTTTATTGTCGGATACAAGGCTAAGGAAAAACTTGGGCTACTCAGGGCCGAACAAACCCCAGAAAACGTCCTGCTCAACGATGGTGTCCTCGCGCGTGCCTTCCCTGTCCAGACGATCAAGCCGTCCGTCGCTCTCGACGATGACGAAGAAGAGTCCGAAGAAGAAGTGGAAGTGCAAGAACAGATGGAGCTCTTCCAAGAGGCCAGCTGGACCCCGGCACGGACCGTGATCGAAGGTGACCCGCACGAAATCACGGAGAACTTCAATAAAGGGAACGCTAAGCACGACCCCTTCATGAATGCTGGACTCATGATACCCGGCAAAGGCGGTAAACCGACCGTCTGGACCGCCAAGGTATACCCCAAGCACAAGGGCAGCCGCATCAACCTAGGCGACCTCCTCATCCACGAGGACAAGGTGCCCGAAGAGTTTGTCATCGATTCCCAGTCCCTAAAGTCCTGGGTTCACCAGAAAGGAAGCAAAACTGAGGTCCGGACCAACTACCTGACGAGCTTTGCCGCCATCCAGAAGCTCTTTGAAAAGGCCGGCGTGCAGGCCAAACTGAGCAACACCCAGAAACGCGCCTGGGGCAAGGCACTGGCGGCCTACTGGGACGAGAATCCAACCCAATGTAAGCCCATTAACCTGGTGGACGAGGAGACCGGCAAGGAAGTCGCCGTCACCTGGCAGCTTATTTCCGAAACCCGCTTCGACTACGAGTTCAAGGAAGGCCCCTTGCCGATGCCAGACCCCTTGGATCGCCCCTTCCGAACCATCATCACCTCAGAAGGCGGCTCCTCGCCCTCTCGCTTCAAGCACGTCATCTGCCGCGAGTGCGCCAAGAACTGGGCCAAGAAGGGCAAGGTCCTCGACCACGACTGCGTTAAAGCGGGTAAATTCCGCCGCCTCACCCCAGAAGAACTCGAACAAGGGAACATGTTCCCGTCTGGCCACACCCGTTACTGCAAACTTGATAATAAAAAGACCGAGGTCGACGCCAAGCACCGAGCCTTCTTCATGGGGAATGCCCTCGTCGTGGGAATCGTTGAACGCATCGGGAAGACCCTAGTTAAAGGTTGATGGGTTTCCTCCACGTACCACTCTACAAGAGTGGCACGAGAGAAACTCTTTGAGCGCAGCTCCAATTTCAACCTGACTGACCCCCAGTCGCTCTTGCGCTGGGCCCAATGGCTGAAGGGTAAATCGTTGCGAGAGTCACTCGACGCCCTTCAGCCAGCCAACCGACGTATAGCCCTTGAGGCCGCGGAACGTTTTGCAAAGGCCGAAATCCGTGCGGACGGCTCGTTCAAGGGCCCCAAGGGCATCCTAGGCGTACTCACCGAGATTATCCATTTCGGACTAGCGCCTGACAACATCGCAGCAGCAGACCTCAAAGAAGCCGGCCTTGAGTTAAAAGTCACCGGGTTGGTCAAGAACAGCAAAGGAGTCCGGGCAAAGGAGCGTCTGTCGCTTGGCATGATTGACTACAGCAAATGCCTAAAAAGCGGGAAGTCCTTCGAGGATGACTTGGAAATCCAGAAGTCCCTCAATGGCCTCCTCTTGATGACCTATTGGTATAAGGCTAGGGAAACGAACCCCTTGGACCTGATCTTCCATGACGCCATGATTTGGAAGCCGGAAGGCAAAGAAAGAATACGAATTAGGCAGGACTGGACGTTCATCCAGGGATGCATCCAAAGCGGGCATGCGCACATGCTGAGCGAGCGATATGCCTATGCTCTGGGGGCGCCGCCGAAGGGCGCTGGCAAGGATACGGACTTTCAGGCCCAGCCCGTGCGGCAGCCCATCGACTACCCACAAACAATCAAGCACTTCGTCGCCATGGGCGTCGAGGAAGAGCAAGCGGACTATGCCACCAAGGACTTCAAGGAACGCAGCAAGCGCCCAGGCCAGAGCGTAAAAGGGTACGTGTTGCCCAAAGATCCAGCACTGGCCAAACGACTAGGCCCCTTCCCTGCCCGTCGGCGCTGCTATTCACTCACGAACAGCTACCTCACGAAGCTCGTGCGTGCTAATATAACGAAAGACTAATGCCTGATCTAATTTACGACACCGGCGTCGATGAAAGCGCCCCAGAGTCAATTCTCAACAGGGCGAAAATGCTGAAGAGTGCAGGATCACTAAGAGCATTCCTCGGTCAATTAAGCGCGGATGACAGGCGGAAACTGACTCCATATATCGAGCGCTACAAAGACGCAGCCATGAAGAGAAAAGGGCCAAAGACCCCCGAAGTAAAAAAGCAGGCAAAAGGTGCCATAGGAAATCTGGTCGAAATGATATGCTTCGGCCGAACCCATAACAATAAAAGCGAAGCTGATTTCCCGAAATGTGAAGTTGAACTGAAAGTCACGGGATTAAGGGAGCATGACGATGAAGCAAAAGAGCGGGTCTCTTTATCTATGATTTCAAAGAAGCTGATTCACGGCACGGATGAATATAGCAAGGAAATGACCACCTTAGATGCGTACAATAATTTCGGCCCAATCAAAAGTGCCAGCAGCGTTCTTTTCGTCGTCTACAAGTATGCCAATGGGAAAAACTACTTGGACGCTGAAATCAAAGGGGTCTTCAACTGGAAGCCTAAAGGCAAACAGAAGAGGGACATGCAAGATGACTTCATCATCATCCGAAGAATGTGTGACCATGGGTTCGCGCATTGCCTCGGAGAAGGCCTAGGTGAGTACATGGGCGCGGCCACTAAAAGTGGCGGCGACGAAGAAGGCTTCGAGAACCCTGCACCAGTACAGAACCTGGCGGCCCTCATGCATGCAGTCGAAAATGACCTGAATGACAATAAAGCCCGGCTTGAGACATTCAAAACGAAGCTGAAGGCTAAACTTAAAAAAGGCGGCAAAATCAAGCGCCGCTGTTATTCGCTTAAGCGCACATCCGTCACCGAGATTATCGCGAAACACCTTAGCTGTCCCTGACATTTCCGAGTTTGATGCTCACCAAATCAGAGATGGAATCCTCGATTTAGTTTGACGCATGGAGCACAAAAAAGGGCGCCGAAGCGCCCCTGGGAATATTATTTAGTAAGGTCTATTTGGTCGTGAGGGCTTGGATGGCCCAGAAGTCGGAGGCGAGGTGGGGGTTGGTGAGGTAGTCGTAGGGGGTCCAGCAGTAGCCATCGATTCCCCAGTGGGAGGACCAGGAGTTGCGGACGAGGAATTCGTGGGTCTGGTCGTCGTATCCGACAGCCATCATGGCGTGTCCGCCGAGGTAGGCTTCGGTGGGCTTGGGCATGGGGATGAGGCCGCTGGCGGCGGTGATGGGTCTCTCGAAACTTTCGTAGATGGCTAG
>JNSL01000149.1_pt1 | contig 12947 bp, 10 predicted proteins | sample 210691 | NCBI WGS metagenome assembly JNSL01 (sample SAMN02808685, study PRJNA238866) | freshwater metagenome | biome: fresh water; feature: freshwater reservoir; material: water; isolation source: water column of the freshwater reservoir Embalse de Amadorio in Spain | place: Spain: Valencia ...
CGCTCTTGAAGCGGCCGCCCCTGGAGCAATGAGCAGGATGGGCCTGATACATTTCCAAGCGTTTGAGGATGTTGGCGGTGGTCAAAGCTCTGCACTTGCGCTCCTTGATGCAGTGGGGAGTGGCGTTGTTGTCACCGCACTGCACTCCCGCGTCGGCACACGTATCTACGTAAAGCGCGTCATTGAGGGTCGGGGCGAGGGGACCCTGGGCGCTGAAGAGTCAGCGGCAATTGCAGCCGCCTTGGCACAGCCCGCCTACAGCGCTCCACAGCGGTGACGCCGCGCGCCGCCGGTGCGGGCGAGCGTGAAGGGGGATCGCAACTCCCCGTCTGGTCTGGAATTACCCCCAAACGCCCAGCCGCGGCAACGCCGACCATCGCCCATCTTGTCGATGATCTCAATGATGAACAGTACGCCGCCGTTACCCACGGCGAGGGGCCGCTCCTCGTTGTTGCCGGTGCAGGCACTGGAAAGACGCAAGTCATTACGCGACGCGTTGCCTGGCTGATTGCCGAGAAGCGTGCTGAGCCAGAAGAAATCTTGGCGCTGACCTTTACAGATCGCGCGGCCGAGGAGATGCAGGGCCGTGTTGATTGTATGGTCCCGTACGGCTATGCGACCACCCCGATCAAAACATTCCACGCCTGGGGCGATGAGCTGCTTCGAACAAACGCACATCGGTTGGGCCTCTCCGGAGAGCTGCGCGTGCTGGGTCGGGCAGAGGTCGTGCTCTTGCTTCGTGAGCATCTCTTTGAACTTGGACTCAAGCGATTCCTGCCGCTCGGTGATCCCACCCGATTCCTGGGCGACATCGCTGGCTACTTCTCGCGCGCCAAGGATGAGGCACTTGGCCCCGATGAAATTCAGTCGTTCGCTGCAGATCTCCAGGGACGTGCGAGCGAGGCACGCAGTGCCGCAGCAATAACTGCCGATCTTGAACTGCAACGGAACCTAGCCTCGTATGCCGATGCGGTCGATCTCCTCGCGATTGAACATGGGGAGCTCAGCGCCGCGCTCCGCACGTACCGAACGATTCTGAATGAGCGCGGTCTGCTCGATTTTGGCGATCAGGTGCTGCGCGCCTATGAGCTGCTTCGGGACGATCCCCTCGTCGCCGCGCGTGCGCGCGAGCAGCACCGTTGGATTTTGGTCGACGAGTATCAAGATACAAATCGGTTGCAAGGGGCGTTGGTTGATCTTCTCGCGGAAGGGCGACGCAACCTTACCGTCGTCGGCGATGACGACCAGTCGATCTACCGCTTCCGGGGGGCGGCAATCAGCAATATCTTGAACTTCACGGAGCGATACCCCGATGCAAGCAAAGTGGTTTTGACGAAGAACTATCGCAGCACGGGTTCGGTGCTTACTGCCGCACGAAGGCTCATTCGGTTCAATGACCCAGAGCGGCTAGAGGTTCGACTCGGTATCTCGAAAGAGCTCACACCGGAGGGGATGCCAGGCGACGCTTTTCCAGTAACCTTTCGAAGGTTCCGCACCACAGCAAACGAGGCGGATTGGATCGCTGCAGAGATCCGCGACTCTATCGCTGGTGGTCGACGTGCGCGAGATCACGCGGTACTCGTGCGCGCGAACGTCGACAGCGTCGAGATTGGACGAAGCCTCAACATGCTCGGTATCCCGTGGCGATCGAGCGGCGCAGCAGGTCTTTACGACCGCCCCGAGGTGCGCCTCCTCTTGGCTGGGCTGCGCCATGCCGCTGACCCAGATGCGGCAGCGCCACTCTTCCTTATTGCTGCGGAGCCTCGTTTTAAGGTGCCGCCCACGATTCTCGCCGCCGCCGTGGGGAAGTCGCGCCGCGACCACACGTCACTGCGCGAGAGCCTCGCAACGGTCGGGGCGGGGCACGAGGCCACGGAGCGCCTCCTGGAGCGGCTCGCGGGCGTGGTTCAAGAGAGTGTGGAGCGAACAAGTGGCGAGGTGCTCTACCGCTGGTTGCGCGAGTCGGGCCTGCTGGCTGAACTCACGCGCGAGGCAACACCGGAATCTGACGAGCGAATTCGCAACATTGGGCGACTTTTTGATGTGGTGCGTTCTCGGAGTCGACTCTTGGAACTTGATCGCGCTCCATTCTTGGTGCGTTACCTCGAAGAACTTGGTGAGGCGGGTGATGATCCTTCGGCCGCCGATGTCGACCCCGATCTCGATGCGGTTGCGCTCCTCACCATTCATCAAGCGAAGGGTCTTGAATTCCCCGTCGTTTTTGCGGCAAACCTTGTTGAGGGGAGGTTCCCGGCCAAGGGGAGACCGCCGCGTCTCGCGCTCGCAGCCGAGCTTGGCGGCTCCGACGATGTTGTGCCGCGAGACCCGCGCGCTCCCGAGGGGCCAACCGAGGCGGATGAGGAGGCACTGCGTGAGGAGCGACGCCTCGCCTACGTCGCGCTGACGAGGGCATGTGAACGGCTCGCCCTTACCGCGGCAGAACGAAGCAGCAGTGGAGTACGACCGCGCAAGGTCAGTCGATTTGTTGCCGAGGCACTCGACCTCAGCCGCGAGCAGCTTGAAGAGTTCCCACTCACCGGTGAGCCAACCTCCAAGATTGATGGACTGGCGATTGTCGCCCCACCACCCCCCGTCCTCCCTGTACGGGAACCAGGAGTGGGGGAGAGTGCGCCGCTGACCTTGAGCTTCACGGCGATTGAGGCCTTTATCGCTTGCCCACTGCGCTATCACTACCAACAGCGCCTCCGCATCCCACTGCCACCGCATCACTCGGCGACGTACGGCGCTGCGATGCACGCCGCTGTTGCTGAGTTCCATCGCGGACAGATGACTGGTACACCGCCCGAACTTGGGGAGCTCTATGCCGCGCTGGAGCGTAGTTGGCAGAGTGCCGGCTTCCTCTCTCCCAGCCACGAAGAGGCCCGTCACACGGCGGCTAAAGATGCGATCGCGCGCTTCCGGATTGAAGAGATGGCAACGGGGCACGCGCCAGCATATGTAGAGAAAGATTTCTCCTTCGAACTCGGTGGGCACAAGATCCGCGGCCGCTGGGATCGCGTTGATGTTCAGGCACTGCCGTCGGAGGGGCGCAGTGCGCCGATTCCAACCATTGATGTTCCAGGCGACGTTGTACGCCCAACACTGCCGCTCGGTGATGACGAGTGGGTGGTTGTCAGCGACTACAAGACCGGCGGTCGCGATGATGACGACGCGAGTCGCAAGCGCGCCAAAGAGTCGCTGCAGCTGCAGCTCTATGCGCTGGCGTGGCGCGCGGCCACGGGACGACTTCCGGACGAGGTGAGCCTGCGCTTCCTCGATACCGGTCGTGTTGCGACGGTGCCGGTTGAGCCAAAGCGAATTGTGAAGGCTCGTGAGCTGATCGTGGTTGCAGCGGAGGGAATCCTCGCTGGGGTCATGGATCCAAAGCCAGAGCTGATGACCTGTACCTACTGTTCGTATCGCGAACTGTGTCCAGCCTCGAAGGCCCCGGCGGGGCGCCCCGCATGACGCTGCGCGACGGGGATCGACGGAGCGCTACGGAGCAGCTTGAGCTGCCGTTAGATCAACCACCTGCGCCGCCGACGACGGGAAAGGTGCTGCGCACCGCAGCCATTGCACCTACACCGCCCCGCATCCCCGCAGGAGACCAGCGTCTGATTCGCGCGCTTGGCGCTGGCGCGCTTGTTGCAGGGGTTGCGACCATTGGGGGCGCTCTGTCGATCGATCCAGTTGTTGACCAGACTCGAGCCTTGCTCGTGGCGGCGGCACTCGCCCTTACGGTGGCACTAGGTCTCACTGCGTTGCTGCTCCTGCGTTCGTTTCGGGGGCATCCAGGACTGTGGCGAGTGCGCCGACGAAGGTGTGTGCGGCGCGGACTGTTCGCAGGGGCGCTGGTTGGTGGGTATCTCGCCTTACGCATCATTGGCCTCGGCGGGCCGACCGGGCTCCTCATTGCCGTACTACTGGTCGCCGTGGCTGAGGCGGCAATCTCACGGAGTGAGATCGACTCGGTTTAGACCTCGAATCTGCCTCTGGAGGGGTGTAGAATTATCGCGCGCCCTGCTGGACGTTGGCTCGCACCGGCGGCGCATCTGAGTGAATGGTGACCAATATGAGCCCGAACACCCCACCCTTCGCCGCCTCCCTTGCCGCGCTCGGCTGGAACGGCACCCCGGAGCAGCGCGACCCACTCGATCGTCCCTCGTATGTGGGGCCCGTCAGCTTCGCTCAACTCCCGTGGGTAGAAGACGTGGCAGAGATTCGGCGTCTCAACGCGGACATCGCGATCATCGGCGCACCCTTCGACGATGCCGTCACGCATCGTCCGGGCACGCGGTTTGGCCCTCGCGCGATTCGGGAGGCGCAATACCAGACTGGCACGCTGCACTCACTGCAGGTCGGTGTCGAGCCATTCACCGCACTCACCGCCGTTGACGCTGGTGACGCGGTCGTCTACCCAGGACGCCTCGAGCATGGACATGGCGCCATTTATCGCAAGGTTCGCGAGGTTGCTGAAACGGGCGCGATCCCGATCGTCCTCGGCGGCGACCACTCGATTACCTGGCCGAATGCAACGGCCATTGCCGAGATGCGGTGGCCGCAGCGGATCGGCATCGTGCACTTTGATGCGCACGCCGACGCTTCAATTGACGGCTACGGTTCGCTCAACAGCCACGGTTCACCCATGCGTCGGCTGATCGAGTCTGGTGCAGTGCTCGGCAAGAACTTCGTCCAGGTTGGCCTCCGCGGCTACTTTCCGGACACCGAAACGCTTGCGTGGATGCGCGATCACGGAATGCGCAGTCACTTCATGACCGAGATTGAGGAGCGTGGCTCAGAGGCGGTGATTGCCACCGCTATCGCCGAGGCGCTCGATGGGCCAGACGCGATCTGGATCAGTCTCGACATCGATGTGGTCGATCCGGGCCTCGCGCCAGGGACGGGCACGCCAGAGCCAGGGGGAATGCTCTCGCGCGAACTTCTTCGCGGGCTCCGACAGATCGCGGCGCAGGTCCCGATCGCAGGCATGGACATTGTCGAAGTTTCACCACCGTATGACTGGGCTGAGTCGACAGCGATGATCGCGAACCGTGCCGCACTTGAAGTCATTAGCGCGCTAGCGAAGCGCAAGGAGTCCGGCGAAACGATTCGTTGGGAACCCTCCCGCTGAACGAAACCGCCTCCGAGGGACGAGCGCGCCTGATCGCTGACGAACGCGATCTCACCGCCGCCGCTGATGGTGACCTCGCCTATTGGCGGGAGGCGGCTGGGGATTCTGCTGGCCCGATCATGGAGATTGGCTGTGGGGCAGGCCGCATTGTGACGGCGCTTGGCGCTGATGAGCGAACGCTGATCGGCCTTGATCTCGACGTGACTGCGCTCACCCTTGCCGCGGAACGGGCTCCGTTAGCCGAATGGATTGCTGCTGATGGGCGAACGTGGCGTCGCGATGCAATGGCAGCGAGCCTCGTGATCATTGGCGGTGATTTGCTCTCACTCATCACCGAAGCTGATGACCTCGAAGCGATCTTCCGAACCGCTGCAGTGCACTGTGCACCAGGGGGCTACGTGGGCATTGATGCGACTCTAATGGACCCGCAACTGTTCGCGGAAGAGGTTGAAGGTGCGTGGAGCATCGATCTAGAGCGCGCTGATGTAGATCACGGTGTGGTTCGCCGCGAGAGCCGGATCACGCCCGACCCGCAGGGGCGTGTTAACACCGTTCTTTTGGAGATTCGGCATCGGGCGGTGGCGGTCGACGGCCGCCTCACGGCGTTCTACCCAGACCGCATGGCATTTGCGATTCGCGCCTGGCAGCCCAACGAGGTGCGGGCCCTTGCCGCCGCCGCCAGCCTACAGGTGGTAAGGGTCGGCGCCGACGATCGCCTGCGCTGGCTGCTACGGTCAGCGCATGAGTGATCCTCGCCCAATCGGCTTCTTTGATTCAGGGATTGGCGGCCTCACCGTGCTGCGTGAGGTACAGGCGCGGCTACCCGCCGAATCCACCATCTACATCGGTGACAGCGCCCGGCACCCCTACGGAACGCGCAGCGATGCCGAGGTTCGCACCTTTGCAGAAGAGCTGAGCGATGAACTGGTGGCGCGCGGCGTTAAGGCGATCATCGTTGCCTGCAATACGGCGACCGCGATCGCGCTCGAGCATCTTCGCGAGCGACATCCAACAACGCCAATCATTGGTGTGATCCGACCAGGCGCTGCTGCGGCGGCTCTGGCGACGCGGACGGGCCGAGTTGGCGTGTTGGCTACCGTTGCAACCGTTCGGTCGCGCGCATACTTCGCCGCCATTAAGGATGAGAATCCTGGCACGAGGGTGATTGAGCGCGCTGCCTCTGAACTTGTTCCGCTCATAGAATCTGGTCTAACGAACACCCAGGCCATGAGCGACGCAATCCATGTTGCAATTGATCCATTCCTCTCAGGTGCGCCAAGCGATCGTATTGACACACTTCTGCTCGGGTGTACCCACTTCCCCTTGATTCGGGGAGAGATCGATACGGCACTCGGGGCTCCGATCGCGGTGGTGGATTCCGCCGCAGCAACGGCGAGCTTCCTGCAGGAGATCATTGCCGTGAACGGTCTTGAAGCGCCGGGCTCGAGTCGTGGTACCGCGGCTGACCCTGGTCACCTCGGGCACACCGCGCCAGCGTCAACGCCCGTGCTCCCGGAACATCAGCTCTTCACGACCGGTGATCCTGCGGTGGTTGACGCCCTTGCAACACGACTCTTCGGCGAGACTGCACCGCGTGCGCAACAGCTGACACTCGGGTCAAAGCGCGGTTAGCGGCGCTCCAGCGCTGGCAAGATCGCGCGCACAATCTCGGCTGCATTCTTAGAGGCGAGTGCCAAATACTCCCAGAAACTGAGCGTTGCCGAACCATCACCTGCGTCGCTCACGCTGCGGATGACCAGCCACGGAACGTTGTGTGTGCGCGCCGCATATGCGATGGCCGCCCCCTCCATCTCAACGAGGTCAGCTCCGGTTCTGGCCGCGATCGCGTCACGAACAGTGTGGTCGGCAACGAACCAGTCGCCAGTGGCGACGCGACCGCGGCGAAGGTTCAGCGTGAGGCGTGCCGCTATCGGCGTTGCCGCCTCAAATGCCGCCGCGACCAGCTCTGGGTCAGCAACTAGGAGCGGGTCGCCCTGCGACGGAGCTTCGGCCCCGTATCCGAAGAGTCGAAAGCCATCGGCCTCCGCCGCGGCAAAGTCATGCTGCAAAACGCCATCGGCGAGCAGCACGTCGCCGACGCGGTACCCCGCATGGAGAGCGCCTGCAGACCCGACGGAGATCACGCAGCGAGGCTCGAGCGCAAGCGCTGCCGTGACGGCCACCACTGAAGCAACCTTCCCGACGCCGCATCGCAGCAGGGCAACTGGGTGCTCATCTATGCGACCGAGAAGGAGCGCGCCATCTGCAAGGCCCGGGAGTTGATGGGGTACGAGGTCAGTAGCAAGTGCCTCAAGTGCGGCACGCTCCTCACGCAGCGCAGCGGCAATGAGCGTTGGGCCTGAAGGGCGAAGATTGTGTTGCATCGGGGTAGGATAGCCGTGTGGAACTGCCCGCTGTGACCAACGCACCGCTGCCGCGACGTCGCCGCCTCATCGCGCTTACGCTCGCACTCCTCCTTGTTGCCGCCTGTGGGACCTCAGCGGCGCCTTCGGGAGCGAGCGTAGACCCAACGAGCAGTCCGAGCCCTTCGACCATCAGCGACCTGCGGAGCCCGTTGATCCCCGTTGCGGGGTATCGCAGCACTCTTACGGCACTCTCGAGTATTGGCCTAGCGCGCCTTGCCGAGGTTGGAGGGAAGCTGCCGATTACGAAGCTGGTCCTGATCGCACCAGAATCCACCCCGATTCTTGCGGCACTCGGCCTCTCAGCGACGGCCATTGCATCTCGACTCACGCTCGTCGCAGACCGCACTGCCCTGAAGGCGGCACTCGCTGCCGATGAAAATGCGGCTGGGTTCGTGCGGCTCGCCGCCATTGAGCCAGCACTACGGACGCTAACCTGGGAGGGGGCTGCAATCGTCGGCGTCTATCGCGTCGCCTCGCTCGATGAGTGGCCGCTGCGCGCGGAACTCCCCGTCGATGCCACGATTCCTGCAGAGTGGCTCTCTGGTTCACTCGCATACGATCCAGCAACAGCGTGGACGCTGGCAGCGGGTGGCGACATCCTGCTCGACCGCGGCGTCTCCGCCGACGCGAAGCGGTCAAAACGCGGTGCAGATTCTCTCTTTGATGGCGGCTTTGCCGACATCACCGGCACAACTTGCTGCAGCCAATTCGGTGTGCCCCGTGTCGCGGCGCGCTATGTGAGCGGTGGTGGAGTAAACGGCCTGATGCGTTCCCTCTTTCAGAACGCTGATCTTTCCATCGCCAATCTTGAATCACCAACACCGAAGAAGTGGCGACAACACAACTCCGGGACGACCTTCACAGGGAACCCCGCACTACTACGCGTGCTGAAAGAGGCGGGAATCGACTTCCTCTCGCTAGCAAATAACCACATCGGGGATGGCGGTGTTTCGCGCATCCCCGAAACGATTGCTGCTGTAAAAGCCGCTGGCATGGGCAGTGGTGGTGCTGGGGCGAATCTTGCTGAGGCGCAGCGCCCGTGGCTCACGAACGTCGGCGGCATCACCGTCGGCATCGTTGCCGTTGACCAGGTGAATCCCAGCACGCATGCCCGGGTCGACCGCCCAGGGAGTGCGCCGATCGGTGTTTTGGAGATGCGCGCCTCAATTACCGCAGCTCGCACTGCTGGTGCCGACGTCGTCATCGTGTTTCCGCACTGGGGTCTAGAGTTCCAGGCGCAGCCGACCGCATCACAACGAAGGTTCGCGAAGCGGGCGATCGAAGCTGGCGCCGACATGATCCTCGGCTCACATTCGCACTGGGCGAGCGCGATGGAGATCATCAACGACAAGCCAGTCTTCTACAGCATGGGTAACTTCATCTTTGATCAGAACTGGTCTGTTGAGACGTCGGAGGGGCTTGTGATTGAGTCGACCTTCATTGGCTCGCGATTGGTGAGCACCCGAATGTTGCCCACGGTGATCCTGAAGCAGTCCCAACCAAACTTTGTCGATGTCGCCACGGATGGTGTGCCGATCATGAACCGCGTCTGGAAGGGCTCCAAAGGCCTGCCGCGCTGGTAGCGCAATCGGCGCGAAGTTAGGAGTCGAGGGACTCGTTCTTCTCTAGATCCACCACAGCGGTTCGTAGGCCGATCGGCTCACGACCCGAGAGCAGTGCCTCTGCGATCGCAAGGTCGGGGTCCTCCTCTTCACCTTCGTCAGCGGCATGGGCGCCCACACCCTCGTGGACCAGGAGGCGTGTTTCGCCCTCTTCCGAGGCGACGCCCACGGCGGCGACGAGACGTGCGTCCACAGCGGCGGCGAAGTCGTGCTCGCGTTCAAGCTCGGCGGCGATCGCTTCAATGAGCGTCTCCTCGGTGAACGTCTCGATCACCCGACTCCGAGCAGTCTCGACCATCGCCAAGAACTCGCTTGGGGCAAAGGCCTCGTCGTGGGCGAGGGTGATGCCGATCGCGAGTTCGTCGTCTGCCTCGTGGAGTTCATAGAAGTACACGCCGCGCAGGCTATCACCCCGCTGCGCGCCCCTGCTTGACGCGATTGGGTGTGGCGCGGAAACTGGAGTCATGAGGGTCATGATTCGCCGACGCACCAGCACCACGCGAGGCGCCTTGATCTTCCTCGGGCAGGCGCTCCTCGTGGCGCTCTTCGTCCTGGAGTTTGGTCGAAATCTGGTCGGCGTGATTCAGGTCAACGCACGCTTGGCGCAGCTCCGCGACGAAACCGCGGCTCTGCAGGCTCGGGCCGACGCTCTCACCGCAGAGCGCGTGCTCCTTGACGATGCCGCCTTCCTTGAGCTGGTGGCGCGTGGCTACAGCCTCGGATCGGCCGTGGAGCGCCCGTTCGTCTTGGCGGCCGATGCGGCGCCACTTCCAGAGGATGCACCGGGCTCAGGCGCCCGCCGCATCAGCCCCGATGCGCCAACGCGCTCGCCGCTCGACGCGTGGCTTGATCTGCTCCTGGGGAGCTAAGCCGAACTACTTCTTCGGTTCGCCGAAGATCGTCCAGTGCCACGCCTTCTCGGCCTCGCCGGTGATCTCGATCGCCACATGCTTGATCTGCGTGTACTCCTCAAAGGAGTAGCGGCTGAGGTCCTTGCCGAATCCTGACTGCTTGAAGCCGCCGTGCGGCATCTCGCTGAGGAAGGGGAGATGGTCATTGATCAACACCGCCCCAAAGTTGAGGGCCGCCGCCATGCGATGGGCGCGAGCGACATCACTTGTCCAGCAGCTTGATGCCAGTCCATACAGCGTGTCGTTCGCAAGGGTGATCGCCTCCGCCTCGTCGGCGAAGGGGAGTGCAACGAGCACTGGGCCAAAGACCTCCTGCTGCACAATTTCGCTTGATTGCTGCGCACCGACGATGAGCGTTGGCGCAAAGTAGGCACCCTCAGTCGGGACGCCCGTCGGCTGGGCGCTGCCACCAGCCACGATCTTGGCCCCAGCGGCAACGGCGCGGTCAACGTAGCCAGCGACGCGGTCGCGGTGCGTGCGTGAGATGAGTGAACCGAGATCCGTATCTGGCGCGAATGGATCACCAATACGCACCTCTGCGGTGAGCTCAGCAATGCGATTAACGAGCCGATCAAAAATGTCGCTCTGCGCGTACAGGCGCGTGGCCGCGGTGCAGTCTTGGCCACCGTTCACGAAGGCACCAGCAACTGCGCCGCGCGCGGCGGCCTCAATGTCGGCATCAGCAAAGACGATGAATGGTGCCTTGCCGCCAAGCTCCAGATGTAGTCGCTTCAACGTTGGCGCACCTGCAGCCATGAGCTCGCGACCGGTTGCACTGTCGCCCGTGAGGGCAATGATGTCGATGCGCGGATCTGCGGCGAACTGCGCGCCGATCTCGGCGCCTGGTCCAGTGATGACGTTGACGACCCCAGCGGGGAAGCCAACTTCGCGGGCCAATTCGGCCAGCCGAAGTGCGGCGAGCGGTGTTGCACTGGCGGGCTTCATCACGACGGTGTTGCCAGCGGCCAGCGCAGGTGCCGCCTGCCAGACCGCCATGGCGAGCGGATAGTTCCACGGCGCAATGAGTGCGGCAACGCCGATCGGCTCTCGTCGAATCATGGAGGTGTGGTTTCCGGTGTACTCACCAGCGGCGATCCCTTCGGGGGCGCGCAGGATGCCGGCGAAGTAGCGCAGATGGTCAACGACGGCGGGAATGTCGCCATCGCGGCGAAGCTTGCGCGCGGTGCCCGTGTGCCAGACCTCAAGGTCGGCGAAGTGATCGGCCTCGCGCTCTACGGCATCGGCGAGTGCAAGGAGGAGTCGCGCGCGTTCGGCGGGGAGCGTCGTGCGCCAGCCGCCAGTATCGAACGCACGGCGGGCGGCAGCAATGGCCGCGTCCACATCGGCGGCCGATGCGTGCGGAATCTCGCCAATCGCGGCACCACTCGCTGGATGGCGCAGGGTGAAGGTGCGACCGCCGGTTGCCCCACGCGAGGCGCCATCGATCAACATCGTTGGGGCGAACGGTGGGGCGGCCTGTGGTGCACGGGTTGTCATGCGCGAAGGGTAGGCGATACGCCGCGTGGCTGGAAGTGGTCGGCGCGCTAGGATGCACCTATGCCGAGCGATCAGTCACCGAAGGGCGCCGCACCACGACGCACGAATGCGCGTGCCGCCAGCGTGACAACCCCGGCCCCCGCCGCAACCGTGGCCCCAGCCAGCTCAGGCCTCGCCGTCAGCAGCCCGTGGGCCTACGCCCCAGCCCCGGAATCCCGCGAGATCGTCACGATCCGCCAGCGCTACGGCCTCTTCATTGACGGGAAGGAGCGCGCTCCATCGGGCGGCGAGGTCACCATCACCTACAACCCAGCAACCGAGGAGCCCCTCGCCGAGATCGCGAAGGGGACCCCCGCCGACGCTGACCGTGCCATTGAGGCCGCCGATCGCGCCTACCGCAAGGTCTGGTCGAAACTGCACCCACGCGAGCGGGCCAAGTACCTCTACCGGATTAGCCGCATCCTGCAGGAGCGCAGCCGCGAGTTTGCCGTCACCGAAACCATGGATTCAGGGAAGCCGATCCGCGAATCACGTGACGTGGATGTGCCCCTCGCCGCCGCGCACTTCTGGTACTACGCCGGCTGGGCCGACAAGCTTGAGTACGCCGTCCCTGGCCGCCGCCCCGAGGCGCACGGTGTCGTCGGGCAGGTGATCCCGTGGAACTTCCCACTCCTCATGCTGGCGTGGAAGATCGCCCCGGCCCTTGCAGCCGGCAACACTGTCGTACTCAAGCCCGCCTCAACGACGCCGCTAACTGCACTCCTTTTCGCCGATGTCTGCCGTCAGGCCGAACTCCCCGATGGCGTCGTCAACATCGTGACGGGACCGGGGAGCACCGGCATGTCAATCGTCACCGACCCGCGCGTCGCGAAGGTCGCCTTCACCGGCAGCACCTCGGTTGGCGTCACGATCGCCAAGGGGATCGCCGGACAGGGGAAGGGCCTCACGCTGGAGCTCGGTGGCAAGGCGGCCAACATCGTCTTTGAAGATGCGGCGCTCGACCAGGCGGTTGAAGGCGTTGTCAACGGCATCTTCTTCAACCAGGGTGAGGTCTGCTGCGCCGGCAGTCGCCTCCTGGTGCAGGAGTCCATCGCCGAAGAGTTCCTCGCGCGACTGCGCGATCGCATGTCCATGCTGCGCATCGGCGACCCAATGGATAAGAACACCGACATCGGCGCGATCAACTCCAAGGCACAGATGGAGAGCATCGGCGAGCTCGTGGCGAGCGGCGTCGCCGAGGGTGCTCAGATCTGGCAGCCTCCCTGCGACCTACCAGCGCGCGGCTGGTTCTTCCGCCCAACCCTCTTCACCAACGTGGCGCAAAGTCACCGCATTGCCCGCGAAGAGATCTTCGGGCCAG
>JNSL01000150.1_pt1 | contig 12910 bp, 11 predicted proteins | sample 210691 | NCBI WGS metagenome assembly JNSL01 (sample SAMN02808685, study PRJNA238866) | freshwater metagenome | biome: fresh water; feature: freshwater reservoir; material: water; isolation source: water column of the freshwater reservoir Embalse de Amadorio in Spain | place: Spain: Valencia ...
CCCATCTTGCGACAGATCTCAGCTTTTTCTGGCGAGGAAACAACACAGACCGGAATCGCGCCACCGTTTAATGCATACTGCGTTGCATAAGATCCAAGGCCACCAGTTGCGCCCCAAATCAAAACGACATCGCCTTGCTTCATTCCAGCGCCATTGCGCGAAACTAATTGGCGATACGCAGTTGAGTTAACAAGCCCTGGAGTTGCAGCTTCTTCCCAAGTTAAATGCTCTGGCTTTGGCAGCAATTGATTAGCTTTAACAATTGCAAATTCGGCCAAACCACCGAAGTTAGTTTCAAATCCCCAGATGCGCTGTTCGGGATCAAGCATGGTGTCGTTATGTCCAAGTGGTGATTCGAGTTCAACACTTAGGCAATGCGCGACAATCCGATCCCCTGGCTTCCAAGTGTTAACACCTGGTCCAACCCGAAGCACAACGCCAGAAGCATCGCTTCCGATGATGTGATACGGCAAGTCATGGCGCTTAGCGTCTTCATGAGTCTTGCCATAACGCTCTAGGAATCCAAAAGTTGAAACTGGTTCAAAGATTGAAGTCCACACTGTGTTGTAGTTAATGCTGGATGCCATAACGGCGATTAAGGCTTCACCCGGAGCTAATTCCGGAAATGGGACTGTATCTATATGTAATGACTTACGAGGGTCTTTTTCTTTGGACGAAAGTCCAGCAAACATCTCGGTTTCTTCTTTGTGAATCGTGACTGCTTTGAATGAATCAGGTAGCGACAAACCTGCGAAATCTTGGGCGCTGCCGTGTTCTGTAATTGCCGAAACTACGTCTTTCATGACCCATCCCAACGCCGAATCGCCCCAACTAGGCGATTCTCAAGAGTTTCACGGACCAAGGGTTTTCGCATCCGTATATTTACTGTATCCAAAGTTGGCCCAGATTGGATCCAATCCGAAAAAAGTACCTAAATTACGGCGTTTTTGTGCCCACTATTTGGACATATAGCTTTCTGGGTCATACAAAGCCTCATATAAAAGGCCAATGTTCTTGCCGTCCTCAGACTCTGAGTCATACATCGCATCCTGCGGCCCAGCCACGGCCAAAACATTGCCATCTGCCCTTGCCACTTCACTGCCATATAGAGGTGGTTCATTTGGATTAACTGAGCCATCGAATACCGATTCAGGCATGTAGTAAACGCCCATCAGGATTGCCGGGTCACCTTCTTCTGGAGTGTAAGTAACTGTGACAGTCGAAGTCACACCAGCTGCATAAGCCTGATCAGCCCATTCACCAGTCATTGGTTCAACGGTTAGTTTTGATTCCAAGCCCATAGGTGGATGGAAGCTGTAAGGCACAGGATCAAGGTCAACCATTCCAGTCATGGAAAGCGAACAACCTGCCAGAACCAATGCTGCAAAACCTGCAATCAAAAACCTTGGCAACTTCATAGTATTCAGCCTAAGACTTGTTGCCCTTAAGTAATTGTGAAACCCGCTGAGGCGAAACTTTAAGGATGGCCGCAATATCTTTTCCCTTAATGTTTAGTTTCGACAGGTCGTGCACAACCGAACGGGACATTCGCGCCATGCGCTGTTGAAACTGATCAAGCTCGGCAGCAAACTCACGAGCTTCGGCAAGTGCAGCTTCTAATTCTTCCCCAACAACTGGAATGATGACCACATCAAAGGAGTCTTCGGGTTCATCAGAAACTGTGTTTATGGCTTCCCGAATCCATTCCTCAGCCTGATCCAAACTTTTCACCTGGGACATTGCGTTTGGCATCTCTTGCACTTGTAGCGACCACCATTTGTCACTCTGATAGGCATCAACGTGATAGGTCTTGCGACTCATTATCGCCACCATCCATTTCCAAGTGCGGGTTGAAGTTGCTTGAACAATGAGATTCTTGATCTCTCATCAATTTCTGTGTGTCGACCAATCACCGTCTTTATGTGCCCAACTTCGATCCCGGTGTGATTGGTTCTTTCCCTTAGGGCAAATGGAATACCTTGGCGTTTAGCTTCAAGCTCGATCTGTTTCAGGACTGCCCTACGCTTCACAGTATACCTCTAGGGGGGCTAGATATTCTGTGGTTTGGTGATGAAAACTTGGGAAAAGCATGCCCAAGCGTGACTCAGTTACCGGCGCGAGTAAACCCCAAACTACTGGCTGTTGAAGTACTCAAGCCATGGAAAAGTCACTTAACCCAGGATGGGAATTGCTTTCGCAATAAATCAATATGACTTTCAATTGCTGCGACGTCAGCTGCTGCTATTTCCTTAGCTTCAGCAAACTTGTCATTTTGCATAGCAATACTGGCCGCAACGGCTGCAGCAATCTCAGGTGCAGTTGCTTTGCCGGAAGTATCTAAAGCTCGCGCTGGAATTTCATCAGCGGCATCAAGTAACGCTCCCGCAACCCACATATCCCCCGGACGCGAAAAAATCACGATCCAGTTTGTGCCCTTATTGCTGGCAGAGATGCGTAACTGAAACCCTTCACCGGTCCAATCGATAATCGCTGAGTAATCCGCTTTGCGATTAAACATCTCCCCCACATAAGCAATGCCTTGCGTGCTGGCAATAAACCTGCCACCTTCTTCGACCAGGGTTAATTCATCTACTGCCGGCGTTGAAACCGAAGTTGATTTACTGCTCGATCGCCCAGAAGCACCCAAGAAGACTCCGCCAATTGGAACACCAATAAATGGTCGACCAGAATTTCGCGATGTGCTTTCGGTAATACTTTTACCTTTACGCGGCTCAACGAGCGAAACACCTTCGGCAATAAATAGTTGCTCTTCGTTATCGGTTGCAGCATTGAAGTCAGGCAAATCTAGAAGCGATGATTCAAAGTAAGAAATCTCTTCGGCAAGTTTGCGCTGGTAAGTCTTGTGCTGGGCTAGCTGCAGATTCAAGGCATCGAGCTTTGCTTTTCCAGATAAGAAGAATCCCAATCCATTGCCTGGCTTTACCACAGCAAGTTCTTCAGCAGTTACCGGAGCTGGCGCAGGCGTCGTTGGCAGATCAGTTGGTTTAGCTTTAGTTCCTGGATTGCGAGCATCAATAGCCACCAACACCGCAATCAGCACAAACCAAACCCAGAAGCCAAAGGCATCAGCCAATGGAATCGTGATCATCCAGCCAGCAATCAAAGCCAGCAGGAACGTAGGTCTGGCGTACCACTTCTTACGAGTCTTTGGCTCGGCCATTACGCGCTCCCTTTGCTAGCTACCCAATTTCTTGGTGTTGCTATTTAGGATAACGCGGGCCGCTGACAAGAAAATTCCCCCACAAAGCGCGAAACCGAATCGTCCCGTTATGTGGCGGGAGACTCGGTTCACTTTTGGCAGTCTACGTGTCCGCCAACGTTCCAATTTTGCAACAGAATTTGTTTCGAGTCAAGGATTTGGCCCCACAAAGCGCGAAGCCAGGCACTCCCACATTGGCAGGAATCCTGGCTCACTTTTGGCAGTCTACGTGTCCACCAACTCTCTAATTTTGAACCATGTCTTCATTCTTGTCAACGACATTTGTAGCTGTGGATAATCCAAATCTAAAGATCTGGCTGAACTATAAGTTCTACGAATGGCATTTAACACCTACGTCGATGAGTCAGCAAGATCCCAGTACATGCTCTGTGGCGTCAATGTGCAACAGGGCAATTTGGCAGAGATGAGGAGTGCGCTCAAAACTTTGACTCAAAGAGGAAAGTCAAGAGTCCACATGTACGAAGAATCTAGAGGTCGGCAATACTCGATAGCCCGCGAAATAGGACAGCTAAACGTTTCTGCCTGGCTGATCTCGGTAGCGAACACAACTTGCAAACAACCCGATTCCAGATTTTTGGCCCTAGAGGCTTTAGTTGAGATTCGTGCTCTACAAGAGTCCAGAATCATAGTTTTGGAAAACAGTAATTCGATGCGTCGCGACAACCGGACGCTAAACGAAATCTCGCGAAACGCCAGTTACCAATTCCCCCATTACCGCCACATGAACTCACGGCACGAACCACTACTTTGGCTGCCAGACATAGTTGCTTGGTGTTACGGCCGCGGCGGCCTATGGCGAGATGCCGTTGAACCCCTGGTCGATGAAGTTATCGAGCTCTAGCCCTTTGGCACTAATGCCAAGATGCGCGCTGGGCTTCCCGACCCATCCACTAACGGCAGCACGCCAATAAACACCAACGCTCCAGTAGCCGGCAAGCTCTTAAGGTTTGTTAAGTTCTCGATGTGCCAAACCTGCTTGGGCAGCGTCACATCCCGATGCACCGGAAAATCCAAAGCCGCGCCTGGATCAATACCTAGAGTGTCTATGCCAATTCCCACAACACCGCACTCCACTAAATAACTAGCCGCCTCAACACCAAAGCCTGGAAAGTGCAAGCCATCTGGTCCAGCGCCATAACGCTGCGGCTGATCATAAAGATCCTCCCAACCCGTGCGAAGTAAAACCACGCAGCCAGCTGGAATCACACCGTGCTTTTCCTCCCAAGCTTTGATCGTTGCCAATTCCAACACCGCATCACCATTGCCATTGATATCAACTGATGCATCAATTACCACTGCCGGACTAATCAAGGTCTGCAGTGGCAGATCCGTCACAGCCTGGCCACCTTCAACAAAGTGATTTGGCGCATCCACATGAGTGCCACTGTGCTCAGACAGATGCACCCGCCGTGCATAGTTGCCATCATGCTTCACGGTCTCGACGACTTCAGCAAAAGGCGCAGCCTCTCCTGGCCACATCACAGTCTCAGGACCTAACGGCAAGGTCAGGTCCACAACCGTGTACTCAGGGAAGTTAATCACTCGGCATAATCTTCAGAAGCCGGTTCGACTAATCCGAAGTACTCGGCCAACATTCGAACCCGCGACGGACGCTCACGCCTTCTCTGGCCAAATCTGCCCACATAAACACCCACTGAGTGCCAGAAGAAACCCTTTTCCCATAAAAACGGCATACCTGGAAAAGTTCTCATAGCCCAGAACTGCCCATCTATCCGGTCATAAATGATCGCTTCACGCTTGTTAACAACTAGCCAAGACTCAAACGGATGTTCTTCCATGTATTCATAGGCATAGGTCAGGTATTCCTCTTCGGAGATCTCATCCATGTCTCGCCAACCACTACGCATCCGAACATGCGCTTCAATGGCCAGCTGATCTTCCTTGAAATCCAAGTTCACTCCCACTCGTTGCAAATAAGAGTAAGGGCTGGGTCGACATTTCCGACCTTGAATCAGCAAGTAAAAAGCTAACTAAGGCCAAACACATTGACCCCGCCATCATCTTGACCAAACCATCTGACACAGGAGCCATGGAAACAACCTCCATTGGGCCAATTGATCAACGCTGGGAAATCGGATCAATCACAAAAGTCTTCACTTCCCTATTGCTAGCAAAGCTTCACACCACAAGCCGCATCGACTTAACATCCCGCGTTGCCCAGTATCTGCCAAGCCACCTAACCCTGCCAGCAAACTTTGACCAGATCACTTTTGAACACCTAGCAACTCACCGATCCGGCCTGCCCCGATTACCAGCTGGCATGAAACTTCTGGGCAAAGGAGCAGCCGATGATCCTTATGCCATCTTCACCGAAGACCGGGTCTACCAAGCCATCCAAGAAACCAAACTTAAGCGCGCTCCTGGCACCAAAGGTCCAAAGTATTCAAACTATGGAGTTGGATTACTTGGATTCATCCTTGGCCTATCCCAAGGCAAGAAGTATGAGGAATTACTGCAAACGGAAGTACTAACTCCCCTAGGCCTAACCTCTGCCACATTCTCTGACGATTCCTTAAGAGTTGGTCATGCCCGCAACAAAGAAGTTGGTCCTTGGCATTTAGGCGAACTCAAAGGAATGGGAGGCCTGCGTATGACGCCAGCTGACCTGGATAAATTCCTAGCCCTATCCCAAGATCCAAACCACGAACTATCCGATGCATTCGCGCAGACTTTCAAGATCCGCTATCAAGCCAAGCGCTCAGCCATCGGACTTAGCTGGATGTTCCTAAAGAACAACAACATCGTTGGTCATAACGGCGGCACCCTAGGCGCCCGCACCGAAGCCTTCATCAACCTAGAAACCAAGGCAAGGGTGGTTGTGTGCGGAGATAGCAACGGCGGAACGTTTCCGGTTGCCTTGGACTTGATTAGTTGACCTTTTGATCCGTAGTACGGAACGCAGTGTCTCCCACTATCTCTAGTGGTTTAAACATAAGGATAATTTATCAGATAATTCTCAGGTTGTCTCAGTAAACATCAACAGCTTGGCTACCTGAATGGCTCCCTAAATCAGCATCGCATTCCAATCATGAGAAGAGTGAATTACACATCTAGGAAGTCTTACTAATCCGTGGGTCGTCGGTTTGAGCCCGACCCGCCCCACCGTTAACGGTTTTCTCAGTCCTTAAATCGGTTGCTGCACTAAACGGTTAGCAATTGACTCGATGCGCCCACGAAAGCTGATTCGATTTCTGATCGCAGATTGAGGTTCACCTCTAGTTCATCGCATAGGGCCAAAAGTTCATCTACCTTGGCAACAATTAACTCTTGGTCGCTGAAAGATGGTAATGACATTGTCATTTCTTTAAGTTTGGTGGAGTTTACTCCTCCTTGAGCGGTGCCACTAGTACCTGCCTTAACCTGAATCCAATACTTACCGGTCTGAAAATAAAGCGACAGGTAACGCGGCAAAACACGTGCTCTATCAGGGCGTAGTCGGATTAGATATGAGGCGCTAACGGCTCGTGGAGGATTGTCTATAAGGTAGCTCTTGCCCGTTGTAGCACCTGTACGCGCAAAGACTAAGTCACCTGTCTGCAGCAAATGTTTTGCTTCATCTTGTTGAGAAACCACGCAATAGGGAACGGAATCCCAGTTGACTCCGTTTTCCTTAATGTCAGTGATTCGTAAAAACTTAGGTCCTACTTCATCGGTTTTGGCAGATTCTGTATACCCGTATGACACTTCTGAGATTTCGCCCACCGAGACCGTTGGCCAACTTGAGCTTCCTGTTTCAAAGTGGCTATTTAAGGCTCCTGTTATTGCCAAATCGTTTATCAGTAACTTCAAACCTTCGATGCTCTCCGGTGAGTCTGCGATGGCATCCCAGTTATTGCTGATCCGTGACCAGGCGTCTGAGAGTTCTTCAGGTGTAGTGGCTGATGAGATGGCATCGATTGCAGAAGCGCGAGCAGCGGTGCGAAGAGTTTCTCTCTTTGCCTTTTCGGCTTCGAGTTCATCACACAGAGCCATGAGCTCATCTACCTTGGCTACTATTTTCTCTTGCTCCAAAAGTGGAGGGATAGACACCATTAGATGCTTCAGAACTGTTTGACTAATGTTCTGCTGCGCCAATCCTCGAGCCTGAGTAAACAACTGACTTCTGAGTCCCAAAACTAATTGCAACATGTATTTCGCACTAATGACCTCTTCATCAGGCAGGCAATGAGCAATCGCCTGATTGGTCGTGCATGACATGGTATTAATTCCCGCCTTGCCTATCGATCCATACATTGCAATCAAGACAGAACCTTTGGGAATCATTGTGGCGGAGCTCTCGTCAACAGCTTTTTGAGTGATCATCGAGCTTGCCGACTCAACTAATCCATCATTTAAGTCACCAATGATGAGCCAGGGTATTGTGCCTCCGTAGTAACCAGAATTTCCCTTTTTAGGAGTTCCACCACTTCCCCATTTCCCAAGGCGAGCCATAGGTATAACTGACCAGTGCTTTGGTGAATCATCGATGTAGTCCTTACCCCACAAGCGAGCGGCATCAAGCCTGAGATCCTCAAGATCCCACTGAATGTTTTGCTGGTTGCCAGAATTCGCATTTAGAAGTTTCCCTTTTGTGGCCAAACTGAGCACAATCTCGCGTAGTTGCTGAATACCGTTTGGGGCATCAGCAATGACACCGAAGTTTTCGAGGAATGTTTTCTTGTCCACAATTACTTACCTAAAGACTGTTCGAGGCTTGTCTTAAGTTGATCTTGCAGGTCTTTAACTTTGGCTACCGCATCGGCATACTGGCGCAAAAGGTCATCTGGATCAGCATGAACAAAATCAGTCGTATTAGGGTTCTTGATGTCTAGGTTGTAATTGCGATCAACGATGGTTTCAGCTGAGACTTTCCATGCTTGCTCGGTTTCCTGACGGTCATTCCACCAAGTCTTCTCGACATCAAATTCACTGACACGCATCGGCTTTGTTTTGTTGTAGGCCTTCACGCCTTCTGGTAGCGGATGTTCGTAGTACCAGATTTCTTTTGTGGGCTCGCCCTTAGTTAGGAACAGCACATTTGTGGCAATGCTTGTGTACGGTGCAAAGACACTCTTAGGCAGTCTTACGATTGTGTGCAGATTGCATTCGTCGAGCATTTTCTTCTTGATACGGGTCTTTATACCTTCACCGAATAGTGTTCCATCCGGCAGGACTATAGCTGCTCGCCCACCATCTTTGAGTAGCTCCATTACTAGGACTAGGAATAGGTCTGCTGTCTCTCTGGTGCGGAATTCTTGTGGGAAGTTGTTTTCAATGCCATCTTCTTCCACGCCGCCGAATGGAGGATTGGTGATGATTATGTCGACCTGGTCTTTCTTGCCATAGTCACGCAGCGGCCTGGCCAAAGTGTTGTCGTTCAAGATGTTTGACGGCACTTCAATTCCGTGGACCATCATGTTCGTTGCACACAGCACATGCGGCAGTGGTTTCTTTTCAACGCCCTTGATGCTGTTCTTGAGTCTCTTAAGTTCGTTTGGTGTCTTGACCTGAAGCTTCATATATTCAAAAGCGCAAGTAAGAAACCCACCCGTGCCACAAGCTGGGTCAAGGATGATTTCGCCCAACTGTGGGTTAATCATGTCCACTGCAAACTGTGTAACTGCGCGTGGGGTGTAGTACTCGCCTGAGTTACCGGCATTTTGCAGATCTTTCAAAATCTGCTCGTAAATGTCACCAAACAAGTGACGCGTTTCTACCGAGTTATAGTCAATGTCCTGATTGATCTTGTTAACGACCTGGCGAAGTAAAGTTCCACTCTTCATGTAGTTGTAGGCATCATCAAAGACACTGATGAGGAGCGCTCCGCGTTCGCGCGCTTGACCAGTAAAGCTTGAAAGATCGAGTTCCTTTAACTGCGGAAAGAGTTGGTTGTCTATGAAGTCTGTGAGTGCTTCTCCAGTTGGTGCATCTTTTCCCAGGCTTACCTCATCAGCCCAAGCTTCCCACCGAAGGTGCTTTGGGGTTGGCGACTTGTATTTTGAGTCTGATAATTCAGTTTCGAGTTCAAGGTCGCTATAAATCTTCAGGAAAAGCATCCAGGCAAGTTGACCAAGCCGTTGCGCGTCACCATCGACACCTGCGTCTTTGCGCATGATGTCTTGAATGGACTTGATGGTATTTGAAAGCGACATGTTTCTCCGTGGTTAGGCAGGTACGCCGTAAAGCGCATCCTCGAGTTGTTGGACTGCTTCTAAATAGTTGTCACGACCACCAAAGCTCTTAACAAGCTGTATTGGTGTTCCGATTTCCGAGAAAGGATCAAGTTTGAGAACTTCTATTGTCTCTATTGAATCAATGCCTTGGTCTGCATACTTATCCAGAAGAATGTCGAGTACCTGCCGGGCTTGTTCACCGTACTGGGTAAACACATCGCGTTTCTTAACGTTATCCACTCGCTCTTTACGCGTTAGTGCCGGTTGATCAAAAGCTATATGGCAGATGAGATCAAATGGGTCAATGTTTTTTCCAAATGACTCTTCAACCGCAGAAAGCACAACACCGCGCTCTAGCAGTTCATCAAGGATCACTTGCTTTCGTTCAGCGCCATGCCAGCGCCGCAAGAATGATTCCAAGGTTGAGAACTCTTCCTTAACTGCCTTGCGCGTGAAATCCTTTAAAGATTCGGTAATAAGTTTGCCATCTTTGTCGTAATACTGAACTCGCTCAGCGATGATTCTAAATTCAACCCCGCTGACGACAAACTTAATCTTAGGATCTTCGTCTACAGGCCCGCAGACAATAAGTCCTGTTTCATCGGGCACGAGCACAACGTCAATATCTTCACCACCGTCACCGAAGTCACTAGTAGTTGCGTCACCATCGTCTGGATCTGCAGTTGGGGAAAAATCATCATCCTTTATTGCCGGTCCGTCCCAATCAGGGTCTGCAAATAGCTCTGTGGCTTTTCGGAAATCCAATATCGTGAAGTAGTACTTGCCATAGTCCGGACGAAGTCGGGTTCCACGACCAATGATCTGCTTAAACTCTGTCATAGATTGAATGCGCTGATCCAGAGCAACCACATGGCAAGTCTGGGCATCAACGCCAGTTGACATGAGCTTTGAAGTAGTGGCAATAACTGGATAAGGCCGCTTCGGGTCAATGAAGTTATCGAGCTCAGCTTTGCCTTCAGCGTTGTCACCGGTGATTCTCATGACATAACGGCTGTCTTTTGCAACCTCATCTGCGTTCAATGGGTCGTTTACAAGAGCTTGACGCATGCGCTCAGCATGATCAATGTTGCTGCAAAAAACAATCGTCTTATTCATTGGATCAGTGTCGTGTAGAAATTCACTGATTCGGTGAGCAACCGCTTTATCGCGCTCTGGGAAAACTATCTCCCTATCAAAATCAACTTGATTGTAGATTCGATCCTCTATGAGATTGCCCTGATCATCTACCATTCCTTCTTCAGGTCGCCATCCCTGTAGATCATGATCTAAGTCAACTCTTACTACTTTGAACGGGGCCAGGAACCCGTCATCAATTCCCTGCTTAAGCGAATAGGTATAGACAGGATCCCCGAAGTAATCAATAGTCGAAACATACTTGGTCTCTTTTGGAGTTGCCGTCATACCTATTTGGATTGCGGACTCAAAATAAGTAAGAATTGTCTTCCAAGTCGCATCTTCAGCTGCGCTACCTCGATGACACTCGTCAATAACAATTAGATCAAAGAAATCACGAGGGAACTTGTCGTAAATAGCCTCTTGATCTTCTCCACCAATAATTGCTTGATACAGGGCTAAGTAGATTTCATATGAAGTGTCTACGGCGCCGCTATCTTTATCAACCAAGCTACGGTTTAGCTTTTTCATCACAGCGCCAAAAGGTTTGAAGTCATTGACCATGGTTTGATCAACAAGAATGTTTCGATCTGCCAGGAATAAAATTCTCTTGACTTCTCCTGCTTTCCAAAGTCTCCAGATGATATTGAAGGCAGTTCGCGTTTTACCAGTACCGGTAGCCATGGCTAGCAGAATTCTTCTCTGGCCCCGTGTAATTGCTTCTAGGCTTCGGTTAACTGCTAGTTGTTGGTAGTAACGCGGCGGTTCATCGGTGGCGTATTGATAGCTAGGACTGGTGACCAGCTTTTCGCTTGCTTGATCTAGATTCCTCCAAACTTTGTAACGAGACCAGAGTTCTTCGGGAGATGGAAATTCATCCAAGGAAAGAGTTGTTTCGATTTGCACTGCATTGCCAGTTTTGTCATGAAATAGGAAACCATCGCCATTCGATGAAAAAACAAATGGCACATCAAGCAGTTTTGAGTAAGCCAATCCCTGCTGCATTCCTGCACCTAAGGAATGTGTGTTGTCCTTTGCCTCAATTACTGCAATTGGAATGTTTGGCTTATAAAACAGTAGGTAGTCAGCGCGCTTTTGCTTTCCACGGGCAACCATTTTGCCTCGAACGATTATGCGCCCATCGGTAAATCCGTACTCTCTGCGCCAGCGGGTATTGTCCCAGCCCGATTTTTCCAAGGCGGGTGAAATGAATCGGTCACAAATATCTGATTCGCTAAGCGACTTTTTGCTCATTTCACTCCTCGCGCTTCATTAGTTGTCTATTTGTAAAAGCTTCCTCTATTGTGTCAGGCATTTCATTAAAGCTGAGTGAAAGAGCCACCATGTCGAGCAAACCAAGGGTCACTTTTCTGACCATTGTGGCTGGCGTGCCAACCATTAGTGCTGAGATGAACAAACGAATTTGCTCCATGTGGTGAGGCCACCCATAATTCTTTGATCCCTAATTCACTTAACTCGATTGCGGACGGTACGCCCTGACCTCGATCGATCCATTCATGAGCGCCGTAGTCAACGGAACTTGTCAGCCAGACAAAAAGTCCAAGCGCTCCAGTGGACAGTCTGAGAGAGCGCGATACCTTATCTTTTGTTGAATCACTATTCAGATAGGTGTGGAGCCACTTATCAAATTCTTCAACCCCTCCTCCCCAGATTCCACCAAAACTGGTTGTTAACCGTATTAATTTGCCACTTCCTGAAGTTAACTGCATCGATTCAAGTCCCAACTCGCTACAAAGGCGCAAAAGATTTTGATGCTCCTCTGTAATTCCCCAGATTTGGCAGTCACTCTTCGCCATGTAGTATTCAGTCGCATAAACTCGTTCAACTCCAGATTCCAAAACCAGTTTTGCTATGTGCGCCGCTGAATTGTCGAGCTTTTTAATGTTTGTATGTCGCCCCATAGAAACGACAAGTGAAATTGGCAAATCTGGCAGTTCGCACAGCTCAAAGCCTCCATTCCTGAAAAGTGAACCTTGCTGTTCCATTCGCCATTCTTCAACGGCTACTGTCACATCAATCTCATACTGCTCTGCTGCAAACGAAACTAACAGGTCTGGCTTTTTGGAATCAGTACCTGTGTGCTCTACTTGCACACCTAAGTGATTGGCTACCAACTTCATTGCCATCAGCTCTGTTTCGTATCCTGCTGTGGTCGGCATACTTAAACGATACTCAAATGCTCCGACAGGAATCCTCAAGGACAAACACAAAGGCCCCCTGGTTTCCCAGGAGGCCTTTGTTGTTGTTGCTTATTTGCTATTAGCTGCAGCCGCTTGTGCTTCCGCAACCTTCACATACGTAGCAGGAACCTGCTGGGCGCATCTTGATGCCACAGGTCATG
>JNSL01000151.1_pt1 | contig 12893 bp, 12 predicted proteins | sample 210691 | NCBI WGS metagenome assembly JNSL01 (sample SAMN02808685, study PRJNA238866) | freshwater metagenome | biome: fresh water; feature: freshwater reservoir; material: water; isolation source: water column of the freshwater reservoir Embalse de Amadorio in Spain | place: Spain: Valencia ...
CTTGTTGGGGCAGAGATCACGACCTCAGGGATTGAGTTGAGCCCCACGCTGCGTTCGGCCTTCCCGCGCGGGCTTTCAGTCGGCCGAGTGGTTGCCGTGAATAGCGTGGCTTCTGCTGTGCTCCAGAGTGCGGATGTTCAACCGACCCTTGACCTCGATTCGGTCAGGACGCTCCTGGTAATCCTCAATTACCGCGGCGGACTACCGGACCCGGTCGTGGCGCCGTAGCGGAGCGCTTCATCATCTTCTTCTTATAGGCGGCAATCACTCGCTTCGCAGGCCCATCAGCAACAATTCGACCCCCCTCAAGCTCAATAGCTCGCGAGCAAAAGGTTGCGGCGGAGTCGAGATCATGCGTCACGAAAACAATCGCTCGTGCTCGCTTCATCAGCTCGGTGATTCGACCTCGTGATTTTTCAATGAAGGCGGCATCGCCGGTTGAGAGGACCTCATCAAGGAGCAGTACATCCGGCTCAACAGAGGTTGCAACACTGAAGCCCAGTCGCGCGCGCATCCCCGAGCTGTAGGTTCGCACCTCTGCATCGGCAAATTCACCGAGTCCAGCGAACTCAAGGATCGCTGGCACCCGTCGCACCATCTCCTTGTGGGGGACTCCGAGGAACTCACCAACCAGAAGCGTGTTCTCGCGAGCATTTAGCTCCGGGTCAAAGCCGGCGCCGAGCTGCAGCAGGGTGGCGATCTTGCCGCGGACTTCAACCTTGCCGACAGAGGGCTCAAGGATGCCGGCCAGCACCTGCAGCATCGTGCTCTTTCCTGCGCCGTTGGGCCCAATCACGGCGACGGATTCACCCGCCTCAACTCGAAAGTCAACGTCGCGCAGTGCCCAGAACTTGCCGCTCTGGGAGTGTCGGCCGTCGCGCAGCACCGTATCGCGCAGCTTGCGCTTCTTGCTGAGTCGCAGGTCGTACTGCACACCAAGCCCTGTCAGCAGGATTGGTGGCGGTGCAGCCTTCTCGCGCGAGCTCTTTCGCTGTGCCACTTAGAGCACCTTCACGAAGAGCGGAGAGACCCGGCGGAAGAAGTAGATCGAGAGCAGCGTCGCGGGAATTGAGGCGAGAGCGAGGATACCAAGCACCTCCCACTGTGGGGAGCGACCGTAGTAGAGCGCGTCGCGATAGCCAGAGAAGAGCCAGGTGAATGGGTTAATGGTGACGAAAAAGCCGAACCATGGGTACTGGTCACCGAGCGCCTGGAGTTTTTCAAGCGGAAAGAGCGCGGGAGAGAGATAGAACCAGATGCGTAGCCCATGGGGGATGAAGTTTGAGATATCGCGGAAGAAGACGGCGACTGCGCTGAGCATGATGACGACTGGGACCGTCCAGAGGAACTGCACCAACGCGACGGGAAGAACGCCGAGCGCCCAAGGGGTAAGGCGATCGGGGTAGAGCAGGTAAAGCGCTCCGAGCGGCACGAGGGCGAAGGCAAAGTTCGCGACGCTTGCAAGTACTGACGAGGCTGGAAGAACGAGGTGGGGGAAGGCGATCTGGCGCATCACCTGTTCGCGGCCGCGAACCGAGGTGGTGGCGGAGGCGAGTGCAGCGGAGAACCACTTCCAGGGGAGGATGGCAGAGCCGAGGAAGAGGAGGATCGCTGGCTGGGCCTGCTGGAAGATGACGCTGACCAGGAGGAAGTAGACGAAGAGCTGGAGGGCGGGGTCGAGGAACCACCAGATGTTCCCCAGCAGCGAGTTTGCCCCCTTGTTTCGGATCTCGGAGATTGTCAGATACCAGACGAGCCGGCGACGCTCTACAAGAGCGGTGAGGCTCTCAAGGATGGTGCCAATACTGCCGCGGCGCGGCCTGCCGACGGTCAGTTCCGTGCTGTGGGTGGTCATGAGAGGCCGAGAATAGCACCCGTCCCCCCTATACTGCCCCTAACCAGGCCCCGACTGAAGGAGGATCACTGAGCATGAACCCGATCGCACGCCTACGCGCCCGAGCTTGTCGTCGCGATCGCCCTCGCCGGAGCCCTCCTCGTTGGAGTTGCCGGCTATTCCGTCTACGACAGCACATGGGCTCCCGCTGTTGAGGTGAACGGCGCGTCAATTAACAAGGCGGAGGCAAAGGCCCGCGCCGAGGTCACCGCCTTCAAGATCGCTCTTCAGGGTTCACGCATTCGTGCCCGTGTCGCCGCTGGCACCATGACGAACAGCGCCGGTGACACCGCTCTCCAGGCACTGAACACCCAAGCCGAAGCCATCAGTAATGAGGTCACGACCGACATGGTCGACACGCTCCTGATTCGCGACCTTGCCGCCGCGAATGGCGTCACCGCCGACCCAGCCGTATTCGCCACTGAATGGGCAAAGGAGACAACGCTTCCCGAGCTTCGACTCTTCCGCCGTATCAGCATTGATGCCGCGAACGACCCGAAGACGAAGAAGCCGACCGCTGCAACACGCGCAGTGGCGAAGGCGAAGGCCGAGGCGATCCTTGCCGAGATCAAGGCTGGCGGAGATTTCGCCACGATTGCGAAGCGAGATTCAGATGACTCATTTGCTGAAGTCGGTGGACTCGTTGGCTGGACGGCGAAGGACGAAGATCCGACCGACGATCTCGGTTATGAAGCCGCTTGGGCACTCGTCCCATCCGCAGACGGCTCCACCCAGCCAATGACCGCCGTCATTGCCCGCTCAGAAGACCAGTTCGTTATCTTCCGACTAGAGAAGTATCAGGCATCAAAACTCGATCCAGACTTTGAGAAGCAGATCAGCGACGCCGGGATTGATCGCGGCCTCTACGAGCGTATGACCGAAGAGCTCGCGTTGCAGATTGCCCTCAGCGACAAGATCACCGCGCAGTTGCTTGCTGGTCCCGTGGAGCAGCGTGAGGTCAGCTACGTCGCAGCGACCGTTCCCGAGAAGGATGTTGAACAGGTGCAGGTCAGTCACATTCTCTTCAGCCCAAAAGATGATCCGAACAATGCGGGTGACCTTGAACTGACCGATCCAGCCTGGGCCGCCGCTGAGAAAGAGGCGAAGGATCTTATTGTCCGGCTAAAGAACGGCTCCAGCTTTGAGACCGAGGCGAAGAATAGTGACGACAAGACCTCTGGGGCCGACGGCGGACTCTTGGCATGGGCGCCAAAGGGAACCTACGTTCCAGAGTTCGACACGGCCATTTGGGCCGACGGGGTGAAGCGTGACGACATTCTTGGTCCAATCAAGACCGAGTTCGGCTATCACGTGATCCAGTTCGATGCGCGCCGACCTTCGCTGAAGGATCGTCTTGACGAGCTCGCAACGTCGCTTGCCGCCGCAGGTGCCGACTTCGAAGAGGCCGCAACTACCGCCACGAATACGATTGAAGAGCTCACCTTTGCGAGCCCAGGCTATGTGCCGAAGTACACGGTTAATCCTGAACTCGGAGCCGTGGTCTGGGGCCTGAAGGCTGGCGGCACGAGCGCCGTCGTGGAAAGCTCCAACACCTATCTCATCGTGCATGTTGATGGTATCGAGACACGAGAGTTGACCGCAGAGCAGGTCAAGGGAATCAAGGGAAGCGGCTTCTCGATCTGGCTCGACCTCTATCGCTCCGCGGCGCGCGTAGCGATTGACGGCGCCGTTGTGCAGGAGGCTGGGGCTTCGCCAACTCCGTGACCGCGAACGGGTTCAACGGATCGGTCGACGCACTCATCAGAGCCGCACAAGGTGCGGATGCGAGCCTGAATCCGGCCAACGGCATCACCATTGTTGCGCTGAGCCAATGCGGCGCAACCGCAATCGATACGGCACGACCACTGATCGTGCTCATTGACACCGCACCAAACGAGACGCAGTTGCCGGGTCGGCTCGGCGCTGGCTGGGAGTTGCTCACTCGCCTCTACGGCACTGATCGGGCAGTCACGCTGCTACCGAGTGGCAGCGCCAGCACGGTTGCCGCCTGCATCGCTGGCGGCGCAGTGGAGAGCCAAGCCATCTACGTTGGTGGGCTTACACCGCTCGACGCCTTCGCAACACCCTGGACGATGCCGTGGCTGAGCGCCCGTCTTCGCGCACCCGACGGTTGCCCGTGGGATCGAGAGCAGACCCACGCTTCACTGGCGAAGCACCTCATCGAAGAGGCCTGGGAGTTGCACGATGCAATTGCAGCGCTCGAGTCCGCAAGCGCGGCAGAGCGCCCACGAGCGATCGCTGACCTTGCCGAGGAGCTTGGCGACGTGCTGTTGCAGGTGGTGCTCCACTCCCAGATTGCGCAGGAGCGCGGCGACTTTGATCTTGCCGATGTGCAGGACGGGTTGGTGCGTAAGATCGTTCGCCGACACCCACACGTGTTCGGTGACGCGAGCGCAACAACGACGCGTGACGTGCAGCGGAACTGGGAGGCGATTAAGGCGGGTGAACGTGCCGCAGCCGGCGAGGGCGAGAAGGTCAAGGGTGCGCTTGACGGTGTGAGTCGCGGCCTGCCCGCCCTCTCGGCGAGCCGCGAGCTACAGGATCGCGCCAGTGCCGTCGGCTACGACTGGCCGACCCTCGACGGCGTACGGGCGAAGATCAGCGAAGAGTTGGCAGAGCTTGATGAGGCGCTCGCCGAGGCTGGAAACCCCGACCAGATCACCAGCACGCAGGCATCGAGTGCCGCAGCCTTGGCACATGCTCAGGAGGAGCTCGGCGACGTGCTCGCCGTCATCGTGAATCTCGGCCGACGCAGCGGTATTGATGCTGAGGCGGCACTTCGTGAGGCCAACGACAAGTTCCGACGCCGCTTCACTGAGGTCGAGCGCCGCGCCGCTGCACGCGGAATCTTGCTAAAAGATGCAGACTTCACCACATTAGATGCGCTCTGGGATGAGGCAAAAGCCGCCGAGCGCGAAGCGAAAGGGTAGGGGGCACCATGGGTAAGGTACGAGCCGACGGGCGCGCTGTAGATCAACTCCGCGACCTGAAGATTGAACTCGGTGTCCAGAAGTGGGCTGAAGGTTCCGCGATCATCTCGATCGGCAACACCGTCGTGATCTGCTCTGCCTCAATCGAAGAGCGCGTGCCGCCACACCTCCGCGGCAAGGGGACCGGCTGGGTCACCGCCGAATACAGCATGCTCCCCCGCGCCACCAACACCCGCTCAGATCGCGAGGCGGTCCGCGGAAAGCTTGGTGGCCGAACCCACGAGATTCAGCGCCTGATCGGCCGCGCGCTTCGTCAGTCGGTTGACCTCGCCAAGCTTGGCGAGCGTTCCGTTCTCATCGACTGCGACGTACTCGTCGCCGATGGCGGCACCCGCTGCGCCAGCATCACCGGTGGCTGGATCGCCCTGGCACTCGCCATGCGCGCGAAGAAGCTCGAGGCACACCTAGTGCGCAACGTGGCCGCCGTTTCGGTCGGCATCGTTGACGGCCAGGCCGTTCTCGACCTCCCGTATGAGGAGGACAGCCGTGCCGATGTCGACCTGAACGTGGTCGCCACTGACGCTGGCCACTACGTTGAGCTGCAGGGAACAGCGGAGCAGGATCCATTCCACCGCACCGCGCTTGACGAGATGTTGAAGCTTGCCGACGCCGGGATCGCCGACCTCATTACGTTCCAGCGCGACACTCTCGCTCGCGCGTGACCGCGCCGCGACGGCGGCTCTTGGTCGCAACCGGCTCCGCGCATAAGTTGACTGAACTGCAGCGTCTCTTCGGCGATCTGCCGATCGACTTAGTGACGCTGATTGACCTTGGCATCACCGACGAAGCACCAGAGGATGGCGCGACATTCGAAGAGAACGCCCTGCAGAAGGCGCGGTGGTATTCAGCGGCGTCGGGCGAATGGACGCTCGCCGACGACTCAGGCCTGGAGGTTGCCGCGCTGAACGGTGCCCCTGGCGTCTACACACGTCGCTACGCCGGACCAAACGCCACCGACGTGCAGAACTACGAGAAGCTCCTCACTGAAACTGCAGGGGTTGCCGACCGATCGGCGCGTTTCGTCTGCACGATGGCGCTGATCGATCCCGTCAATGGATCAGAGCGGACCTTCCGTGGCGAATGCACGGGGCACCTCACCGCTGAACCACGAGGGGAGTTTGGCTTCGGATACGACCCGATCTTTGAGGTGGATGGCCGAACGATGGCGGAGCGCGCGCCAGCTGAGAAGGATGCTCTTAGCCACCGTGGCCGTGCCGCTGTCTTGGTCGCAGCAGCGCTTAGGAGTGAGCTCGAACAAACGCGCTAAGCGCCGCGCGAGGCCCCTTCGCCTCAGGGATCGGCAGCAGCGGATACACGTGCACAAGTCCCTCTTCGAGGTGGGCGGCGCAGGTGACACCAGCAGCTTTTGCATCTGCTACGAGACGGAGCGCTTGCGGGTAGAGCACGTCGCGCGAGCCACTAAAGAGCAACACCTCGCGAATCCCACGGAGTGAACCGTACTGCGGACTCACTTCAGCGCGGCGAGGGTCATCGCTCCCTGCCCAGAAGCGACCAGCAACCTCAAGGAATGGTGCACTGAGAATTGGGTCAACCCGGTCATAGGTTGGCGTTGCGGGGTCGGACATCGTCACGTCTAACCATGGCGAGATCAGTGCGACACGAGGTGAGCCACCGCTTGCAGCGACGTGTTGCGCAAGCGCTAGCGCCAGTCCGCCGCCGGCTGAATCCCCCATCAGCACGGGCGCCCTGTCGCCACTCCCTCGCGCCAACTTCAGGAGAGCATCAAATGATGTTGACCAGGTCGCTTCAGGGGCAAGCGGATAGATTGGCAGGAGCACTGTCGCGCCACTGTCACGAACGATCTCTGCGCAGAGGTTCCAGTGAATGACTGAGGCATCGCCCACGTAAGCTCCACCATGCAGATACACCATCTCCACACCAGTACTGCCGCTCTTTGGGGTCAGGGTCCACACCGGAAAGCCAAGCGTGTGTGAGACCTGGGCGTCCACCGTCTTCAGGATTCCTTTCGGTGGGAGCGCAGGCTTCTGACTGTGCATCCGCGCGAACATCGCACGGGCATGGGCCTCATCCCGAGGCGGCTTCAGCGCCGCAATGGCCCCCAAGATCCACCCGAAAAGGTTGTGCTGCAGTGACGGCATGCGCAGATTCTACGAGGCACGCCCGCTGCGCTCACCGTTGTTGCGCGCTAGGGGGAGGGGGAAGTGCTCTCCGTTGGGGATGGATCTGGCGTCGGTGTGATCGACGGACTTGGAGAAGCGCTCTCTGGTGGCGCGGTTGGCTCTGGGGTTGGGGTGTAGCGCGGCAGCGGCAGTCGTGCGTCGCACGAGGCGAGCGTTGGGAACGGGTGGGTCAGCGCGGGCGTCGGTGTCGCAGATGGCGTAGGCGATGCGCCGCTCGCGAGTGGCGCAGGAGTAAAGGTGGCCTCTGCGCCGAGCTTTGGCTCGTTCGCCGCTGCTGGGAAACCCCACGGCCGTGTGCCAGGAGTTGGGAAGAGGCGAGCCGCAAGCAGCGACATGCGCTTCGCATCAAAGAAGACCACGGAGCCGAATGGGCTGAACTCGCCCTTTCGTCGATAACGCAGAATCGTATCTCCTGGCTGAATCACACCGCGGACGATCTTCGTTGTATCAAAAGAGCCAGCTGCCTCAGCCAGCACTGGAATCAAGGCCGGGTTGAGATCGGTACGCACCCCATCACCGATCACATCAAGGAGCGCGAGCGCATTGCCCACAAAGTTTCCACTTCGCGCCAACTCATCGCGGGCGGCGAGCAGGATCTCAATCTGTCGGGGGCCACGCGTCATATCATCAGTTCCTGGCGCTTTGCGAATGCGCGCGTAGGCGAGCGCGCACTCACCGCTCACATGCCAGTTGCCGGCGGGTAGTCGCGCTCCATCCATGTTGGTTCGATACGAGACATCGAGAATGGTGCGACGGATCGTCAGGTCAACGCCGCCGAGCTGATCAATGATCTTGACAAAGGTTGGAATCACCACGACGGCGGTGGCATCAATTTTGACGTTGAACATCGTGCCAAGGGCTGTGCTGAGCGCAACGGCCGGACCCTCTGGGAACGTCTTCGGATTGCGCAGCGCGTACGACCAGAGCGAGTTGATCTTCGGTCCGTACACATCGCCATTGCCGAGTGGGACGTTCACCAAGTCTCGAGGAATTGAGACGGTGCTGACGTAGCCGCCGACGCGATCCCAGCTGACGATGATCATGGAGTCTGTGTTGAATGAACTGCGGTTCCCCATGGTGTCGGCGCCGATCAGCAGCATGGTGAAGCGATCACCAAGGGGTGGTGGGGTTGGTGTTGGCGTCGCGCTCTCCGCAGCCGAACCACCTGGGGTGGGTGTGCCGAAGCCAGAGAAAACATCGGTCGCGGCGACCTTGGCGCGATACACAATCGCCGCGGCACCCGCCTGCGGTGCAATCGAGATGAGGAGCGCGAGCGCGAGCAGGATTGCCGAGCGGCGAGTGCGCTTCGTGCCGCGCGCGGCATCGACGGTAACCAGGATGCGCCACGGGATGGTGAGGAGTAAGAGGGCAAAGAGCAGCGTAAGGCGACCTGGTGTGGCAATCGCCGCGGCGGTGCGCACCACGCCGAAAAGGAGGAGCGCGCCGAGCGCCACGACTAGGACGACGATCAGGGGGAGGGCGGCGAGAAGCGCTGCGCGGCGGCGTCCGTTGAGCCATTGGCCCAGCCCGGGCACGACGGCTGACGCGGCGGCGGCTCGGAGGGAGCCCGTTTTGGGCGTGGATTCAGCAGGCATAGGGTGATGATGCCACCCGAATGAAGGGAGCGTTTAGGATGAGCAGGTCGGGGTGTGGCGCAGCTTGGTAGCGCGCCTGCTTTGGGAGCAGGAGGTCGGAGGTTCGAATCCTCTCGCCCCGACCTTAGAATGGATTCATGATGAGCCAGCCCCTTTCCGAGCGACTCAGTGCCGGGTACCGACGCTTCCGTGCAGGGCGCTACAACGACGAGCGCGTGCGATATGAAGAGCTGGCGCGCGAGGGCCAGAAACCACGCACGATGATTGTCGCTTGCTCCGACTCCCGCTCTGCTCCAGAGACAATCTTCGATGCTGGCCCCGGAGAGCTCTTTGTGTTGCGGAATGTTGCCGCGCTCGTCCCTGTGTACGCCCCTGATGCCAAGAGCCACGGCGCGAGCGCAGCCCTTGAGTTTGCCGTGCATGGACTCGGCGTGACCTCAATCGTTGTCATGGGGCACGGGCGCTGTGGTGGCGTTGCCGCCGCGATTGATTCCGCATCTCCCCTGACCGATTCGGACTTTATTGGCGCATGGGTCGCTGACCTTGTGACCCTTGATCAGCGAACCCCCGCTGCAGCAGCGAGCAGCCTCGAGGAGCGCCAGCGACTCATCGAGCATCTCAGCGTGCAGTTGTCGCTCGAGCATCTCCGCACCTTCCCCTGGATTGCCGAGCGGGAGCGCGCGGGCAGCCTCACCCTGCACGGCGCCTGGTTCGATATCTCGCTCGGGGAGCTCCACGCGCTCGCCGGGAGCGAGTGGCTCCCACAGCCGTACGACCAGGCGGGCTGACCCCTCTCGGGAACCGCCAGCCCTGCTCGTTCGTTACGATACTGATGGGGACTCTCCCCACACAAAGTGAAGTAGAGGTGAACCGTGCGAACACTCCTGAAGCTCTTCCTCCCGCTCGCCCTCCTGTTGGTGGCTGTCGCCCCCGCAGCTGCGGCTGACGAGACGCCAGCCCCCGAGGCGGTGCCGTATTTGGTGAGCAGCTATAGCGGCACCCTGCCAATTGCCACCCCTGAGGACGCGCACGCCGCAGTTCTCGCAGCTGGTGGACCCTTTGACGAATTCACCTACAACGACGGCGCGCTGATTGGCGCCACCAAGTACTACGACGTAAAGGGTGAGCCGGGAAGCGACGCCATCTGGATCGTTGTCTACACCTACGGGTGGAACGACTGCGAGGCTGGCTGCATCAATGGACACAGCTTCGTTTATCAGGTTGATCCACTCACTGGCGCAGCAACCTTTGACAGCCACCAGGGCGACGTACTCCCGGCCGATGCACCTGCAGCGCTCGTGGAGCTCACTGGTCGCAGTGGTGGTGTTCCCCCTGAGCCAGAGTGGCGCACCGTGACCGGTGAGCCAACCGCCTGCCCAGAAGGGATCACGGAGCCGAATGCACCAATCTCGAGCGACACGGTTCTGCCATGTCTGCTCCCGGACGGTTCGCTCTTCCCGATCGTGCTTGAAGATGGTGTCGACGGCGACACCGACTGGGCCACGATGTACAGCACCTGGATGGAGGAGTTCCGTGATTCCCTCGAGCCGTGCGCTGCGGACGTTGACGTAAACGATCCGATGGTCACGACGTGCGTACTCCCTGACGGCACAATCGTTGGGCCAGTACCACTCTTCGCCATGAACATGCCAGGGATTGGCGAGGAAGATAACGGCTGGACGACGGCACTGCCAACGATCATCTTGGCGGCACTGCTCGCCTGGATCGGCGCAGCAACGCTGGTCGGTTGGTCAAAGCGCCGCGCGGCGTAACGCTCGCGCAATTGGAGTAACCGGGGCGACCCCGGCCGAGCCGCTCAGGCGGTCAGGTCGGGGTCGTTCCCCATTCATAGTTCTGCTTGAGGATTCGCAAGTAGACAAACGTTTCGGTTTCGAGCACGCCAGCGATCGAACGCAGTCGCTCCGTAAGGAACGTCAGGAGCGCTTCGTTGTCTTCGCAGACCACCTCGATGAGTAGGTCGTAGGCACCAGCCACCACCACGCAGTAGCTCACCTCGGGGAGTGCCTCCAGCTCTTTGGCGGTGGTGAGCAGCGCGGCGGGAGTGCAGCGCACACCGATCATGGCCATGAGCGGGTAGCCAACCTTGAGCGGGTCCGCAACGGCAATCACCTTGAGAGCGCCACGGTCAACGAGCCCCTTGTATCGGGCGCGGATGGTTGACTCGGGGACGCCGAATGCGGCAGCAATTTCGGTGAAAGGCTTGCGGCCGTCGGCCTGCAGCACCTCCATCAAGCGACGATCAAGGTCGTCGAGCGCTCCGTGGCTGTTCCCTCGTGCCATCTCACCCCCTGTAGTGCGGTGACGCCGCCGCGATCTCTGCGGGGCAGATGGCCCAGCGGTGCGAAGGCTACCATCAGCGGGTGATTAGCGGCCCACTGCTCCTCGCGCGCGCACTCCTGGCAAACGTACGATTTGCCGTGCTCCAGATCGGCGTGATCGCCCTTGCCTCCACCGTCGGCATTGCGCTCCGCCAGCTCCCTGACTACGCACTCCAGAACGCTGGCGACTACGCCAACGAGATGGCCAAGCTGCGTGCGGAGTACGAGCCCACCCTCGGGCCGCTCGTGAGCATCTTTGAGCGCCTCGGCCTCTTCCGCGTCTTTACCTCGCCGTGGTTCACGGCCCTGCTCGTGCTCCTCACCGTTTCGATCATCGTCTGCACCTGGGACCGCCTGCCGAAGATCGCGGCGGCCACGGCACCATCACGCCCTGAGCAGCCCGACACATTCTTCGGTGAATCCCTGCCCGGGCGCGGCGTAATCGATCTCCCCACTGCACTGCCAGTGGATGCCGAACTTGGCGCTCGAGCGAACGCTGCTGCCGCTGAGGCGAAGCGTGACGGCTGGGAGGTGAGCGTTGCCGCCGACCCCGAACGGAACGGCGGGCTCCTTCTTCACGCAGACCGCTTCCGAAGATCAGGGCGCTTCACTCTGGTGATGCACACAGGGCTCGTGGTGATGCTGCTGGGAGCTGCGGCTTCGGGGATCTTCGGGTACACGCAAGGAATCCTGCTCACTGACGGCGAGGCACTCCCCGTGGGGAAGATCGGTGCCGCCGATGGCCTGGTGATCGTGAATCACGCCTTCAGCGCCCCCCGCACAGAAACGGGCGCATTCGCCGATTTCTCGACTGATCTCGGTGTCTACGTTGGGGGCGAAGAGGTGGCACGCCAACTGGTGCGCGTGAACGAGCCGCTCGCGTATGACGGGTGGAGCTTTCACCAGAATTTCTTCGGGCCCGCTGCGCGACTGGAGATTCGCGACGATACGGGTGCGCTCCTCTGGTCTGGTGATGCACCATTCGCAGCACAGGTTGATGGCGCACCGTACGCGACGCTGCCGATTCCAGGAAGCAGCGCAGGCATCGAGATGCAGTTGCGGCGTGACGCCAACGACGTCGCCGCGATCTTTATCGTGGCGAGCGCCCCGGACCCGAACGGCACACCAACGGAAGACGGCACCCTCCCACTCAAGACGATCTTTGCGTCGGTACTCGCAGAGGGTGATGTCGCAGCGGCTCCTGGCGCTGGCTTCAGTGTCTACCTCCGTGAGGTGACCTCGTATACAGGAATCATCGCGCGACGTGATCCGGCCTCACCCCTCATTTGGATTGCCGCGGCGCTGATCATGGGCGGCTTGATGCTGACGCTGCGTCGGCCGCGCGCACGTCTCTGGCTGCAGATTCGCCCTGGCCTTTCCGCAGTGCCGATCGTGCTCCTTACGGAACGCGGTGCCGATCCAGCCCAATATGGCGCCATCATTCGGCGCATCACACGTCGGCTATCGGGAGAGGGGGCGTAATGGCATCACTGCGGGAGCTCGTGCAGACGCTGCTTCCCAACGCCGTGCCGCTGGCGAAGGTGCGCGACGAGTCGATGGCGCGCACCGTCACCTGGGTGCGCGTGATGCGCATGCGACTGCCCGCATTTGACGGCATGGAGTCGGGCGATCTGGCGCTGATTCCTCTCACGCTCCTCACCGCAGCCGCCCCCGATGCGCAGGCGCGCGCTGACCTTGTGGAGTACCTCGCAGAGCATGGCAGCACAGGCATATTGCTCCTTGGCGACGAGCAGCCGAATGGGGTCGAAGCGAAGGCGCGAGCCGAGCTTGCCCAAGCCGCCGAGCAGAACGGACTCCCATGCCTCGCGGTACACGGCATGGAGTCGGCGCAGCTCGAGCGCAGCCTGATTGGTGCGGTCATAAATCGTCGT
>JNSL01000153.1_pt1 | contig 12763 bp, 12 predicted proteins | sample 210691 | NCBI WGS metagenome assembly JNSL01 (sample SAMN02808685, study PRJNA238866) | freshwater metagenome | biome: fresh water; feature: freshwater reservoir; material: water; isolation source: water column of the freshwater reservoir Embalse de Amadorio in Spain | place: Spain: Valencia ...
GCGCGAACGGGACGCGTGACGACAAGACCCAGCCCAAAGGGTCCTCGGCGCAGCGCAACACCTTCGGGGGAGCGGAAGATCCTGCCCTCGAGTTGCGGCTGTAAGTCGAGAATCATGGTCCTGTCTTCCTCCATATCGATTGAGGTGGGTAGGTGAACCGAAAGCACAGGCGCGCATCGGTCTTGCCGGAGGTTACTCCGAGGGTTATTCCGGGGGGCGAAGGAGAGCCCACCGTCGCCTGGCCTCCATGGAGAGGGTGTCCGCTGCCTGCTCCTGAATCTTCGGGGGGAGTCCACCGAAGCCATCGATGTGTCCGTAGCAGCCCTCCTCGTTGCATTCGCAGTCGAACTCGAAGCCATCGTCACCCCAGTCAAAGCGCGTGTAGTCGCAGGTAATCTCGTCTCCCGGAAAAAGCTCCACGAGTGCCACGTGGTCATAAACGCTTGGTCGACCGTGCCCTGAGGGATCAAGGAAGACGCTTGTCGTGTTCGGAGCGCAGGAGTGGTTGGTAAAGCAGCCCGGGACATCTAGCCAGCGACCGTCCTCAAAGACGACCATGTGCTCGGGAGTGATGCTCACTGTGGTGATCTGGCCATCCACAATCGTTCGCGCGACCAGGTCTCCAACGGGCCCTTTCACAGTGAGCCAGCCGGTCGAGTAGATAACCTCGCCCGGGAGGAAATGACGGGTGGCGAAGAGTCCAAGGCCCGAGGGCGAACTGCGAAGCTCGACTCCATCGTGCTTCCACACCCGGGCATCGAGCGCTTCCTGAACGCCCTGCAGCGTCTCGTCGGCCCGTGGTTGTACTTTCAACATTCCGATAGTGTACACAGCCGTTATGGGGCTAGCGATGCGTGTCCTTGATGACTTTGCGTCGCAAAAACGCCCTGCCTAATGTGCCTCGATTTTGGGTGAGGGACCTATGAGCTGGCAGAGAGTGGACCCTGAAAGGCGCGGTTGTCGACGCAGGCAGAGGGCCTAGTAGCAACCATCGAACAGACCACACACTCCGGTGATCGACAGCGTCACCCAGACCTGCCAGGCCAAGCACACGGCACCGACAATACCCCCGATTATTTGTGGAGCTCTCTTCTGTGCCCCTCTCCCCGCGACAAAACTCGAAACCGGTAGGACGAAAGTAAGCGCTCCTGCGCCGAGCACAACAATTGCGCCAATGACGCCATCCGTCCACATCCCAAAAAATTGCACAAACCACAGGAAGGGGGTGGAAACAATACTGCTGATGGCCAGCGCTAGTGGCACCCAACGTCTTGGAGAGGTCATGAGAGCACGGTATCGCTAGTAGACAAGGGGGTCAATCGCAGTTTCCGCAATTACTCAACCCGTTGGTTGGCCTCACAATTACGCAATCTTTCCCGACCGGTCAAGGGTTTCCGCTACGCTGAAGCCTTATTCAGCAAGCCGAACGAGAAGGGCCAAAACTCATGAGTTCCCGTACTGGAAAAACAAGTGGTCGTGCCATTGTCAGTCTTGTGTTGTCGCTAGCGTCGCCGGCACTGGCGTCGCTGTTCTTTCTGGGCGTTGGCGAGTTTGGCCTCATTGCTTTGCCCCTGGCCGTCCCTTTTTCCCTTGCCGGTGCAGTGGTTGGCCACTCAGCGTTGCGTCGAATCAAGGAGACTGGGCAACCGGGCAGAGGGATTGCTCTTGCTGGCGTGATTCTTGGATGGGTCTTTATCCTGCCATTAGTCGTCGTAGTGATGTTTTCGCTCGCCTTCCTCACACCCGGTTGGTGAAGTCTCTGAGGGGACTGATGATTACCCTCGCTGTCTCTTCCCCCTTCTAGAACTTTGGTGAACCGGAGGGCTCATCGGTGTTGGGGTCATCGTTGCTCTGAGTAGTGCATGGACATTCCTCCTTCGAGCACGAACACCAGGAGCAGACCGACTACTACCGCCGTGCGTCCGAGCACTGTGACCCTGGAGGGTAGTCGCCCAATAACTCTCTTCTCGAGGTTCTCTGAAACACTAGCGTCGTGGATATTCTGCTCGACGAGGCAACGCTTCGCCAACTACTGGTGGTTCTTGAAGGGATCGGAGTCCTTGCGTTCACGATTTCGGGCATTCTCGTTGCAGCCCACAAGCGACTCGACCTGGTCGGCGTGGTCGTCGTGGCCTTCCTCACAGCGCTCGGTGGGGGGACACTGCGCGACGTGTTGCTCGATAGAAGGCCATTCTTCTGGGTTGCCAACGAAGAATGGGTGTGGGCAGTCGTGGTGTTAAGCGTTGTGGGCCCACTCGTGATCAGAGCCCGGCATTTAGAGCCGACGACTCGGGCCATGCAATGGCCCGATGCCGTGGGCCTTGGACTATTTGCTGCTTCTGGCACCCACATTGCCCTTCTGGAGGGGGCAAGCCCCCTGGTAGCAACGCTGATGGGTGTTGTTTCTGCCACCTTCGGTGGGGTTATTCGAGACATTTTGGTCAATGAGGTCCCCTGGGTTGTTAGCAGCTACCAGCTCTACGCGGTCATCGCGTTCATGGGTGGCTGGTTGGTTTGGGGACTGCGTGTTCTTGGCGCCCCGGACGTTGTTGCCGTGCTGGCAGGCGCTGGCGCGATCGTCATGGTGCGCATGCTTGCTATCGCCTTCGACTGGCGATTGCCGGGATGGCGCCTTGGCACTCGGTCGTAGTTAGCGAAGCGCCTTGTCAAAGAACGACGTGAGGGCTTCTGCATAACGCTGGGTTTCTGTCAGCTGGCCTTCGGTGTGGTCGGCACCCGTAAAGGTCTCCAGCTGAACCGCGACGCCGACGGACTCGGCATAGTCACGGAACTGAAGCGCACCCGAATAAGCAAGACGCTGGTCATCCGTGCCATGGAGTAACAAGAACGGCCGGTCACCAGCTGCTTCAATGCCAGATGGGATCGGTGTTTCGTTCAGGTTCACGCCCCGGAGCTTGGCTGCTGTGTCAGCAAGCTGCCACAAGAACGCGGGGAATCCTTGGAACACAACTTCGCGCTCGGCTGTCTCGGCAAAATCGAAAATCGGCGCCTCCAGCGCGAAGGCCTGCACGTTGTCGGTCTTTGCCGGCAGGATCGCGGTGGCAATCGCACCGCCCGAAACACCGAACATGCCAATCTTCTCCGGCGCGATGCCCTTCTCCAGAACTAACCACTCTGCAACGGCAGCAAAGTCATCAGACTCGTCCTGCCCGGCAGAGTGCCGGCCATCCACGCAGGTGGAGTTCCCGGTGTCGCGCTGGTCAACGAGCAATACGTTGAAACCGTCTTTGGCGAGCATGGCGCTTGGCAAGAGCGCGTTGTAATCGCGGCGGCTGGTTCCATAACCGTGGGTGACAATGACTGTTTCCTGGGCAGCTGGGTAACCAGCCTTAATCCACCAGGCTTCCAGTTCAACCTCGGGAGCCACCTCTATGCGAACCGTCTCCACGGGGATTTCTGGCAACCACCACTCTGAGAGGTCGTAACCGATCCACTTGGTCCACCCCTCACCGGGAAAGGGACCCTCTAGGGGCGTGGTAAAGGAGGCTGGCGAATTGTCGAGGTCATCGTCGTTGATTGCGCACGGCACTGACGTGCCTTCCCGGTAGACATAGTCGCCAACGGCGAGACCGCCACCTGCTCCCACGGCAACAAGAGACCCCAGCACCACCGTGAACCACTCTCTTGCACGCATGGAGAAAACAGTACCGCGGTTGGCACCTTCGGTAAAGCGGGGCTAGGTGCGCCTGATTGTCGAGAGATACACGCCAGTGGCTGTGACGATCAATCCAACCAGAACAAAGACGCTGAGCACGGTTCCAGGAGTCGGGAAAACCAGGTCAAGTAACAGAGCCCCACCTAGTTGGCCGGCTACTGAAGCGAGCGTGAAGACCAGGACGCCGAGGTAGCGAACAAACAGGGCCGCAGAGGCGATGAAGAGCATTCCCAGCGGCCCACCGAGCCACAGCCAGGGTGTTTCCACCATCGACGGGGGCACAGACAGAGGGTTTCCCAGGATGACGGTGTTAATCACCAGCAGGGCGGTGAGGAGGGTGAAACCCATGCCAAAGTTCAGAGCACTGGTGACCATTGCTGATTCGGTTACCTTGGCGATGGTGCCGTTCAGGCCATACTGTGCGGCGGTAGCCGCTCCGGCAGCGAGTCCGTACAGAATCGCTGCAAGGGCAATCGATCCGACCTCACCGCGACCGAGCGAGGAAATTGCCACACCGGCTACGGCCACGATGGCTGCAATGACGCGCAGTCGCGTCACGGCTTGCTTTCCCGCTGGTCCGATTCCTATGCGATCAACGAGCAGAGAGGCTGCTGTTTGGCCAGCGACGACAGCGATGATGTAGATAGTGACGCCGAACGCTGGCACCACGAGGGCCTGCCCCAAGATGAAGATTCCGCCACCAAATCCCGCGAAGTAGTTCCACGGCTTGAGGGCACCCGTTCTCCCGTGGACAAGGAGCCGCCTGGCTGCGGCTCGGGTGCGCCTGCGAGAGGCAACTATGAGTGCCGAGAGGACGAATCCACCGCCCACCGACATCATCGCGGCGATGATGGGGTGGTCGATTGCTTCGCTGGCTGCCCCGTTAACCCGAGCCTGGAGACTATTCGCCATCGAGACGACAAACACCAGAAGGAGAAGACCCCAGGATGATGTGCGCACGGTGGTGCTGATTCTCGCGGACTGAGGGTGCGGGCCCTTTAGGCCTGCACCAGGTTTCCACCGGCGTACACCAGCGTCTTGTCCGCAGGAAGTTCGATGGTGACATCGCCAGAGCTCGGTACGGCGATCTCGCGGGGCAATTTCATCTTGATGGACTGTGATCCCCAACGGCAGGTCACCACACGGGTGTTGCCCTGATCCAGGACGGAATCGATTGTCACCTTGAGGCCCTTGGTAGCCGACGAGGACAGACGGACATATTCCGGCCTGATCCCAATCTGCACTGGCCCATCGGGAGCTTTGGAGGACCGCGTCGCAATAGCGTTGCCTTCGACGGACACTTTTCCACCGGAGACCGATGCGTCCAAGAAGTTCATTGCTGGGGACCCAATGAAATAACCGACGTAGTTGTTCACCGGAGCCTCGAACAGTGTTTCTGGAGTTCCGTGCTGAACTACCGCACCGGCGCTCATGACCAGTAGTTCTTCGGCAAAGGTCATTGCTTCGTACTGGTCGTGAGTCACATAGATGATGGTCGAGCCCAGCTCGTCATTGGCTTCTTTGATGCGCTTGCGCAAAAGGAACTTGAGCTGGGGATCGATGACGGTCAGTGGCTCGTCCATCAGGAGGACCGAGACGTCATCGCGGACAAGACCGCGTCCCAGAGATACCAGCTGCTTCTCGTCGATACCCAGGCGAGTGGCGGCACGGTTGAGTTTGTCGGAGATGCCAAGGATTTCGGCAACTTGGTGGACACGGTCGCGGATCTTGTTCTTCTCCCAGTTACGACAGACCAGAGGAAATGCGAGGTTGTCATAGACGTTCATCGAGCGATAGGTCGCTGGGAACTGAAACACCTGGGCAACGTTGCGCTTCTCGGTCGCCAGGTTGGTGACGTCTTGGTCGTCAAAGAGTACGCGACCCTGCTTGGGTCGAACCAGGCCGGACATGATGTTGAGCATCGTGGTCTTGCCGCAGCCCGAGGGCCCGACCAGCGCGTAGGTGCGGCCGGCCTTGAACTCCATGGTCATGGGCTTTAGAGGCCAGTCGGCCTCGGGAGTGACATCGTCATAGGCGTGACCGATGTTGTCGAGTGTGACGCTTGACATTACTTCACCCCTAATTTCGGCGATTCCAAAAGTTGACCGTTGCCATCGAAAGCGAACATGCGCTCGGGTCGGAACTTCACCGCGAGCTTTTGGCCCGCGTGGTAGTCGTGGATTCCCTCAATCTGGACCACGACTTCACCAGCTCCGGTGTGGACGTAGAGGACCGTTTCCGAGCCCGAGACCTCGACGAATCCGACTTTGCCCGATTCGGTGTCTGGGGCGTCGGCGGCTGGCTCAACGTCAATGGCGCGGATACCAAACTCATAGGCACCCTCGCCGAGTGAACTGAAGTGTGCTGGCCTTGGCAGCTTGGTGCCGCTGGCGAGAACAATGTGTGAGCCCTCGATCTTTGCCTCGATGATGCTCATCGGCGGGTCATTGACAATCTGAGCGACCAGCTTGTCTTTGGGACGCTCGAAGACCTCGTCTGGCTTGCCGCTCTGGAGAATCTTGCCCTCGTGCATGACGAGGATCTCTGCTCCCAGCATCATCGCCTCGGTGATTTCGGTGGTGGCATAGATGGTGACCGACTCGTTCTCACCGCGGAAGAGTTCAAGGAACTCTTCACGCAACTGCTCACGCAACTTGAAGTCAAGGTTCATCAGTGGCTCATCCAGCATCAAGATGCGGCTGTGACGAGCAAGCGAGCGTGCGAGTGCCACGCGCTGCTGCTGACCACCGGAGAGCTGGCTTGGCTTTCTGGAGGCAAACTCTGTCAGGCCAACTTTTCCGAGGTAGGTGTCAACCCGCGTGGCCAGCTCGGCACCGGTGATGCCTGCTTTCTTAAGCGGGAACTCGACATTCTGACGAACGGTTTTGTTGGGGTAGTTGATGAACTGCTGGTAGACCATCGCGCAGTCGCGCTTCCACACTGGGGTGTGGGTGATGTCTGTGTTGTTGAAGGACAGAGTTCCGCTATCCAGCGGCAACAGTCCCGAGACGGCGCGCATGAAGCTGGTCTTGCCGGCTCCGGTGCGACCCATCACGACATAGATGCGACCGGGCTCGAAGGTGAAAGAGACATCTTCGAGGTATGTCACGTCGTCAACAGCAACGCTTAGGTTCTGGCCAATGAGCGCCATGGTTACCTCACCGCCCCACTCAGGCTTCCCTTGGAGAGGAAGCGTTCCATTGCGAAAGCGAAGATGATCAGGGGCAGGATGGCGAAGATAGCCGCCGCACTGAGCGTCCAGTAGGGGGTGATGGTTGCGTTGAGAGCAACAATCGCCAGTGGCAGCGTGACCACCTGTCCGAAGGTCAATACCAGCGGGTAGAAGAAGTCGTTCCACCCGAAGATGACCGCGAACATACCTGCCACGGTAAGGCCAGGTGCGGTCAGCGGCAGGATCACTCGGAGGAAGGCCTCGAAGGGGCTGTATCCCTCGAGCATGGCCATTTCATCAAGCTCCCGGGGGATGCCGTTGAAGAAGTCCACCATCAGCCACACCACAATCGGCATCAAGCCTCCGATGGACACCAAAATAAGTCCAAGGTGAGTATCCAGCAGCCCCAGGTCACGGAGCATCAGGAAGAACGGGAAGGAGAGAACAATCGGGGGCATGATTCGCTGTGAGACAAAGAAGAACACGATGTCGTTGTTGCGAATAAAGCCGAGCTTGTAGGCAAAGCGGGAGAGCCCATAGGCAGAGACTGTTCCCAGCACCAAGCTGATGGCAGCGCCACCGAAAGTCACGATGATGCTGTTGAAGAGTGCTGGTACCAGGTTGATGTTTCCGCCACCGATACCGAAGACCGATTCCCAACCCAGCAAGGTGGGGGTGAAGTCAACGAAGGGGACGAAGGTGGCACCAAAGTCCACCGCCTCAGGTGACTTGAAACTGGTTACCAGCGCCCACAGAATCGGCATCAACACAAACACTGACCAGAAAGTAATGAAGACCGTACTCAGAACCCGCCTAATCACCATCTGATTACACCCCCTTCGGCTTCGAGAGACGGGACAGTAATTGAGCAATCACCGTAAGAAGCACGATGAAAGTGATCAGGTAGGTCAACGACAGCGTTGCACCGTTGGCCAGGTCAAAGTTTCGAAGACCCACAATGTAGATGTAATAGCTCGGTGTTTCTGTTCCTGAACCCGGTCCACCGTTTGTCATCGCATAGATGGTGTCGAAGATCTTTGATGCTTCGATCAGGCGGATGATGATGGCTCCAATACTGACCGGCGCCATCATCGGCAGCGTCACCTTGAAGAATGTGCGGATGGGTCCGGCGCCATCAATGGAGGCGGCGAGGAAAGGCTCTTTGGGAAGGCTCAGGAGCCCAGCCAAGAGCAGCAAGAACATAAAGGGCGTCCACTGCCACACTTCGGCGACGATGATCGCAACCATGGCGGGTGTCGACGACGAAAGCCAGGCAATCGGGGACACGCCCAGCGCTTCGATGACGTGGTTCACGGGACCCACGGTCTCGTTGAAGATTGATTTCCACACGACTGACATCACGACCGGTGTGGTCATCATCGGAATCAGCCAGAGCACTCGGAAGAAGCGGCCAGCGGCGACGCCCTTCCACGCGAACATGGCGATGGCAAAACCGAGCACGTATTGAATAAGAACTGTCAAGAAAGCGAGGGGCAACAAGCGCATCATGGACGACCAGAAGCGCTCGTTTTCGACCATGTTCGACCAGTTACGGCCGCCTACCCAGTCGAACCCAGCATTGGCCACGGACCAGTTGGAGAAGCTCAGTGCGATCGTAAAGAACAACGGGAAAATAATGATGGCGACAAGGGTCAAGAGCCCCGGCAAGAGAAAGAGCCGCCCGTAAAGCTTGTTCACGCCGTGTCCGTCCTAGGAAAGAATTTTAGAGATTGATTATCCACCTGAGAGGTGGTGGGGGATAGTGCTATCCCCCACCACACTCAGATGGAGCGAGGTGCTATTTAGCCGAGGTTGTCCTCGAGCTGGATTACCGACTGGTAAGCCTCAGCGATCACATCTTTACCGATGCGCTCGATGATGAGCTCCCATTCAGCTGCAACCCCGTCGAGGGCTTCCTGAGGAGTCTTTTCTCCTGCAAGAGCCTCGGCCACACCGAAGGCCATCGCGGTGTAGAACTCACCGTTGCCAGGAACGCGGAGGTCGAACACGCGGTTGGTGTTCTCCTCGTAAGCGAGCATGGTGTCGATGTAGGTGCTTGCGGAGGTCTCGTCCCAGCCGACAGTGTCGGTCCAGAAGCTGAGCTCGAAGTCACCGGTACGACCGGGGTTCACACCGAAACGTCCAATGGACAGGTCGACGGTGTGGTTGGCAGCGTTACCGAAGAAGCAGAGGTAGTCAAACGCCATCTGCTGCACCGGAGAGTCCGCAGTCACAGCGGAGGTCCAACCCCATGAAATGTAGGGAGCGTAGTTCACGCCACCTGCGGGGGTGTCCCATGCCTGCGTGGTGCGGTTCCATACCTTTTCAGCACCGGGCAGCACTGCTGCTGCGACGCTGGTACGGATGGGGCTGTCAGCCTGGTTTGCCTGGACGTATGCGTCATCCCAGGTGTAGCTGAAGAGAGCTTCACCCTTACCGAACGACGTGATTTCCTCGGCAAGACCGAAGCTGGAGTAGCCCGGTGGCACGAAGTTGACTGCTTCCACCATGTCAGTCAGACCCTGGACGAATCCGGGGTTGTTGACCTGGGGAACCATGTTCTCGTCGAACCAGAAACCACCCTTAACATCGGGGTGCTTTGCGTAGGGTCCAACACGGCTGATGAAGGCCGAGAACATGAGGTTGTCACGAGCCATAACCTCTACGGAACCGTAGAAGTCAACGCCTTCTGGCTGGTTGGTCGGAGACCATCCACCGCTTGCGTATGCGTCAGCAAAGAACGCGGCCTGTGCGTTGTATTCCGCCCAAGTGGTCGGAACAGCAAGGTCGTTTCCAGTTGCTGCTTTGTAGGCTTCCTGAGCGACCGGGTCGTTGATGACGTCGGTGCGGTACTTCAGGTAGTGACGGTCAGCGTCGATCGAGAACAACTTAGTCTCGCCGTTCCACTTAGCTATCTGCTGCACCAGTGCGGTGGAGTCAGAGAGCTCGGTGTCGTTGAGGTACTCGTCCGGCACTACGGCGTAGTACTGCTGGAAGTCACCTACCCAGTGAGAACCACCGAAGATAACGTCATAGGCGTTAACACCGGTCGAGAACGTGCGCTGCTGCTCAGCAAAGAGGTCGGGGAACGGAACGTTGTTGACCTCAACGGTCGCTCCGGTCAGCTCCTCAAACTGAGTGGCGTGAAGGTTGGCAGGTTCACCCATAACTGGGGGAACGTGGGCCAGAATCCGGAGAGTCTGTCCGCTGTAGTCCTTCTTACTGATCTCCTCGTAGGAACAGTTTCCTGGGGTGTCAGTAACGGTGATGGTGCCTGCGTAATCAGCACCGTACTTCGAGTAGTCGACCACGTATCCGGGGCCAACACCCTCTTGTGCTGCCGGTTGGGGTCCAGCGTCGCCGCCCGAGTCCCCACCAGCGCACGCACCGAGAACAAAAGCCGATGCGGTAGCAACCGCGATCAGGCCCAAGCCCGTGCGCATTTTCCTTGACTGGAACATTCAGCCTCCTATTGTGTTGTGTTCCGTTGATCCGGGCACCCGCGAATTACGGGATAAGGATCGCCCGCCCCTTGACCTTGCCTGCGGCCAGGTCGTGAAGGGCGGCGTTAGCGTCCGATAGCGAATATTCCTTGGTGGCAAGGGTCACGAGACCTCTACCCGCTAGGGACATTAACTCGTTGAGGTCGGCCCACGTGCCGACCAAGTTTCCGATGATGTTCTTCTCGCCGACAACCATGTTGACGGTAGGAACATTGATGTTTTCGCCATAGCCGATGACGAAGTAGCTACCCATTCCACGGGTCATCTCGAGACCCTTGGAGGTAGTGCCCTTCTCGCCGACATAGTCCATGACAATCTCGGCGCCGCCGCTGGTGAGGTCGAGAACCTGCTGGACCTCAGTGCCATCAGCCTTGATGAGGTGGTCTGCGCCACTCTCCTTGGCCAACTCCAACGAGACATCGTTGGTGTCAACGGCGATGATTTCAGCGCCACACATTGCCTTGAGGCACTGGATACCAATGTGGCCAAGGCCACCGGCACCAATGACGACCACGTACTGGCCGGGAAGCAACTGCTGGGCAGCCTTCTTCGAGGCGTGGTAGGCGGTCAGGCCGGCGTCAGCGAATGCAGCGACGTCCTTGGGAGCCAAGTGCTTCGGCAGGGCCACAATGTTGCGCTGGTGGGTGGTCAAGTACTCCGAGTAACCACCGTCGCTGTCGAGACCCGGGAACGGGCCATCACCGTGCATGTCGTGACCACGACGAACATTGATGTCGTGGGGGTTAGCAATTTTCGGGTGCAGGATGACCGGGTCACCCTTCTTGAGGCCGACAACCTCGGAGCCAACCTCTTCGACCCAGCCGGCGTTCTCGTGACCCATGATGATGGGAAGAAGTGCGTCGCCGTTGGGGTCAAAAATGGGCTTCCACACACCTTCAACGATGTGGAGGTCGGTGCGGCAAACGCCAGCGCCACCAATCTTGACGATGACATCCGAGCCCGACTTGATTGTTGCATCGGGAACATCCTGCATCGTGACCCAAGTGTCACCAGAGAGAGACTCGTCGTAAGCCTCGAGAACCATTGCTTTCATAGCGTGTGCGTCCTTTCGCGTGTAACGGCACTGTTTAACGTCAAAAGTCTTCGCCAGGCGCAATCACTGCGTCGTGAAGTCTCTGCAGAAAAACGTACGCCATATCTTGATGGCTTGGGGTAATACTCCGTTACTACGTTCCTGGGAGAACGGTAACGATGCCCGGAGCTGCAAAGGAGAAGGACCCGGTCTCTGACCGGGCCCTTCTTACACAGTTCTTTAGCTGGCTTGAGCGGTTGGGAGGGGCAACCCCTGGCGACGACGCTCTGCTTCGCGCTGAAGAATTTCCGTGGCCGGGTGCTCAAAGATCGGCTTCTCAAGCGAGAGAGATACCTCGCCAGCTGACATGAGCGAGTAGTAACGAATGGCGCATACGCGGAGGAACGACGTAAAGTTAACCTCGTCGTGGCCGGCGTCCAGAGACTCGACCCACAGGGTCGAGATCAACTCGTTGACGGTCATGTTGTCGCGGAACGCGATTTCCTCCAGGGCGGCCCAGAAGACGTTCTCCATCCGGATGCTGGTAACAAACCCCGAGATTCGTAGCGACTTGGTCTTGCTCTTCCACAGGACGCTGTCGGCGTTGACGAACAAATTGCACATGTAGATTCACCTTTCCCGAGCCTCGGACGAGGTGGTGTCCTCGCGGTGTGTTGTGGATCGCCAAGCGGCGCCCGTGCTCCTCTTTCCGACACTACAACTCCAGCGGGGCTGAAAGAAAATTTTCTTGATTAAGGAAAGGTCACGATAAGGATGAAGGGTTTTCACCCTTATCGACGTATTCCCACAAATACAGCGCCGCATAGGAGCGATAGGGGGCCCAGCGCTTCGCAACCTCGGTGGATGTCTGCTCGGTGCCAAAGTGGGCTTCGACGGCTTTACGCAATCCCAGGTCTCCCGGTGACCAGATGTCTGGGTGCCCCATTCCAAAGATCAAGAACATCTCTGCCGTCCACGGCCCGATTCCCTTGAGGGCAGTGAGCGCGGGGATGACCTCCACTGGTTCCATTGCTGCGAGCGCGTGGGGATCGATGACCCCGGTGCCAAACGCGTCGGCGAGGCCCAGAATGTAGTTTGCTTTGGAATACGAGAGCCCCTGTTGGCGCAGAAGCTCAAAATCTTGGCCGGCAAGACCCTCCGGGGTGATGTCTTGCACCGCCTCGCGGAGCCTGGCTTCGATGGTGTCAGCGGCCTTCAAGGAGAGTTGCTGGCCGATGATGGATGAGACCAGAATCTCGAAGTATCGCTCGGGCGGTTGGGGTGAGATGACCGGTGGCGTATAGAGCTTGGCAAGCTTGGCGATGACATCGCATGTGTCCTGCAGATAGCTGAGCGCCTTGGCTTGTTGGTCGGTCACA